>JGI20166J26741_12078917_pt1 | contig 38302 bp, 32 predicted proteins | sample TergutCu122P5_FD_26741 | JGI IMG/M metagenome (IMG submission 26741)
TATACAAAGGATCGTTGTTATTCAATGTACCTTGACCCCGAATACGAATCGTTGCACCCGGATCGGGAGAACCGTTGGTAGCAACCGACATCCCCGCAACTCTCCCTTGGGCTGCCCGCATCGGGCTACCTGAAATACTTGCGCGTAATTGATCGGTTTTTAATACAGAAACCGTCCCGGTAAGATCGGCTTTCTTTTGAGTCGTGTAGCCGGTAATGACCACTTCATCTAAGTTCAATGCGTCTTCGACAAGCGTAACAACTGTGCCGGAGGCAGTGCGGGCCGAAAGTTCAAGAGTCTTGTAACCCAAATAACTGAAGACTAACGTAGCGGTTTCGTTCACATTTAATGTAAAACGACCGTTCACATCAGAAACCGTTCCGTTTCCGGAATTCCCTTTTTCAATTATAACAACTCCCGGAATCGGCTCGTTCTTTTTATCTACGATTGTGGCAGTTACCTTTTTTGCCTGCTGTTCGACGGATAAATCAACTACCGTGGTTGCTTCACCAAAAACCTTTGTTGGTACAACCCCCGGTATAAGAACGAGACTTAAAAAAATCATGAATTTTTTAATAACTTTATTCATGGGTTTGATTTTAATAATTTAACAAAAATATTACAATTAGTTCTTAAATATATGTGCAAATGTAATACAATTATTTTTAATATGCAAATAAAAATAAAAAAAATGTAAAAAATATTTTATTTTATATGTAAATAATATGTAAACGCATACGATTAATATTTTGCTGTACTATTTTTATACAATTCCCTATTATTAAGTGATATAATAATAATGAAACAGAATATATAAAACTTTAATCAAATAGATAATTAACTAACAGGCAAATCAGAAAATCCGAAAACTTACATACAATTATTTGTTTGCATGCATGAAAACAGAGTAATAAACATTAAAAAGAGAAAAAAAATGTAAAGAATCTTCTTCGAATTATTAATAATTATTACATTTGCAAAATTTTTTATTCCCATGTTATAACTTATGGATTTAAGAGTGAATTTTCAAACCATCTATACTTCTTTGAAAGATCAAATTATCAAAGAAGAGTTTCGAGCGGGTCATCTTTTACCCACCGAACAGGAATTAGCCCAACATTATTCGGTATCACGTCCTACTATTGCCAAGGTGTATAATAAACTGCAGGAAAAAGGTTATGTTTTAAAGAAAAAGGGATTAGGCACTGTTGTAACTTATAATAATCCCGATACCGTTTATACGTTTGGATTGTTATTACCCGGAGCCGGCGAATCGGATATTTTTACCATCATTAATGACCAACTTTTGAAACAATCCGAAACAGGTAAGTTCAATTGTCTTTGGGATGGGGCTACAGCCAGCAGCGCCGAAATACGCCAATCGCTTATTGAAGCCTGTTGCGAAACGTATATCAATAAAAAAGTAAACGGGATAGTCTTTTCTCCACTCGAAAGAATTCATCATGCCGATGAATTGAATTTACGGATATGCCAATCTATTGACAAAGCGGGTATACCATTGGTGCTAATTGACAGAGATATTGTAAAATTTCCCGAAAGAAGCGGTTTCGATATCGTTTGTATTGATAATTTCAATGCGGGTTATATCATGGGTAAGCATTTAAGGGATGCCGGTTGCGAGCATATTCATTTTCTGTTCAGGCCTGATTCGGCCGGTTCGGTTGATATGCGTTTAGCCGGCGTGCGGGTCATGTGCTGTGAAAACAGACTGACATTCAACGAAAGAAACATTCATTGCGGCAATCCGTCTGACTTGGATTTTGTGAAACAAATAAAAATTGTACCGGGAAAAACCGGTATCGTTTGCGCAAACGATTCGACTGCCGCCGTCCTGATGTCGTCGTTTGACTCTTTGGGTATAAAAATATCGTCCGATGTTTTGGTCAGCGGATATGATGATATGAAATATTCGCAACATTTGAAACATTCGCTGACTACCTACCGGCAACCCTGTGAAGAAATTGCCGACATCAGCATTGAGTTGATAACGAGGCGTATAAAAAACAGGAATCTGTTGCCGGTAACGGTTCATCTTACGGGTAATATCGTAATAAGGGATTCAAGTAAATTTTCAAGCTGCGTTTAAACGTTATTTCCGGATAAGACATCCTATTTAACTCCCTTGCACTAATTCTTTTTCACTACCGGAATATAACCGATTTGATGGATATTGTTGATGTTGGAGTAGTCATACAAGTAGAAACCATTGTTTCCGCTCATAAATAAATAGCCGTCTGCGGGAATGACATCATACGTTTGGATATTCTTGAATGTATTCAGCAATGTTAATTGTTGCTTGTCGTTTACGTCATACACTTTTAATCCCGCATTTCCATCGCAGATAAAAAGCAGGTTTCCATCGATACCCAATCCGTATGGTTCCGTCATATTGTATGAATTCAGTATATTGAACTGTTTATAGTCGTCGGAACATTTGACAATATCCAAACGATTGACCGTGGTATTGTTGCAAGCAGTACCACTTCGCAAGGTAATATAAGCGTAACCGTTTTGAATGACTACCGGGTCGCAAGAGGTAATGTGCCAATAACTCCCGACAGAAATGGGATATGAGGGGACTGACAAGTCGTAAACCAGCATGCCGGTGGAGGTTCCGAAAAACAAATGCCTGTCATATACAAACAGGGTTTCATTATTTCCGCCCAAAGGTTGGGTACCGGCTTTAATGGGAGTATCGGCATTTTCCACATCGATCATATACAGCATGTAGTTGTTAACAATATAAAGATACTTATCGTACAATCCGAATCGCGCCATTGAACCGCTTTTTCCGAAAGAAGCTACGCCGGAACTTCCTCCGGTGGAAGTGTTTAGGTAACTTGATTCTGATGCAAGCGTATTATATCCGTAGTACTTAGCATAAACGGGATAGTAGTTTTGTTCCAATTCGCGTTTTTCTCGTTTGGTTTCCCAGGAAACAACCACTCCTTTTCCTTGATCTACGAAGGCATAAGGTATGCTATCGTTTTCAGCGGCCGGAATTGTGTAAGGAAATACATCTTTCAATCGATTTTTTTCTTTCGGACGGGTAATGTCGGACATATCAATGGTGACTAAGTCCACATAGCAGTCTGCATATAGAAAATTGTCTTTAAAAGCGATGTCAACGCATCCGGGAATTTTAATAAATACTTTATTTTGAGGATTTGCCGGGTTAGAAACATCAATCACATGAACACCTTCACGATATTCCACAATTAACAAATATTGATCTTTGAAACATATTTTACCCGGATGGACCAAATCTTGCGCTTGCTTCGATTGAACCGACGACCGCAATGTGGCATAATCCATATAAACAGGAGTATTTAACAGCAATTCTTCCGTATATTTATCCATACAGGAAGAAACGCACAAACCGATGGTGAGTGTAAGTAAATAGAAATTAATTTTTTTCATTATCGTAAATCATTAGAAGATAATACCTAAAGCAAGCAAAAGTCGATTGTATTCAGTAAATAACTTGTAATCATTTTCGCCTGTATATTTTAATGTGTGATGCCTGTATCCGGCCGACAAACTGAATCCCAATCCGCTTTGTAGATAATAGATAACACCCGCTGAGGGTTCGAATAACCATCCGCCTCTTGCTTTCAATTTTTCCCAAGAAGGATAATACGAAGGATAAGGAAGATATGATAAAGAGGAGTATAGGTAATAACTGAAATTATTATACACGGAAGTAGTACTCTCTAATGGCACTTGGTAACCGGTTTGCAAACGAACAAAAGGATAAATATTTTTGTTTTTCTTGAATTGATAAAGGATATTAGCTGTTACCGGCAAATTGGTTTCATTCAAAAACTCAACACCTGCGCCAACACCGGCAAATAGGTTTTTATGAAATTCATAGTTCAGTGAGGAGCGGAAAATAAGCGGTGCTTTTTTATTATTTTCCGAATTTCCGATAAGTAATCCGCCTTCCGTATAACTGATCCATTTTCCCTCCCTTGCATCTTGCTGTGAAAAGGAGAGCAATACGGTGGTAAACAATAATATACCGGTAAAAATGAATGATTTTTTCATACGTACATAATTTATTTTTTAAGTTTCTGTTTCATATATAATAGATGATAAAAAGCATCAAAACGTTGTATGCGGGTTCAAATATTTTTAGGAATGTTCATTGAAGTTAAAAAAATATAATATATCCGGAGTAATTATATTTTTAAGTATCTTTGTAGTCAAAATAATAGGGAAAAAACAAGATAGGAAAATATGTTACATCTTTATCCGTCAGAAGTTTTTAAAGAGATTTCATTAGTTGAAAAGTTACAACTTCGATATGCAATTTCAAACTATGGGCGATTAGTGAGTTTTACCGATAAAATTTCGGAAGGAAGAATTGTTAAGGGAGGTAAACAAGACGGATATAGAATTTGGCGATTCAGTTATAGAGATGAGAATAACAAAAGGCGATACACGCATCGTTTTTTCTACAAGATTGTAGCAGAGTATTTTCTTCCAAGGACTTCCGAAGAGCAAAAATATGTATTACACTTGAATTACAATCGAAGTAAAGATTTCGTTGACAATTTAAAGTGGGCTACAAGGGCGGAAATGCTGGCTCACGGTAAAAAAAGCCCCTTTGTGATTGAGGCAAGAAAGAAGCAATTAGCAGCAATTAAAGAAAAACGACTGCACAAAGGGAACAAATTAACTTCTACTCAAGTAATGCTACTGAAAAAAAAGCTTCTGGATCCTAATCGCAAAACACGCTTAAAAATTCTTGCACGACAGTTTGGAATTTCAGAAATGACGCTGCAACGAATAAGAACCGGAGAAAATTGGGGACATATAAAAATTTGACCCATCGCTTTATTCGGAATTCCCTTTCACCTGAAAATACGAAACGCCTTGCAGCAACTTTCCGGATGAAGTAATACCTTCTACGGTAATTTTAAATTCACCGCACAAATCGGAAGTAAAAAAAGAGAGATCGACGGGCAAACCTTTTTTGAATTCTACCCGGGGGTTCCAATACAAGGTATGGCGAAAGTCGGGTTTGAGAGAATGTCGAACCTCATTGATGGAATAGTCGGGAATTTTTATTGAGCAAGGGAGTTGAGGACACTCGTAATCAAAAAGCTGCGAATTTTCGTTTAATCGGAAAAACGGCAGGTCACCCTCGCGGGTTTCAAAAGCGACAATACATTCAATATCTTCATTTCCAAAGAAGTAGCGTTCGTCATATACCTTGATTTTCTTTATATACATCGGATTATATTGGAGGATTTCTTCATGATCCCGAATGGGAATGCCATCGAGTAAAATCAATGTATTACCTATATTAAATCGCATTCCTTCTTCAAAAAACACTCTTATTTTACGGACGCCTCCTACTTTAGAGACCCGAACTCGACTGATAAATTCCAAAATGGTTTCGTCAATAGTGGCAAATCTTGTATATTCATCCAAATCATAATTTAAAATCGGCTGAAAAGTACAATATTCCGTTGGTTGAACCAATCGGTCGATAGTCTCTTGACCTGCTTTTTCTTGAATTTGAGCGCCGATGTATCTTTCCATTAGTTGCTTTTCATTCGGGTAAACAGACAATACCGGCAGACTGTCCGGTAAAGTCTCGAAAAAAGGGGTCTGTATGTCTAAACGAGTAGGAACGTTATTATAAATCGATGAAGTAATGGTAGTAACGATCTGTTGTTTGTCGAAGATGCCGGAGGTATAAAATTTGACGGATCCGGTTTGAGGATTGATTTGTCCGTTGAAATAACGAATATCTTTCCCTACAAAAGCAAGTGTCGGTAGAAGCGGTGTATTGTTCACCGGTTTTGGAACTAAATTTCCCGTGATAATATGTCCTTCGTATTCCGGTAGCAAGTCTTGGGATAAGAGAAATGTATCTTTTACTTGTTTCAGCCATTCTTGTTTATCGACTCCCGGAACGAGTGCAATCGAGTCGTTCCTTGCGACGGAAATCACCAAATCGACTGTGTTATCCGGAATATTGTCGAGAGAAAGAATCACTTTTTCCCTATTGTTGTATTGGATTTGATTGGTTTTTATCAATAAATTATCCGAATCTTTTTTATCGAATCTTTCGTTGGCCTGCGATTGAATGTCTTCATAACTTTCGACTAATCTCATTCGTTCGGGATCGGAGGTTTGCTGTCCGACATTAATGATAGCGAGGGGTTTATGAAAAAATACCTTTTCTCCTTCATTTCCCATATAACGGGTATAAGCCGTCAATTGATACATTCCGGTAGGTACATCCGTCGGAATTTTTATCTGTCCGGCCCCGTTCCCGTTTTCCAAAGTTATTTTTATTTGCATCCGGGGTTTTTCGGTATCGCAGATTTCCACATATCCGACTTTACTCAAAGTCGAAGGTTGAAAATGATCGGTAATGGCATAAAATTTTAACCAAACTGTTTCACCGGCAACATAACAATCTTTATCGGTATGGATATATACCCGTTCGTGCAATGGTTGTTCTGCTTTTATAGAGAAACAAAGTGAAAATAGAACGATATATAGGGAAAAAGTTCGTTTCATTGTTTTATAATTAGTGATGATTATTGGGCCAAAAATCCGGTTTATTCTTTGTTCCGCCATTGAGAGTACAATCGGTGCAATAATCGTATGCCCAATATTCAGGGAAAATCCTTGGATAAAACCTTGTACTTGAATATCCGGCCGGTCGGAATCCAAATCGGTAAAAATCGTAATAAGTAATATCTTCTCCTAATAATTGAGTGACTTCCAATTGGGTCATCAACACACAATCAGAATTACTAATCGGATGCGTGATTTGTTCTGTAGAAACAAATATCCTCTTTTGCGTGGAATTTTTATTAATCTCCACATATCCCAAGGCCTTTTTTGTAGGATTTGTGATGCAAGAGATATTTCCTTTCAGTTCGAAAGGTTGAGGAGTGAAAAGTCCTCCCATTTCATTGTTTAACATTCTTTTGTTCAGATAATAATCGTAAGCTTCTTTACTGATAGCCTTTTGATTAACGGTAATGCTGTACAGTACCGAAAAGCGATCGTCATTGGAGTTGAATTGACAGAGGTATTTATTGACAATCCGGTTTTCTTTGAGCGACTCTGTGGTTCCGATTAATATCACTTTTGATTTAAGATTATTCCAACAATAATAATGAGGAGCAATAGTTTCTTCATAAAAAGATGAATCAACTGGATTGTAAAAAATGGATGTGTAGAAATGAGCCGTGATTTCCCAATCTTCTGTATAGTTCCATAAAAAAAACTTGGGTTCGGACGAAATATCATGCGTAGAGATTTGGAAAGAAACCGGACCCGCTTTTTGGGGCTGAATCCATGAAATACTGTCGATTTCGGGAGTGAAAAGCGGTTTTGCCGGAACGGATTGATAGGTTTCTCCATCATATTCGATTTGGATTCCGTATCTTACATCGTCCTCCAATTTCCCTACCCGTAAACGATAGGTTCCTCTACCTAAAGGGATTGCAGGATCGCTTGTATAACCGTTACTGCCTATCAGTGTTAATTTTGCATTGATATTGAAACTTTCTTGAGGGATAACAGAGGTATCCATGGAAAAACTTTTACTTAAATAAAAGATTGATTCCGAATTTTCCAGGATCGTTCCGTCCACAATCAGAATATCCGTTTCTCCGGACGGTAATTTGGCGTTGAATTCAGACACACAGCCGGCAAGCGATAGCACTACGATTAATAAACAGAGTATTATTTTTGAGTTCATAGAATTAAAATTTAATATTGTACGTTAAAAACGGAATAGGGACTCCAAAAACAGATAGCTTGTATCCTTTGATTTTTCCTCCTTCCGACACATAATAAATCGAATATGCATTTTGTCTTCCTGTCAGGTTAAACACACCGAACGAGACCGAATGATGAGTCAGCAAGGTTAATTTATGGACAGGCTCAATATTAAACGATAAATCCGTTCGAAAATAATCGGGAATACGATAGGTATTTCTATCGGTATAATACACCTGCACCACGCCTAAGGTCGGATTAAAAAATTTTCCGGCGGGAACAGTTGTTGGTCTCCCGGTACTGTAATCTAAGTTGAAAGAGAAACTGTATCGTTTCGTAAACTTATAATTTCCTGCTAATTTGAAATCATGCGGTTTATCGAAATCCGTTGGATACCAATTTCCGTTATTAACCGGATTCGCTATTAGTTTATCGCTTTGACGAAGAAAAGTGCGCGAATAGGTATAACTTGCCCATCCGTTCAGATTCCCGATTTCCTTTTTTACCGAGAATTCTGCTCCGTAAGCATAGCCTTCAGTATTAATCACGTCTGTTTCAAGATGGTGGTTCATTAAAATTTTTGCTCCTCCTCGATAATCCAAATAATCGTTCATTCGTTTGTAATATACTTCCAAAGAAGCTAACCATATTCGTTTCGAAGTATTATAGTACAATCCTGTCGTTGTTTGCCAACCTTTTTGAGGACGGATATTATTGTCGCTTAATTTCCATGTATCGGTAGGCGACATAATTACAGTATTCGAAATTTTGTGGATGTATTGTCTCATGGTGTTGAATCCGGCTTTGACTGAAAGATTCTCTGCCAAAATGTAACGACCGGCAAACCGGAATTCAGGCCCCATATACGTTTTAAACACCTGACCGCGGTTGGCGTGCAGACTATCGATTATCGTGGATTCGTATGGAAGTAAATCCGGATTGTATTTATAATAGGAACGGGGGCCTAAGGCATTAAAAATTGACAAACGTATCCCGGCTGTTATCGACAGTTGATTGGTAATATCCCACCGGTCTTCTGCATAAAGAGCGGATTCCAGCGCTTTTTCCTTTTGCAACCGGTCAAGTTTAACCAGCGACCGGCTGCCTTCCGGTTGATAGGTTCCCGGATTTATATCATAAAGCATGGTTTTAAATCCGAAATTGAGTATATTTTTAGTTAATTCATAAGAAAAATCGGCTTTAGCAAAAAACTGATTGATGTTAAAAGCGAGTTTAAAAGCCTCCGCTTCATTCATTTTGTCGAAATTCTCATAATCGTAGTGATCGTAACCGATTGCAAAATTTCCGATGAAGAAATTATTAAAAAGTCGTTTCCATTTGGCGGAAGCAGTCAGGTTATTGTATGCATATTGTTGATTTAAGTTGAATTCAAAGCGGTCGTGACTATAATATCCGTAAATGTTCAGAAAGTTTTTATTATTGATTTGATGACTGAAAACTGTACCTATATCATAAAATCCGGCAGTTCCGTTACTGTAACCGCTTTTTTCAGGTAATTGTTTCAATATCCAATCCGAATAAGTGGTTCTTCCACTGAGTAATAAAGAAGTTCTGTTCTTGATAACGGGGATTTCAAGATTAAGTTTGCTTGTTACCACCCCTAAGCCTGCCGAGCCATTGAATTTTTCTTTATTGGCTTCTTTTCCGGTAATATCCAAAACCGAAGAAATTCTTCCTCCGTATTGTGCAGGAATGCTGCTTTTGAATAATTCCGCTTCTTTTACCATGTCAGAACTGAATGCGGTAAATAATCCGAAAAGGTGATTAGGATTGAAAATCGTATTGTTATTCAACAGAATAAGATTTTGATCTGTTGCGCCGCCTCGTACATTATAACCGGAGGAAGCTTCACCTACGGTTTTCACTCCCGGCAAGGATTGGATGACTCTCAACAGGTCCGTTTCACCAAACGCCGTAGGAATATTTTTTATTTTGGATACTTGAATTTTTTCGGCGCCCAACCGTATATTTTTCACATTATCCGTTCGTTGAGCAATGATGGTTATTTCATCCAGTTGATACATTTCTTCCACTAATTCTATGTTTAATATTCCGGAACCGTAAAGCATCACTTGTCGTCGAGAGGTTTTTACATTCAGAGAGCTGATGTCCAATTGGACACGTCCCGGAGGCAATTGGATCGAATAATTTCCTTTATTATCGGTTGCAGTGGCTGTGTATGGGTTTTTCAAGACGATGTTAACCCCGGGCAACGGCTTTCTCGTTTTAGAATCTATAACAGTCCCTTTCAAGATTACTTTATCAGGGGTATCTTTGTGGTAAGGATCGCCGATTGAATAGACCAAATTTTCCGAGTTGGCAAAGCCGGTTGTTTCGGTTCTTGCTATTGACATCCTCCGGATGGTTAAAGTATCCACCGATTGATGTTTGTAGATTAATGCCGGAGAGATTCGGGTTTCCAATCGGTCTCCTTTCAAAATGAATAGATTATTCTCGTATACGGAAATATTATACGGAGTACCCTCAAGCGCTTTTTCCAATAATTGCAGAGGAGAACCGGCATTTGTTCCTGCAAAGACAATAAATGAACTGTCGATGTCGGTATAGATTCGATACGATGTGTTTGATTCTAAATAAGTTATCAGCTCCTCAACGGTAAGACTGTCTTTAAGTGACGAACCGGATTGTTGAGCGCTTAGTTCTGCAATGAAGCTGCATGATAAGAGGAAAATACAAAGGAAAACCGATCGTTTCATAGTTTGTTGGTTGAACTAATTAGTTTTTCACAATAGTCGGCTAAAGCGGTTAGACTTTCATCCGGATTTTCCTTGAAATTCAATTTGTTGTCTTTAGCGAATTTATTGATTTGTTTTTTGTATTGCGGGAAAAGTTTGGAAAATGATCCTTTATTTTTCACAGGATAATATCGGTTGTTGTAATATAAATAGAATCGTATTCCAAGATCAAACCCGTAATAAATTAATTCTATCGGCTGAATGCTAAAATGTTCTTTTCGATACAATTTTATCTTCTCTTTATCAAATAGTCGGATATAGAATCCCGGCTTTAATCCGCTTTCCGGCGGCGGAATCAACCGAACAAAAGTTTTGCTATACATATCTACTTTTTCCACCTTTTGAAAGTTGAGAACAATTCCGAATTGTTTCTTGGGTGGCAACAAGATCAGTTGTTCCTTGAATAAATCCAAACGTACCTTTTGATTCGGATAATAAATGTTTTTATAAACGATAGAAGCTTCCGTAAAATCCGAGTTCTTGTAATAAGGGAGATTCTTATATTGGGTGATATTGTATAGGGCTTCCATTCTTCCGTTGTATATCTCTGCAAAATCTTCTGCCTGCTGTAAATAATTAATGATCGGATTATCCGGGTTCCGGACAGGATCACAATAAATATTTGTCAGGCAATAGGATAAGAGAAAAAGACAAAATGTGGTTTGCAATGAGCGATTACCCATGAATCAACAATAATAAACAGATTATTTGGAAATATTCCGAGCAAAGGTATTGATTTTTTTTTATAATGAAAAAAAACAATTCTTCCCGACGAATTAATGAATCGCTACCGGCGCCGCACCGTCATGGGTGGATAAAAAGCGTCTTCGATATGATCGATTTCAAAATTCGGAGGGTTTCCTACTAAGGAGATAATATCAAATCGTGCCGGTAAATCGATATCAAAATATCGGATGTAACAATCGGCAGCGGCAACAATATTTCTTATTTTTCGGTCGGTTACTGCATCTTCAGGGTTAGTTAAGCTTCCGCCGGAACGGGTTTTTACCTCGATAATCACCAATTCGTCGTCAGTTTGAGCGATAATATCCAACTCATAACTACCAAGATACCAATTCGTATGTAAAATACGATACCCTTTTTCTTTTAAATAGGCGACGGCGGCAGTTTCGCCGTCTTTTCCAAGTACATTATGTTCGGCCATGGTTAAATGTTTTTTTTATTATTATATGATTAAGGATTTTGATTCTAAAAAACAATGTTTACTATTTTATTCGGAACAACGATTATTTTCTTCGGCGTTTTTCCTTCCATCCATTTTTTTGAATGTTCGTGTTCCGAAACGGCTTGTTCTACTTCCGAAGCAGGGGTGTCGGCTGCGAAATCAAGGACAAAACGAGCTTTTCCGTTAAATGATACCGTATATTTTACCGTGTTTTCTTTTAAATATTCCTCCTTGTAATCGGGGAAACGAGCATCGAAGACAGTTGTTTGATTTCCTAAACGATGCCATAATTCTTCGGTGATGAAGGGGGCAAAAGGCGCCAATACAATAATTAAATCACTTAATATGGATTGTTTATTGCATTTCAGAGCCATTAACTCATTTACGCATATCATAAAAGCAGCTACCGAAGTATTGAAAGAAAAGTTCTCGATGTCCCATCCGATTTTCTTGATTAATTTATGTATCGATTTTAATTCTTCGAGATGGGGCGATTCGTCAGAAACTGTAAATGTATCTCCTTGAAAGAACAAATTCCACAGTTTACGCAAGAAACGCGAAACGCCATCGATACCATTGGTATCCCAAGGTTTGGATTGTTCCAAAGGGCCTAAGAACATTTCGTACAAACGTAAAGTGTCTGCTCCGTATTTCTCCACTACATCGTCGGGATTCACTACATTGTACATCGACTTCGACATTTTTTCAATCGCCCAGCCACAGATGTATTTTCCGTTTTCGAGAATAAATTCTGCAGTTTTGTATTCCGGATTCCAATTTTTAAATGATTCAATGTTTAAAATATCATTGGAAACAAGGTTTATATCCACATGAATGGACATGGTATCATATTTATCTTTCAATCCGTGAGAAACAAAAGTATTGGTGTTTTTTATACGATATACAAAATTGCTTCGTCCTTGAATCATTCCCTGATTTATCAGTTTTTTGAAAGGTTCTTCTTCACAAACCAACCCTAAATCAAAAAGAAATTTATTCCAAAAACGGCTATATATCAAGTGTCCCGTAGCATGTTCCGTTCCGCCGATGTATAAATCGACGTTCCGCCAATATTCATTGGCTTTTTTAGAAACTAAACACTCGTTGTTTTGCGGGTCTTGGTAGCGCAGATAATAGGCCGATGAACCTGCAAAACCGGGCATAGTCGCCAATTCTAAAGGATAACCTTTATACAACCAATCCTTAGCTCTTCCCAACGGTGGTTCGCCGGTTTCCGTCGGTAAAAATTTATCAACAACAGGTAATTCTACCGGTAAATCTTTATCATCGACCGGATAAGGCATTCCGTCTTTGTAATAAATCGGAAATGGTTCGCCCCAATACCTTTGACGACTGAAAATAGCGTCGCGCAGTCGATAATTGATTTTTATTTTACCTAATCCGTTTTCTTCAATGTACCGGTTGGCTTTTGCTATCGCTTCTTTGACCGTTAAACCGTTTAAAAAGCCGGAGTTCATCATGATTCCGTCTTTTGCGTCGTAACTTTCTTCGCTTATGTCGGCGCCTTCAATCAAAGGAATAATCGGCAGGTTGAAATGTTTAGCGAAAGCATAGTCACGACTGTCGTGTCCCGGAACGGCCATAATTGCCCCGGTTCCATAACCGGCTAATACATAGTCGGCGATCCAGATAGGAATTTTTTCTCCGCTAACCGGATTGATGGCATACGAACCGGAAAAAACGCCGGTTATTTGTCGGTCGGCAATGCGTTCGCGTTCCGTTCTTTTTTTAGTTAAGCGGATATATTCATTGACTGCAGTTTCCCGGTCGGGTGTAGTGAATTGTTGTACCAATTCGCTTTCGGGAGCTAATACCATGAAAGTGACGCCAAAGATGGTATCCGGGCGAGTGGTGAAAACGGTGAACTCCTCCCCTGACTGCTCCACCGGCCTCCCCTGTGGGGAGAGGTGTGAAGTCAGTGCAAGGCTAAACCTTATTTCTACTCCTTCGCTCCTTCCTATCCAATTTCGTTGCGTTTCTTTCAGCGATTCTGTCCAATCAATGACGTCTAAACTGTCGAGAAGGCGTTGAGCGTATGCCGAAACCCGTAAACTCCATTGTTTCATTTTGCGCTGTTCGACCGGATGACCGCCACGGATGGAAAATCCTTCGCTCACTTCATCGTTTGCTAAAACAGTTCCCAATGCCGGACACCAATTTACCATCATATCTGCTAAAAAAGCAATCCGATAATTCATCAGCGTTTCTTGTTTCTCCTTTTCAGACTTGGCATTCCATTCTCCTGCCGAAAAATGTAAATCTTCTGTACAAGCGACATTTAAATCTTTCGTTCCCTGATTTTCAAAATGAGCGATCAATTCTGAAACCGGCCTTGCTCCTCCTCTTTCAGAAGGGGTTGAGGAAAGAAGATAATACGAATTAAACATCCGAATAAATACCCATTGCGTCCATTCATAATAGTTTGGATCACAAGTACGAAGTTCACGTGACCAATCGTAACAAAAGCCGATTTTATCTAATTGTTCGCGATAACGCCGAATGTTTTGTTCAGTGGTAATTGCCGGATGTTGTCCGGTTTGAATAGCATATTGCTCGGCAGGGAGTCCAAATGCATCATAACCCATGGGATGTAAAACATTAAATCCTTTTAAGCGCTTGTAACGCGAATAAATATCGGAAGCGATATAACCCAGCGGATGCCCGACATGCAAACCTGCTCCCGAAGGATACGGAAACATGTCTAATACATAGAACTTCGGTTTGGTTGGATCTTCCGTCACATGATACGTTTTATGGTTTTCCCAATAGTTTTGCCATCTTTTTTCTATCTCATTGAAATTGTACTCCATGATAAAAATACTTCAGTAGTTATGAAACGATTTTGGGGTACAAAGGTATATTAAATTATTAAATAATTCATCAGCCGAGCCGGTCAATCTTTTTTATTTTGTCCGATTTCAGCGCCCTGTCGGATAAGTCTCTCTCTGAGCATCGAAACATCTAACTCTTTAGGCGATTTTTTGGTTTCGATACACAAGGCAGCGGCAGTTCCGGCGGCTTCGCCGATGCACATGACAGGAGCCATAGCCCTCCACGATTCGTAGGATTGCTGATCGGAGGATATGCACCTACCGGCGACTATCAACCCTTCGACTTTTTGGGGCAACAGACAACGATAAGGGATTTCGTAGCCGGTATGTTCCAAATAACGTCTGTAGCCATAATATGAGATGATTGGGCATGCCGACATGGCGATCGAGTCGTCGAATCGCTTGCCTTGTAGGGCGTCCTCATTCGAGGTTGTGTATAGCCCTTTGATAAATCGCGTCTGCCGAACACCTATCATCGGGGCGGTTTCAGTGATATAAGCATCGTCTAACAAAGGAGATTGCTTCTGTTGATTCTTTTGAAAATGTTCGAAAACAGCAAGTCGCGTATCAACCTCTCCCCGAGTAAGTTCTTCTGCATTTGTACCGTCAAAATTTGAAGATGGTCCCCAATATAGAAGGTCGTTATTGACGATAACTCCACTCATCTTACGGGCAGAGTCGGGATTCATCGAAACCCGGTACATCAGTCCGTTCGTCAGATGATTGTCTCCCGGTTTCGCTTGCCAATAAGGTACTCCGGCATGGTAAGATACATCGGCATCTCCGCTGGCGTCAATCACTACCTTCCCAAAAATAGCCTGCCTTCCCGATTTGTTCTCGACAATGATCCCTGTAACATTGTTACTTTCCATAATTGTGTTAACAAACAGCGTATGAAAAAGTATGTTCGCGCCCGCATCATGTAGCAACTTGAGCATCACATACTTCGTTTTTTCTCCGTCGATAGGGTAACTGTACGTGAGATTACCTTTTGTGGTGGGATATTTTTCGGCATCGTAGGTAGTTGAAGTGCCAAGCCCTTTGATCTCTTTCAGGTTGAGAATCAGTTCCTCGGCGATCCCTTTGCTTGTCTGCAGACTATCGGGTTTTTTTTGATTGCGGAACCCGTTGATATTAAGCATAAGCGATGCTGTCGCCGTTCCGCCGAAAAAGGGGAAACGCTCAACAATAAGCGTTCGAGCTTTGTTACGCGCACAGGAGAGCGCCGCTGCCCACCCGGCAGGACCGCCGCCTACGACGATTACATCAAATGTTCCAAAAACCGGAATGGTTTTCGCCGGTTCTTTATAGCCCGTCCCATCCTTTGCCGAGAAACGACCGGTTTGTCCGAATATTTTCTCATCCATCAAGGAAAATGCACCGATTGCCAGTGCACTTTTAAAGAATTTTCTGCGATTATTCATGATAATAACTTTTAGAATTATTTATAAACATATTATTTACAAATGTACAAAAATTTCTTTTTCAACCGCTCTAAAAAATAATTTTTACTACCTTTGCACCGTTTTTAAATATCATAAATAGAAAACTCAAATGAAGAATGTCTTATTTTTAACATTGATTGTAGTCATTGTTGCATCATGTAGTTCGGAACCCAAATTTGAATTAGAGGTCAACATTCATAACAACAGTTCGCTTAAAAACAAAAAATTTGTTATTGATCAAAGGATTAATGGATCTGTTGTTTATGTCGATACCATAAAAATTAACAAAGAACGGTTTCTTTTGGAAATCCCCTACAAAGGTCCGGGATTGATGAATATTTCTATTCCGGAATCCAATGTAAATGAACAAATGATGGCCGCTGAAGAAGGGAAAATCCAAGTAAATATCGATGGCACTCGATTGCATTTCGGCGGGACCCCTCTTAATGATCGTTTACAAGCTTTTTACCAAGGGAATGATTCTGTTTCTTTATTGTTCAAACAAATTGATCAGGAAATCGAACAACTGAATCAAGACAAACCGCTTACACCTCAATCGAAAGTAGAATTACAAAAGAAAAAAGATCAACTCCACGAGAAGAGAAATCAATTATTAGTTGAAAATACAGATCGAATCATTGCATTTATTAAAGAAAATGTAGACAACCCGGTAGGTGAATACTATTTCATGACTAGCTATATCACTTTCCCAATAGAAAGAAAATTACAATTAAATGCTTTTGCTACCCAAAAGCTAAAAAGTGAATTCAGAATTAAGTAAATATCCGGGATTATTTTTATGAAAAGTTTTGCCAGTGATAATAATTCAGGGATACATCCCCGAATAATGCAAGCTATTATTGATGCAAATCAAGGTCATGCCGTTGGATACGGCGACGATGATTGGACAACCGACGCCGATGCTGCTTTCCGTCAACGGTTTGGAGAAGATGTCCGTCCGTTTTATGTTTTTAACGGAACCGGTTCGAATGCAATAGCGCTTCAAGCCTTAACTCGTACCTACCAAAGTATTATTTGCGCAGCTACCGCTCATATTTATACCGACGAATGCGGCGCTCCGGCAAAAGCAACCTCAGCCGTATTGAAACCGATCGTCACTCCGAACGGAAAATTAACGCCGGAACTAATTGCCACAGAATTACATGGAATAGGCGTTCAACACCATTCGCAACCCGGGGTGATTTCCATTTCCCAATCAACAGAGATGGGTACGGTTTATACAGCCGATGAATTAAGAACGCTTTGCGATTTTGCTCATTCGCATGCCATGTACGTTCACATGGATGGTTCCCGTTTAGCGAATGCCTGCGCTCATTGCGGTGTCGGACTGCGCGAATTGTCACGCGATTGCGGAGTAGACGTGCTGAGTCTCGGAGGAACCAAAAACGGAATGATGATGGGAGAAGCCGTCATCGCTTTTCGACCCGAACTGATCGACCGATTGATGTTTTTACGAAAGCAATCGGCGCAGTTGTATTCAAAAATGCGTTATTTATCTGCTCAATACATCGCCTATTTCCAAGACGATTTATGGTTGCAGAATGCCACTCATTCCAATGCGATGGCTCAATATCTATTCGACCAAATCCGGAATTTACCCGGACTGCGTTTTACCCAAACCGTCGAAGCCAATTCGCTCTTTTTGATTTTACCTCAAAAGGTGATTCAAAAAATGTTGGAATGTTATTTTTTCTATATGTGGAATGAAAGCGCTAACGAAGTTCGGTGGGTCTGTTCTTGGGACACCACTCGTTCCGATGTAGACGCATTTGTTGAACATCTTAAAACAATCCTTTTACAAACCCCTACAATTTAACATATTAACATACATGCTAACCGTAGAAAAAATCGGAGGAACCTCCATGTCCCAATTCGGCGATTGTTTGAACAATATCATTAAAAATAATCGCACGGAAAAAACAATGTACAATCGCATTTTTGTGGTATCGGCCTACAACAACGTGACCAATTGGTTACTCGAACATAAAAAAACCGGCGAACCGGGAGTTTATGCTAAATTCCTTCATAACGAAGAATATGAAACCGCATTGGATAATTTATGTGATAAGTTATTGGAAATCAATCAATCATTTGAATCTATCGGATTAAACCTACAAGAAGCCGCTCAATTTATCAAATACCGAATCGAACAGGCAAAAACCTATCTTTCTTCCATGTATAAAGTACTTACTTCGGGGTATGTAGAAAAAAGCAATCTCTACTTGGCTGCCCGCGAAATTTTGGCATCTCTTGGAGAAGCGCATTCAACATGGAATTCGGTAAATATTTTGAATAATAATCAAATTAATGCGACTTTTATCGATCTATGCGGATTCAACGATAATGAAACTCTGACAATCGATGAACGAATTCATCGCGCGTTTCAAGGAATTGATTTTTCAAAAACTTTATGTATCGCAACCGGATATACAAAGGGAACGGAAGGAATTATGCGAGCTTTTGATCGAGGATATTCCGAAGTGACTTTCAGTAAAATCGCAGTCGAAGTTCGAGCCGATGAAGCAGTGATTCATAAGGAATTTCATTTGTCAAGCGCCGATCCGAAAATCGTAGGCATCGAAAAATCAATTCCGGTAGGGAAAACCAATTTCATTATTGCTGATCAATTAGCTGATGTAGGAATGGAGGCGATTCATCCAAAAGCGGCAAAACCCTTGGAATTGGCAGGAGTTAAAATCCGAATTAAGAATACGTTTGAACCCAATCACCCGGGAACGATTATTTCACGAGATTATATTTCTCCCGAACCGAAAATAGAAATTGTATCCGGAACCGATACAGTTATAGCATTTGAAGTACATGATCCCTTGATGGTGGGTGAAGTTGGTTATGACTTGAAGATCATGGAGATAATGAACAAATATCATGTGAGTTATATACTTAAATCAACCAATGCAAACAGCATAACCATGGTTGTATGGGATAAACCAAATGTTCACAACTTGTTGAACGAATTAAAGAGTATTGTTTACCAATTAACGGTAAAACCGGTTGCTATTGTTTGCGCGATGGGAACAAACATTGCACATCCCGGTTTTCTTTATCGCGGAGCCAAAGCCTTAAGCGATAAAAATATTAATATCGAATGTTTCGGGCAATCTTTAAAACAAGTAAACATGCAATTTGTTATTAAAAGAGAACAATACAGAGACGCGGTCGAAGCATTAAACGACGCTCTCTGTCTGAGAAAAAACTAAATGTATGGACTCATTCAATTTTAAAGATTTAGTAAGCGCTTTTATTGTGCTGTTTGCAATAATTGACGTTACCGGCTCTTTACCCATTTTTGTTGATTTAAAAAACAAAAATCGAACATTCAGTCCGGTGAAAGCTTCTTTATTTTCTTTTTTAATTATGATCGCCTTCTTTTTTGCGGGAGAAGGAATTTTGCGTCTGTTCAATGTGGATGTTTCTTCCTTTGCTGTTGCCGGTTCATTGGTTATTTTTGTTATCGCTTGCGAAATGACTTTCGGATGGGAACTGTTTAAAATAGATAATCCGAGCGGATCGGTAACCATTATTCCTATCATTTTCCCGCTTTTAGCAGGTCCGGGCGCCTTCACTGCCTTGCTTGCACTGAAGGCTGAATACAGTTCCGGCGTGATTATTACGGCGCTGACAATCAATATGGTCATAGTATATTTTGTGCTTCAAAATGTATTTCGGATCGAAAAAATAATTGGTCGCGGGGGTGTCTATGTTTTACGTAAGCTGTTCGGTATTATCCTATTAGCAATTTCCGTCAAACTCTTCGCAGGAAACATAACCTCCCTGTTATAATTCATAATTTATAATTCATAATTCATAATTAATTCATGGACTGGCTAACTGAATTATTAAGAGGTAACGGCATAGCTCATACGGTTTTATTGTTTGCTTTTGTTATAACGACGGGTGTAAGTTTAGGTAAAATAAAAATTTTCGGTGTCTCCCTGGGAATTACCTTTGTTCTTTTCGTCGGCATTTTTATTAGTTATTTCGGATTCACGGTCAATCTTGAAATACTGCATTTCATGAAAGAATTCGGTTTAATTCTTTTTGTATATTCGGTGGGATTGCAAGTAGGACCCGGATTTTTTTCTTCTTTTAAAAAAGGAGGAATTACCTTGAATATGTTGGCCTTGGGTATAGTATGCTTAGGTGTTATAATCACCTTGATTATTCATTTTACCGGTGGAATACCCATGCAGACGATGGTTGGTATTATGTCCGGCGCAATTACCAATACACCCGGTTTAGGCGCTGCACAACAAGCTTATACTGATGCAAAAGGAATCAATGATGCAAGTATTGCTACGGGATATGCAGTAGCTTATCCCTTAGGAGTAGCAGGTATTATCTTGTCAATCGTAATGCTGAAAGTTTTTTTCAAAGTAAATCCGGAAAAAGAAGTCGAAGACTTGAAAAAGATTTCATCAAATCCGGGTGAACAGATCGAATTAATTTCGTTGGAAGTTAGAAATCCGGCAATTTTCGGGCGTACAATCGGAGAAATTTGCCATTTGATTGATCGGCGATTTGTTATATCACGTGTTTTGCATAAAGAAGGCAAAAGAATCGAATTCCCATCATCACATACGATTCTGAATAAAGAAGATCAGATTTTTGTGGCCACTTCTAAAAATAATAAAGAAGCAGTCGTCGTTTTTCTCGGAATAGAAATCGACAGAAAACAGGAAGGATGGGATTTCATAGATGCCCATTCGGTTTCGCGCAGAATCTTGATTTCTCGATCGGGCATAAACGGGAAAACCATTCGACAATTGAATCTGCGAAACAATTTTGGTGTAAATATCACTCGAGTCAATCGATCGGGAGTGGATTTAATCGCCACCCCATCCTTGCAATTGCAGATAGGGGATCGATTGACGGTAGTAGGCGATGAAAATTCAATAGCGCATGTAGAGAAAGTGTTGGGCAATCAGATGAAACGATTAAATGAACCCAATCTGATCCCTATATTTATCGGCATTTTTATGGGGATTTTATTAGGAAGCATTCCATTTTCTTTCCCCGGTATACCTCAACCGGTTAAATTAGGCTTAGCCGGCGGTCCTTTGATTGTTGCAATCTTAATCAGTGTATTTGGGCCGAAATATCATTTAGTTACTTATACAACAATGAGCGCTAACTTAATGCTTCGGGAAATCGGCATTTGTCTTTTCCTTGCCTGTGTAGGAATTGAAGCCGGCGAAAATTTTATATCAACACTTATTTATGGTGAAGGATTGCGTTGGATCGGATACGGCGTTTTAATCACCCTCATTCCGCTTTTAACGATGGGTATTATCGCGCGCCGGTTTTTTAAAATCAATTACTATACGCTAATGGGATTATTGGCCGGAAGCACAACAGACCCGCCGGCTTTAGCGTATGCCAATGCTACGGCAGGAAATGATGCACCGGCAGTGAGCTATGCAACCGTTTATCCTCTGACCATGTTTTTAAGAGTATTAGCGGCGCAACTGTTGATCTTGTTTTTTTGTTAAGAATATACACAAACGAATAAATAGATTAATGTTAAGTTAATTCTATAAGGTTGTCATTGCGATCGGAGCGAAGCAATTCATGAACGGGACGGTTTTATATCAGATTCAATACCTTAGCTTTCTGTAATAATTGAACCGTATTTCGTACTCTGAGTTTCATATTTAACTTTTGACGGTAACCGCTTACGGTTTGAAAGCCCAAATACAACTTGTCTGCTTGTTGGGGAAGTGTATATCCCGCTGCTATTAATTTCAGTAATTCTATTTCACGATAGGTAATTTCCAACGGAATACTCTCCTCGTGATGAAGCGTAACATTTACTTTTTCGCACAAGAAACGCTCGCCATGCACGATTGTATATATGCCCTCCTCAAGTTCTTCTATCATGGAATTCTTCAATACATAGCCGTCAGCACCTGCATCCAAAACCCGTTGGATTGCGATGAGATCATGATAATCTGTTATCACAAGAATTTTTATTTGCGGATATTTTTCCTTTATCTTCATACATAAATCATTGCTGTTGCCTGCCAATAAACCGATGTCGAGAAGCAACACATCCGGCTGATCATTTTTTAATAGTTCCATGCATTGGATGGCAGAGTATGCTTTGCCCGTGACACAGGCGATTTCCATAGAATTAACCATCTGCTCCAATGCCTCAGCTACGATCTTTTGAACCTCAACGATTATCACTTTTATTAATTGAAAATCAGAAAACGTTTGATTACCGGTTGTATTGTTATTCATACTGTTTATTTTTTCAAATTTCTCATTTAAATAATAATTACGATCTGAATAAAGACTGTAATTTAATAACGATTGATGTTAGTTTTCCGTAAAGTTAGGTCATTAAGAGAGTACTTACAAGGTAAAAGTAAAAAAAATATAGCTGATTTTGTATTAGAAATTGCAAAAAATAAATTCTATGGTTTAGCAAAGTCAATTTTCATCCAATGTATTGCAAATTTACATGTTTATTTTAGGGATTTAAACAATTACTGTCACAGATTGCGATTGAAAGGCAAAAGATGATTAAGTATTTTTGTATTCGAAAATTAAAAAATACTATCTTATTTATTCAATAACGATGAATCATCGAATCGTTATTCCTTCGTTTTTTAAATATAGTTTCAGTTCGGGTATGGAAATTTCGCCAAAATGAAAAACTCCGGCGGCTAATGCGGCATCTGCTTTTCCATGGATAAAGACCTCACGAAAATCTTCCTTTTTTCCTGCACCTCCCGAAGCGATGATCGGAATGCCAAGCGAAACCGATAAAGTACGAAGCGCTTCGATCGGATATCCTGTTTTTGCGCCGTCGTGTTTCATACTTGTGAACAGGATTTCACCGGCGCCTCGATTTTCAGCTTCTTTTGCCCAAGCGAATAACGTTTTATCCGTTGGGATTCGACCTCCGTTCAAATAGCAAATCCATTGGTCGTTGATTAAGTCGGCATCGATTGCAACTACGCAAACCTGAGAACCGAAATGATAAGCGATTTCTTCTATCAGCTTCGGATTACGAATGGCAGCCGAATTAACAGATACTTTGTCGGCGCCGGCATTCAGAAGAATATCCACATCTTTTAATTCGTTGATGCCACCGCCCACCGTAAACGGGATATTGATATGAGCCGCAACACGCCGAACCAAATCAGTGAAAGTTTTTCTGCCTTCGTGAGACGCTGTTATATCCAAGTATACTAATTCATCGGCGCCTTGATCGCTGTATAGTTTTCCCAGTTCGACCGGATCGCCGGCGTCCCGAAAATTAATAAAATGAACTCCTTTTACCGTCTTGCCGTCTTTAACGTCTAAGCAAGGTATGATCCGTTTTGCTAACATTTCAATTGTAATTAATGATTATCCTATTCTTTTACTTAATTCTTTAATGTCGATTCGACCTTCGTATATTGCTTTCCCGATAATTACTCCCGATAGGCAGGCTTCTTCCAACCGGTCAATATCTTCCATGCAACTTACTCCTCCGCTGGCAATCAAATGGACTTCAGGATCTTGCTCCTTAATTTTTCGATAGAGGTCTATATTCGGTCCTGCCAACATACCGTCTTTCCCGATATCCGTACAAATCACTTTAAAGATACCTTGTTTACGCCAATGATCAATAAAAGAAAAAATATCTTCTTCGGTATTTTCCGTCCAGCCGTATACAGCGATTCGGTTATCTCGACAGTCTGCGCCCAAGATAATGGATTTACCTCCGAATTTATCAATCCAATGCTGAAAAGTTTCCGGATTTTTCACGGCTATACTTCCTCCGGTCACCATTTGCGCTCCACTATCAAAAGCAATTTGCAGATCGTAGTCCGATTTCAATCCGCCGCCGAAATCAATAATCAGAGAGGTACGGGAAGCAATTCGTTCCAAGACTTTGTAATTGACTACCCGGTTATTTCTTGCTCCGTCCAGATCAACCAAATGCAAGCGATGCAAACCGTGGTCTTCGAATTGCTTGGCTACTTCCAACGGGTCTTCGTTGTAAACGGTTTTTTGTCCATAATCACCTTGTGAAAGTCGGACGCATTTTCCATCCGAAATGTCGATGGCGGGGATAATTTCAATCATTATAATTCGATATTATATTAACAGGTACTAAAGTTCAATAAAATTTTGCAATAACCTTTCGCCCGTATTGCCGCTTTTTTCCGGATGAAACTGTACCGCATAAAAATTATCTTTATGCAATGAAACGCTGAAAGAGTGGATATATTCTGTTTGAGCGATAGAGTAAGCGTTCAAAGGAACGTAATAGCTGTGAACAAAATACACAAACACTTCTTCCGGGATGCCGTCGTATAAATGACTTTTCAAACGGGTCAAGGTGTTCCAACCGGTGTGCGGAATTTTATCCGTTGGCTGTTTCGGGTGGAATTTTAACACGGGAACATCGAAAATTCCGAGGCAATCAACGTTTCCTTCTTCTGAAGCGCTGCATAACAATTGCATTCCAATACAAATTCCCAATACCGGTTGTTTCAGATCAACAATCAACTCATCCAAACGATGCGCTTTTAAATAGTGCATGGTTTGAGATGCTTCGCCTTGACCCGGAAATATGATTTTGTCGGCTTTTAACAGCAATTCTATGTCATCTGTAACGACCGGTTCAATACCCAATCGTTTCAGAGCGTATTTGACGGAATAAATATTGCCGGCATTGTATTTTATAATTGCTACATTCACGTTTATTTAGCAAAGGCGACTGCTCGGGTTTCGCGGATAACCGTAATTTTCACTTGTCCCGGATAGGTCATTTCATCTTGAATTTTTTTAGCAATTTCATTGGATAGATTTTCAGCTTCCACATCGTTGATACGATCAGCTCCGACAATGACGCGAAGTTCTCGTCCGGCTTGAATAGCGTAGGTTTTCACTACGCCCGGGTATGAGAGTGCTAATTGTTCCAAATCGTTCAGTCGTTTGATATAGGCTTCAACGATTTCCCGGCGCGCGCCCGGACGAGCGCCGGAAATAGCATCGCAAACTTGAACTATCGGAGCCAGAAGGCTTGTCATTTCCACTTCGTCGTGATGAGCTCCGATGGCATTCGCTATGTCCGGCTTTTCTTTGAACTTTTCGGCTAATTTCATTCCCAAAAGAGCATGAGGCAATTCAGGTTCATCATCGGGAACTTTTCCGATGTCGTGAAGTAATCCGGCTCTTTTGGCTTTTTTCGGATTCAATCCCAATTCGGCAGCCATGATTGCACATAGATTGGCTGTTTCGCGCGAGTGTTGCAAAAGGTTTTGACCATATGAAGAACGATATTTCATTCGCCCGATCATTCGGATCAAGTCCGGATGTAATCCATGGATGCCTAAATCTATCGTTGTCCGCTTCCCGGTTTCGATGATTTCATCTTCGACTTGTTTGCGGACTTTGTTAACAATTTCTTCAATACGCGCCGGATGAATTCGTCCGTCTTGTACCAATTGATGTAAAGCCAAACGTGCCACTTCACGTCTGACCGGATCGAATCCCGAAAGGACAATGGCTTCCGGTGTATCATCGACGATAATTTCAATGCCGGTTGCCGCTTCCAATGCGCGGATATTCCGTCCTTCCCGTCCGATAATTCTACCTTTGATTTCGTCGGAGTCGATATGGAAGACGGTGATTGCATTTTCAATGGCGGTTTCTGTTGCTAACCGTTGAATAGATTGTACGACAACCTTTTTTGCTTCTTTGTTTGCAGTCATCTTCGCTTCTTCCATGACTTCGTTGATAAAAGCCGCTGCGGACGTTTGCGCTTCTTCTTTTAAGGTTTGCGCCAATCGTTCTTTGGCTTCTTCGGCTGACAATCCGGAAAGGGCTTCCAACCGTTCAATCTCCATTTTATGGATTTTCCCCAGTTCCTGTTTCTTCTTTTCAATGATTTCTAACTGGCTTTCCATGTTTTCCCGAATGGCTTCCACTTCCGTCCTCCTTTTGTGAAATTCGTCCTGTCTTTGATTCAAAGCCATTTCTCGTTGTTTCAGTTTTGCCTCTTGCGATTGAATCTTCGAATTCCGTAGATTCACTTGTTTTTCCAATTCTGCTTTCAGCGAAATAAATTTCTCTTTCACTTCCAACAGTTTATCTTTTTTTATCGTTTCCGCCTCTTTTTGGGCATCTTCTATCATTTGCTTGCTCTTGGAAGAAGTCATTTGATTTAATATAAACCATGTAGCGCTTCCGCCGACTATTAAGCAGACAAATCCTGCAATTATTGTTGTTATCATAATCCTATCTGTTAAGTTTATTACTATATTTCATTTAATAAAAAAACTATCTTATTTTTAAGCAGAACTTAAAAAATAAGATAGTGCGAAATCAAATTATAAAAAACAATTGATCAATTCACTTGAATCGATTGATTCGTTTGGAGATATTCTTCCAATTCTTTGTCTAACCGGTCGATCCTCTCCAACAAGGGCGAAGTATCTTCTTTTTGTTTCAATAACAAATTTTCAACCGATATATGAATAGCAGCCATTGTCAATAAATCTTTCACTTCGAGTTTGGTTCCTGAAAACCGAGAACTGTATTGAAGTATTTTATCATTAATAGCTGTTGCAGCTTTTCGGAACAATCCTTCATCGGACCTTTTACAAAAAATCGGATATACTTTGTCTGCAACTCTCAATTGTATTTTAAATTCGTCGTTATCGGGCATCTTGAATTATTCGTTTAATAAAGCGATGCACTTATCAACATCTCGCACCAATTTTGATAATCTGTTTTTTGTCGTCTTAAAATCATCTCTGCTCACGGAAATCATTCGTGCTACTTTCAGATTATCGTATTTTAATTGTACCTGTGTATTTTCTTTTCTCAATGAATCATTGATGCTTTTTTGTTCGTTAAGTTGCAATTGTAATTCCCTATTCTTTTCTTTCAATTGATCGCACAAAAAAAACATTTGACGGATTCGAACTTCAAAATTTCGAATAATTTTTAATTGTTCTTCAGTCATAGATCCATAAATTCTGTACAAAAATACGGAATTATTACAATTTTGCAAAGAAAAACGAAATTTATTTTTTAAATATGGAGTGACGAGTGAGGTGAATTGCCCTTTTTCGATCTTATTCCTTATAATATATTCTCTTGACTCGAGGTGAAATAGAAGTCAATATTTCATAAGGGATTGTCTGTAATTTTTCCGCCCAATCGCTGATGGTTATTTCTTCGCCGAAAAGAATGGCTTCATCGCCTTCAACGGCTTGAATATCGGTAATATCCACCATACAAATATCCATGCATATATTTCCAACGGTTGGGCATGGTTTTCCTCGAATGAGTACCGATAGGTTTCCGTTTCCCAAACGTCGGTCTAAGCCATCGGCATAACCGATCGGCAGACAGGCAATTCGGGAATCGCGTTGCAAAATTCCTTTTCGATTATATCCTACGGTTTCTTCTTTTTTCACTTCCCGAATTTGCAAGATTCGCGTTTTCAATTCAGCTACCGGTTTCAGATTTTTTTGATTGATGGAAGAGATTCCGTATAGTCCGATTCCCAAGCGCACCATATCGAATTGCGCTTCCGGAAAGCGCTCGATTCCCGCTGAATTAAGTATATGTTTCAAAAATGAATAATTCAATTCTTTCTCTAAATCGGAGGTTTCTTGCAAAAAGCGACGGATCTGTTCTCTTGTAAAATCATCGAAAATCGGCGAATCGCTTCCTGCCAAATGAGAGAAAACCGATTTGACAATAACCCCCTGCTGAGCGTTCAGTTCGCCGGCAATAATCGGGATTTCAGTTGCATCGAATCCCAAGCGATTCATTCCGGTATCTAATTTGATATGGATAGGGTAGCGCAAAATTCCCCGACGACGGGTTTCGCGGATCATGGCATTCAGAATGCTGCGGTTATATGTTTCCGGTTCTAAGTTGTATTCAAAAAGAGTATTAAAGGCATGCTCTTCCGGATTCATTACAAGGATAGGCATGGTGATTCCTTCCCGCCTCAATTCGGCGCCCTCGTCGGCTACGGCTACCGCCAAGTAATCTGCGCCCCATTCTTGCAGTGATTTAGCCAACTCATACGAACCAACACCGTAACCGAAGGCTTTGACCATACCAATCACTTTGGTTTCGGGATGCAATTTTGATCGAAAATATTTTAGATTATGAATCACAGCGTCTAAATCTACTTCCAAAATGGTTTGATGCGCTTTTTCTTCCAATTGTTCCGAAATCCGCTCGAAGCGAAATTGTCGCGAACCTTTGATCAAAACAATCGAATCTTTTAAATGCCGCCATTTTCCCGTATCCAAATAACTCTCTGTGGTCGGATAAAATTCTTTCTCCATACCGAATAAATTGGAATGTGAAATCAGATTCGGACCTATACCAATAATATGTTGCACTTGTTTTTGGCTGACTAACTCGGCTACTTTTCGATAAAAGGCCGCAGGAACCATGCCCGATTGCAGGATATCGGAAAGAATCAGCACCCGTTTTGCCGGATTATCGGTCGAACGCCGCGCCATGAAATCCAAAGCAATGGACAATGAATTGATGTCCGAGTTGTAGGTATCGTTTATAAGAATCGTATTGTGAATGCCGGTACTCACGTCCAAACGCATAGCTACCGGATCCAATTTTGCAAAACGATCGAAAGAGGTGAAAGGTGAAAGGTGAAAGGTGAAAGAAAGAATCAGAGCTAAGCAGTGAATGGCATCTTCAATAGAAGCATCATCCGTAAATGGAATCTGTATTAATCCTTCATCCTTCAACTTGTACTCTTCACCCTGTACCCTGTACCTAATACTTGTTCGGTCGATTTCTTTTTCGATTCGAGAGATAAAGAGGTTGGCGCTTGTATTGATTTTTGACCAGGAAAAGGCTTTATCATTAAGCCCTTTTTTCTCCATACAATAGCTTATTAATGGATGGTCTTCGTTATAAATTACTTTTTCGACGGATTCAAACAGTTTTAATTTTTCAAGGCATTTTTCTTCCATAGAAGAAAAATTCTCCTGATGGGCTTCACCGATAGTCGTGAAAATTCCTATTGTTGGAAGAATAATTGGTTCGAGTTTTTGCATTTCGCCGGGTAAAGAAATGCCTGCTTCGAAAATACCTAATTCGGTTTGTTCGTTCAATTGCCATACCGACAAGGGAACGCCCGTCTGTGAATTGTAGGAACGGGGAGAGCGGACGATATTTAATTGCTCGTTCAATAATTGGTACAGCCATTCTTTTACAATCGTTTTCCCGTTACTACCGGTAATCCCGATCACGGGAATGTCATACCGTTTCCGATGAAAAGCGGCCAATTGTTGAAGCGCTGTCAATGGATCGGGAACTCTGAGAAAATTAGCATCCGGCATAGGTTCCGGTTCTGCATAGTCGCGGTTTATCACAAAATTTCGAACGCCGCGGTTGTATAAATCGCGGATGTAACGGTGTCCGTCGTTATGGGCGGTGGATAAAGCAAAAAACAGACTTCCGCCGGTATCCGATAAGGATCGGCTATCGGTTAAAAGTATTCCGATAGCCGCTTCTTGCAAATCAGAGGTTTCCGCTCCGATGATTCCGGCAATTTCTTGGATGGGGTAGGTCATGGTACAATATTAATTCCCTAAATGTTCACGAAACAGTCAGATAATTACTGATTATTTTGTTTATAAAAATATCGTTATCTACTTTATCATATATGAAATACCATTGCGTTCTTTGATTCCTGGTATATCGATATACATACTCACCGTATTTTTTATGAATTTCATATTGCGCTTTAGTATTGTGAAACAAAGTATCTAACTTATTCCCAACACTATAAAGGTCATTTCGATAATCCCAAACTTCATTAAAAGTCATTCGTAGTTGTTGATTTTCTTTCGTTTGCCATTCTAACAAGCCAATAAATATTTGTTCTATATCTTCTAATGCAAGCTTGCTAAAGAACACCATATTGTTTACAAACTTTAATAATCCGTTTATCCGCTTCTTTCCAAAATTCTTCACTTGAAAGATAGCCTTCAGGTAATACTCTATTTGTTTTAGAACTTTCAAAACCTATATTTCGTTTTTGACGTTTTATTTCTTTTTGCAGATCAACTTGGTTGTCGTCTAAATCAACAGGATGCATCATAAAATTCAATTAGTATATAATTCATTGTGCAAAGATACTTATTTTTTCTATATCGATATTACCCACCGAAATTCATTCCACCTCTTTCTCTATAGCATCGCAATAATTCCAACCCATTCCGGCATAGCGTTTGAATTGTTGAATCATTCGTTGTTTGAAATCCGAATAATCTCGTTTCGATTGCGGCGACCAACCGATTTCAGCTACAGCGGCTCCACGCGGAAGGATCATATATTCAACATGATCGGTTGTGGGAATGTATTCTGTCCATAAATTTCCTTGAACGCCTCGGATGTGTTTTGCCTCAGCCGGAGTCAATACCGAAGGTACTGGATTAAAACTGTAAACTTTCCACAAAGGCACAAATCCGCCGATCGAAAGTGGTTGCGTTTTCGGATCTGCTTGATAATAATCCAAATAAAGATGAGAAGTTGGAGCCATGATCACATCGTGGTTTTGCTTGGCTGTTTCTATTCCGCCGGATTCGCCCCGCCAGGACATCACGGTGGCGTTGGGTGGCAAGCCGCCTTCAAGAATTTCATCCCAACCAATGATTTGCCTTCCTTTGGATTCAACGAACTTTTCAATCCGTTTGACGAAATACGATTGCAGTTCATGCTCATCTTTCAATCCTTCTTTTTTTATCAAAGATTGACAATGCACACAGTTTTGCCAACGCAATTTGGGCGCTTCGTCACCTCCAATATGAATATATTTCGAAGGAAACAAATCGATTACTTCCGACAATACATTTTCAAGGAAAGTGAAGGTTTCTTCTTTCGGACAGTAAATATCATTAAAAACTCCCCAAAGGCCTTCGACTTCAAAAGGACCGCCGGTGCAAGATAATTCCGGATAAGAAGCTAAGGCGGCAACCGCATGTCCGGGCATTTCGATTTCCGGAATAATTGTGACAAACCGTTTTTGTGCATAAGCAATAACTTCCTTTATTTCTTCCTGAGTGTAAAAACCGCCATAACGCGTGTTGTCCCATTTTCTTTTATCGGGCGACGTATATCGTCCTTTTAAGGTTCGATTACGGAAAGCGCCGATTTGAGTCAGTTTCGGATATTTTTTTATTTCGATTCGCCAGCCTTGATCATCTGTCAGGTGCCAATGAAAGGTATTCATCTTATGGTATGCCAACATGTCGATAAATCTCATTACAAATTCTTTCGGCATGAAATGACGACAAACGTCCAACATCAGTCCCCTGTGAACAAAACTCGGTTCATCTTCGATTTCTACGCATGGAACAGTCCATGAGGTATTGCTTAAAAACGGGCGTTCTATCTGAAACGGAAGTAATTGGCGCAATGTCTGCATGCCGTAGAAAATTCCTTGATGCGTCTTTGCTTCCACTATAATTAAATCTTTTTGTACGGAAAGTTTGTATCCTTCAATATTGGAGATAGCCGCGTTTAGTTTACAAACAATTGCATTGGAAGATGCCGGAGAGGCAGTAATCTGCAAACGGAAACCGGCCGCCCGGTTTAACAGATTATTAAATATGGCAACTGCATTCTTCATTTCCGGACTGTCGGAGGATAAGACAAGGGCTGTGTTGGGACGAATGACAAACTGTCCGGGATTCATTTTCATCTTCGCCGGAATCGGCACTAAATTCAAATCACTCTTCGTTTGAGCCGGTAAACCCACACCAAACAAGAACAACACAACCGCCAATAAAATTTTTTTCATAATTAATTCATAACTTATAATTCATAACTCATAACTCACTTCACCACTCCAAACTTGTAAATGGTATGACTTTTAAATACGCTGTCCGGGCGAAGTTCGGTTGAAGGAAAGTTTCGATGATTGGGTGAATCCGGGAAATGTTGCGTTTCTAAGCATAAGGCTGTTCGATGTTGATAAGCGATTCCTTTTTTCCCGACATTGGTTCCGTCCAAGAAATTACCGGTATAAACCTGAATCCCGGGTTCGGTAGTATAAACTTCCATGGTAATCCCGCTCTTTGGCGATACTGCTTTAGCGGCTAATGAATCAATTTTACCGCCGGTATTCAGAACAAAATTATGGTCGTATCCCTTGCCGAATCGGATCGCTTCGAAAATTGAATCGTTGATACGATCGCCAATGGTGGTTGGTTTAGTAAAATCTAAAGGGGTTTTTGCTACCTTATCTATCTTTCCTGTAGGAATCAAATCGTCAGTCGTTGGCGTGAAAGCGTCGGCATTCAAGTAAAGCGTATGATCCAAAATCGTATTATTCGGATCTCCTGATAAATTGAAATAGGAGTGATTAGTTAAATTGATCGCCGTTAATAAGTTGGTCTTTGCTTCATATCGGATATCCAATGCGTTATCGTTGGTAAGCTTATAGGTTACGATAACTTTTAAATCGCCGGGGAAACCTTCTTCCATGTTCTTGGATAAGTAGGTGCAAACAACGGATTGAGAATCGGGTTGAGCGATCTCAAAAAATCGGGTGTGGAAACCGCGTGGACCGCCATGCAAAGTATTCTTTCCGTTGTTTTGCCTCAATGTGTAGATAGCACGGTTGCTGAGCGTTAATTTACCGTTTGCAATGCGGTTACCGTAACGGCCGATAATAGCCCCGAAATTGGTGGTGATGGGAATATAGGATTCAATGTTATCAAACCCCAAAACAACATCCCGGAAGTTACCGTCTTTGTCAGGTACCCAAATTGAAACAATACGTCCTCCGATGTTGGTAACACAAATTTCCATTCCGTTTGCATTTTTCAGGGTGTATAAATGCGTAGCTTTTCCTTCCTCTGTTTTTGTTTCGAATTTAGAGGGAAATAATCCGGATGCGGTGGATTGTTCTTTTGTTTCTTTTTTTCCGCAAGAAACTAATACTGCTAAAATTGCTAAAATAAAAACTGTCTTTTTCATATACGTGTAAATTTAATATGTTTATTTGTTTTATATTATACGTCACATATTCGGATGCATTTTTCTAAGGATGCGATTTTATCCGCTTGCTTCGGCACAAACTCCTGTCCGACGAAACCTTTGTATCCTACATCAACAAGCGTTCTCATGATAGCGGGATAATACAGTTCCTGTGTTTCGTCGATTTCGTTGCGTCCCGGATTTCCGCCGGTATGGATATGAGAGAAACAAGTATGATAGTTACGAATGCTTTCAATGATGTTACCTTCCATGATCTGCATGTGGTAGATATCATAAAGTAATTTAAAATTCGGAGAGCCTATCCGTCGGCAAAGTTCTGCTCCCCAAACGGTGTGATCGCATAGATAATCTTTATGTCCGACACTGTTTAATAATTCCATGGTTAGTACAACATTGTATTTTTCTGCGATCGGCGTGATACGTTTCAGTCCTTTTTCGCAGTTTTCCCATCCTTGCAAATCGGTCACTCCGTTTCGTCGTCCCGAGAAGCAGATTAAGTTTTTCAACCCTGCTTTGGCAACCATAGGGATCACTTCTTCATAACTTTTCACCAATTCATCATGCAGTTTAGGATCATTAAAGCCTCGATCAATCCCTAATCCGGCTCCTTGAGCCATAGCAACGGTTAAACCGTGAGATTGAACTATCGGCCAGTCGGCCGGGTCAAGCAATTCAACGGATTCAATGCCGATATTTTTACAGATATTGCAGAATTCATCCAAAGGGTATTCTCCAAAACACCATTTGCTTACCGAGTGGCGGATATTTCCTTTAAGCGGTTCTTTTTCTTCTTTCTTCAGTTTTTTGGATGGATTGGATTTGGCAACGCTAAAGTGATTGGCAGCCAAAACAGCGCTTCCTGCTAATGCAGTTTTAATAGCGGTTCGTCGTGTTATATTTTTCATCGTATTTATTTTTACGACAAATATACGAATAATTTATTTGAATACAAATATCCGATTTAAAAAGGTACATTATCCTCAAAAGGAACCAGTGTTTTTTTGGCTCTTATTCGGTCTTCCGGCATCATATCCGCTTGACTGTTTACTCTGGATTGATAATCGGTGATAATTCGGTTTTCATCCGGATTTTGAAAGCGTGCGAATTCTTTTTTAAATTCGAGCGTGAGGTCGCCGGTTGAACCGTTTCTATGTTTAGCGATGATGATTTCCGCTTTTCCCGAAATATCATTTCCTTCTTCGTCGGCAAAGATTTTGTAGTATTCCGGGCGATGAATGAAGCATACAATATCGGCATCTTGTTCGATTGCTCCCGATTCGCGCAAGTCAGACAATTGAGGTCGTTTGGCATCATAACTGTCTCTGCCGGTTCGAGCTTGGCTTGTTCGCAAATCGAGGCTGCGATTCAATTGCGAGAGGGCTATGATCGGAATATTTAATTCTTTGGCTAAACTTTTCATGGAACGCGAGATGGTGCTCACTTCCTGTTCTCGGCTGCCGAACGACATTCCGCTTGCATTCATCAACTGTAAATAATCGACAATGACGCATTGCACCCGATGCTCCTTCACTAAACGCCGAGCTTTGGTTCGCAGTTCAAAAACGGAAAGGCTGGGGGTATCATCCACGTATATCGGGGAATCGTAGAGCTTATTGATTTTGCTGTCTAATTGATGCCATTCGTATTCGGCCAATTGTCCCGTTTTAATTTTTTCTCCCGATAACTCGGCTACGTTCACAATGAGTCGATTGACTAATTGTACATTCGACATTTCCAAAGAAAAAATAGCCACCGGGATATTAAAGTTAATCGCCATATTTTTAGCCATGGAAAGTACAAAAGCGGTTTTTCCCATTCCGGGACGAGCGGCAATGATAATCAGATCCGAGTTTTGCCAACCCGAAGTTATTTTATCCAATGCTTTGAATCCGGAGGGTAAGCCGCTTAATCCATCGGTACGCTTAGCCGCTTCGCGCATAAGATTAAACGCTTCGTTAATAATCGGATTGATGTGAACGACGTCTTTTTTGACATTGCGTTGCGAGATTTCAAACAGCTTCCCTTCCGCTTCCTGCATTAAATCATCGACGTCGTTGGTCTCGTCGAATGCTTTGCTTGCCACTTCAGATGAAAAGGAGATCAATTCTCTGGCAAGGTATTTTTGCGCCACAATTCGAGCATGATAATCAATATGCGCGCTCGATACTACTTTTTGTGATAATTGGGCGATATAGGAAGTTCCACCGGCCGCTTCCAAGGTCCCGCTCTTCCGCAGTTGTTCGACAACCGTAAGAATATCAATTGGTTTCTGTTGGATTGCCAAATCCTGAATGGCCGTAAAAATCAATTCATGAGATTTATCGTAAAAACAATCCGGTTTGAGCGTCTCACTGATAATTGAATATGCGTCTTTTTCAAGCATTAAAGCGCCTAAAACAGCTTCTTCCAACTCTCGAGCCTGTGGTTGTAAACGTCCTGTTTCTTCCGTATTTACAGTAGATTTTTTCGATTTTGCACTTGTCCCTGTTTTATTTCTTGCTTGCTCCTCCATTGCTTTTTTCTTCTTCTTTTATATCGTTTGCAAAGGTAAGAGGAATCGATAACTTTTCTTAGAAAGAACAACAATATTTATAAACTTTTTATTAACAAGAAACGAGCATGGGGTTATGTCCGTCATTGCGAGGACGTTTAACGAGAGCGCGTAGCGCTCATGCGTTTATAGCCGTGTGCGACAGCGCACGGGACGGGGGGCGACAGCGCACGGGATGGGGGGCGACAGCGCACGGGACGGGGGCCGTCAGCGCACGGGATTATAAATGAGCATTTTTAACATAATTATTTGCAGGATGTTGAAATATTTTATTTAGTTTTGCAAAATTATTGTTTTTTAGCCCGGACATAGCATGGTTTTTTGTCAGATGATTCATAACGCAAAAATATAAACCCAATTAATAATTATTTACATGAAAAATTGCAAATTACTACTCTTTATTGCAACCATTTGTTTTTCTCCGGTTTGGTTGGGAGCAAAACAAATTACTCGGGAAACTGCTCAAAAGGTAGCAGAAACACAGATTCAATTGCGCAGTCAATTGAGAAGCGGTCAAACGCCGACGCTCGATTTAGTTCATGTTGAAACCGCCGCAACCCAACCGGCAAGCGGTGTCTTGCAAGCGCCGAACGCAACTCCCGGCGATGTACTTTATTACGTTTACAACCGGGCCGACAAAGGTTACGTGATTGTTTCGGGCGATGACCTCGCCGTTCCCGTGCTTGGTTATTCCGACAGCGGAACCTACGATCCGGCTAACCTGCCTCCAAACTTTGTTTACTACCTCGGTTGCCTCGCCAATGAAATTAAAGAGGCAATCGCCCGGAATCTTCCCCAAGACGAAAAAACCAAAGCGCAATGGGAGGCTTATCTGTCGGGAAATACAGCCTTATTGAGAGCAGCCGAAGATCCGGGAGAACCGGCTACTCCATTATTAGATATTGAGGGTATAAAATGGAGCCAAGATGCTCCTTTTAACAATTTCTGTCCCGAAGATCCGGTTCCAATTGACGGTATCATTTATCGATCGGTTACCGGATGCGTAGCGACGGCAATGGCTCAAATCATGCGGTATTACAAATATCCGGAAAAAGGGAAAGGTACCATTCCGGGTTATACTACCGGCACTCGAAGAATTATAATTAACGATATAAATCTTGATAACGAACTTCCTTATGACTGGATTAAAACGCTAGCTTCTTATAATTATCCGAATACGGGTAGTCCGGATGAACAAGCTGCCGTTGCAAAATTATTGTATCATTGCGGAGTTAGTGTGAGAATGAATTATACAGCATCTGCAAGCGGAGCACTTTCATACGATGTACCTAAGGCTTTAGCTACTTATTTCGACTATGACAAAAGTATTCAATATTTTGACAAAAGTAATTTTAACGATGATGACTGGGCAACTCTTCTAAAATCTCAAATTGATAAAACACGGCCCGTTTTATACAGTGGAGCGGCAGCGGATGGCAACAATGGACATGCTTTTGTGTGTGATGGATACGACGATAAGTATAACGGTGGCACTATTACCTATTTTCATTTCAATTGGGGATGGGGCGGCGGAGGAACTTATTGTGTTTTAAGTGCAATAGCGGCAGGAGGATATGATTTTAATTATTATCAGGATATTGTTACCGATATAATACCGAATGCAGGAGGGAAACCAATATATAACATTATTCTTGATAATTTTACCCTTATCGGAAACAGTAGTGTATTAAAGAATGAACCTTTTCGTATTTTTACAGGTATATCATTTATTAACTCCGTTGGTTTCAATTATGAAGGAGAAGCAGGAATAGCTATTGTTAATGAACAGGATGAAATTATCAAGATTATCAAAAAAATTGACGTAAATTCATCATATATATATAGCACAATGGACTGCTCTTTCCCGATTGAAACTATTGCCGGTGTTTATACGTTGAAACCGGTGATCAAACAAACAGATGACGCGAATTGGACAATTGTTCCGGGAAATTCTGATATCTCAAATTCTATTACAATGACAGTAAAAGATGGAATAGCGTCAGTTCCTACCCTGCACTTATATAACGGTCAGAATAAAGATGGGGTAGCAAATCCTTCATTTATCCTTAATCCTTCATCCATCTTCCAAGGATCGTCATTATCCATATCTTTAGGGCTATTAATTAATGATGTGAGTTCTTTTTATGGAGAAATTGGATTAGGTTTGTATAATAGTAAAACCGGTGAATTAGTTGAAGAAATTAATAAAAGAAATCTCTTTATAGGGAGCGGTTATTATTATATGACGTTTCAATTTAATACAACAAATATTACAGCTCCTCCGGGGAATTATATTTTATCTGCATACCAACGGGGATTAATTCCTGAAGGAGAATCTGTAAAAATTTTAGGAGACTATGGCTATGGTAATGATATGCCCGTAACCGTTCAAGGGATCACTTGGAACGGAGCATCCAATAATAACAATTGGTATGATCCTAATAACTGGAATATTGGTGCAGTACCAAACAATACAGCTATCGTTTACATTCCGGGGCCTGACAAAGTAAGCACATTCCCGATATTAACAGTAGATCCGAATCCTCCGGCATCTGCGACAGCACCTTCTGATCCGAGCGCACCGATCGACGGCGGCGGAGATACGCAGCCCCCTGCGCCTGCCGTGGTTTCAGAGATTCATTTCGCTCCCGGCGCTGAACTCGGTCGTC
>JGI20166J26741_12090028_pt1 | contig 38194 bp, 19 predicted proteins | sample TergutCu122P5_FD_26741 | JGI IMG/M metagenome (IMG submission 26741)
GGCGGGACCGTTTGCCGTATCCAGCGCATAGCCCGAGAGCTCAAAGGCGTTTACGGTATTGGAACTGTTGATATCGGCCAGCACCGTATATGAATACAGCGCATTGCCGTTCTCGTCCGTACCGGATACCGAGAGCTGCAGGGCCGCCTCGGTGAGCCTCTCGTATCTAAACTCAGCCGTCTGATTGTTGTTTATCGTGCTGTAAGTTATGCTGGATTGCGTGCCGGGCACGAGTATATAACCGGGCACATGCGGGGCGTAGGCGGTGAAATCGCTGTTCCGCGCAACCTCAAAGCTTGAGGCGGCGCCCGCCGGCATCGGGATCGCGTTGCCGTTTTTGTCTTTAAGCGAGAGCGTTACCGTCAGGACGTCCCTATCGTACAGGAAGGTGACGATGCCCGGAACAGTGGCGCTATTGTACGCGCTCTCGCCGGAGGCGAGCTTGTAGCCCGCAACTGAGGGCGCCGCCGCCGACATGTAATTCCCGACTGTGCCCTGGAGCGTATAGGTCTGCAAAATTGTGCCGGCGGCCTTATCGACCGCCTGAATGACCAGGTCGTTTGTCGCCAGCGTCGTGTAGTTGAATACGACGTTCTGGCCCTGAACCACGACCACGGTCTGCGGGGTAGTGCTCACCAATTTGTAGCCGTCGAGCTTGGAAGCCCGGAATGTGGCCGTTTCGCCGATTCTGTAGCCGCCCGTTGTATTTGAGGACAGGAACGCGGCGGCGGCCGGGTCAGTCACGTCATACGCCGTGACATTCACGTCGCAGGTGTCTTTATTGTAATAATACTCTACTATTTGCGCGTTGCCGTTGTACGTGAGCGTAACCGGCGCGGCGCTTATCGCGGTGTAATAATCGGCGGTCAGATCCGGTATCGGGACGGTCATCGGAGAATTGCCCACGGTGAGATCCGCGCTCCGCGTCTCGATCACGCGTCCGGTGGCGCCGTTTTCCTTCAGGATTACCGTGACGCTGCCGTTGGCCTGGTCGTATCTGAACGTCAGCGCGTTGTTGGCGTCGCTGACGACGGGGATAGACTTGACCGACGCGTCGTTTAAGTTCCAGCCCAGAATATACGGGGCGTTATAGCTGAACGCCTGGCCGTTCTGCGCACGCGCGACAATCGGTGTAAAGTCCGGTATCGGGTTTCCGTCGCCGTCGACCGCGAAGACCGTGACCGTCGTGTCAGTCGCGGTGTAGTTGAACACGATCCGCTGATTGCCGTTTGCGGGATCGATGGTGACATAATTGCACTGGTTGCCGGGGTAATTGCCGCTGCCGTCGGTTAAAACGCCGTTTTGGTCGTACAACTGCCAGCCGGTCACCGTATAGTTCGGGATCGGGTCCGCCGTGACGCTCACGGGGCCGTTGTTCGGCATATACTGCAGCGTGTTTTCAAAATTCAGCTTGCCGTCTGACGAGCGGACCGCCTTGACGATCTGGCTCACCGCGGTGTTCTCCCTGTAATAGAGGTGATACGTCTGCGGCGCGTCCCGGACGATGTACTGGCCGCCCGCCGGAGCGGAGGAACGGTAAGAATCGTAAGCCCAGAGCCGATCGCCCGCGAACGAGTCCTGAATGCGGGTGCTGACGTCCTCTCCGACCAATCCGGTGATGACCTGATCGGGCAGGTTGACGACGGTGCCGGCGTAGGTTGTGGCAGTGAACTTGACGATCACCGTCGAAATCTTTTTGTAGACGATGGTCAGCGTCGGGTTATTGGGCGAGAGCGGCACGCCGAAGCTTATCTTGATCTGCTGGGACATGCTGCCGATCAGACCCAGATCCGAATCCGCGACGGTGTCGTCGTACTCGCCGCCGCACCATCCGACGGGATAATAACCCGCGATGTCCGGGGCAAAGCCGTCGTACGTGTTGCCCAGCGTGAACGGCTTCACCGCGGTGTCCGGCATGAGCTGCGTGCCGTAATCACCGTAGACGCGGTATTTTATGGTCATCCGCTCGTCTTCGTCCGGTATGCCGTTGCCGTTTGAATCCGAGTTGTAATAGAAGTAAACATTCTGAGCCGCGCTGTGGTCCATCGTTATAGCCGCGGGGGACGCGGCGCCCACAGGGGTGTAACTCAAATACTTTGAGGCCGGAGAGAGTATCCAGATATCCGGCTCCGCCAGATTGGCGCCCTTATCCTCGTAAAATGTCTTTGTCACGCCCCGCATGTCGTGCACGGTCCTGGCGTTCAGCGTGACGACCGTGCCGTCGGCGCGGACGCCGTACCAATGCACTGTGGCCGCCGCCGCGAGATCGTCCGGGATGCCGTCGTTATTGGCGTCCGTCTTGTACATATAATGGACCTGATAGTTGCCGTCTATACCGGGGTCCGGGATGCTGAACGGCTCCTCGGCGTAGGCGCCCGGCAAGAACGGGTTGGGGTTCGGCGCCCAGTTGAAATTGACTGTGTTGACCACATCGTAGACCAGTGTGACCGGATCCTGTTTCCATATCTCATATCCGGCGACAACCTGTCCGGTGATATGCGGGACCGGCCTGGTCACGTCGGTGTTCAGGGCATAGGCGTTGGTGACGCTCGTCTGCCCGGAGTTGTTGGCGATAGCGGTCTGTGTCACGCCGTCCGCCGCTACGTTGAAGAACTGCTCATTGACATTCATGAGGCCCTTCTGATACACGATATAGATATTCGTATGCGCGTTGCCGGTAACGGGGGGGTCAAACCCGTCCGGGAATTCACAGGCGTTGTAAGAGCCGGAACCGCTCGGGGGGCTGCCCACTTTATAACCCACGGCGGCGTCCTTCGAATCCTGCGCGTCCGGGGGGGTGTATGGGTTCAGATCCGACATTCTGGCGTTGACGGGCACGGCCAGTTGGACCGTGTCTGTGCCGGAGCTGTAAACGCCGCCTGTGTGCCAGACGTTTACGGGCGCGCCGTCTTCATAGACGTAGTGAAAAGTGGCGTCCGCCCACATGTTCGGATTCTTTTTGTAGCTGAAGGTCACGGTGTTGACGGTCCCGTCGGAAGGATCGGTGACCGGCGCGCCCTCGGAGTAAAAATCATAGCTGTCTAGGACGAGCTCCTTGCTCGCGTCCGTGCGGTGCTTGACGCCGTATTTGTCCGCGGCGGCGGTGCTGAGATCCGTCGAAGGGTCCAGGTTGTAATAGATTTCGTTGGCCCATCCAGTGGCCGGCTGCGGCTGCACCACGTCCCAGCCCAAAGGCGGCGGGTTTGTGGCCGTGTTATAGGCCAGGGCCGTCTTCGCGCGGTTCAGCGGCACGCCGTATCCCCACGGAGAGGCGTTGCTGTTGGTCTGTGAGACCTGATTGTTCGGTATGACCTGCGGGCCGTACAGAACCCGGTTTGTGCCGCTGAGCATACCCTGCACGTAGGTTTTGACCGGAGTATAGACGTTGTCAAGCGGCAGCATGATGCGCGTGGTCTGGCCGTTGTTTGTGGATTGCAGCCAGACGATGCAGTTGTCGGTGAATTTGTTGCTGATCTTATACGTCTGGGAATTTACCTGTGTCAGGCTGCCCGCGTCGCCTACGCCGATTTTTTTGTTGTAGGCCTCGGCGAACATGCTCTGCGTTATGGCCGGGTTGGCGTAATAGCGCGAGGTGCAGCTCGAGCCGTTGGGCGAAACCAGTATGGCCTGCCCCGAACCCGCTAGATCATAGGGGTCTTCGACGCCGTAAAACGAGAGTTTGTAATATGACTGCCCTTTTCCGAACTGGCCGCTGCCCGCGCCGTAGGGATCGGTCGCCGAGCCGTCGTATGTGTAGGGCGCTTTGTCGTCCGGGTAGAGGATGACATACTGTACGCTCTGCGCCGCCTGGGACAGGCCGACGGTGAGGGACCCCGCGCTGTTGTCATAGCGCTTGACGTTCTCGTTGGGGGTCACCGTCATCGTCCTGAACAGCGTCGTGGAATCCGCCAGCACATGCACCCAGGGCTCGGCCGTGGTAGCCTGGCCGGCGATCGCGGTCACGTTCGTGTTGACGTAAAGGTTGCCGCTTGAATCGATAAACGCGGCGCCCTGCCAGCCTTCACTGAGGGTGTAGATCTCCGTGCCGGCCGGTATGGCGTAAGGCCAGAAAGCCGTCAGATACCGGTAGTCGCCCGATATGTTGACGGTGGCTCCGTTGACGGTCCCGCGGTGGTTTTGATAGGGGTTATGGCCGGTGCCGTATATGACGTTGTTCACGTCAACGGCCATCCAGCCCCATTGATACATGGAAAAATCCCTGAATTTCGGGGCGGGCACCACGCCGTTGGTCGAGGTCCCGGTCGTGTTCTGGGTAGCCACCCTTGTGATGAGCGTCGGGCTCGCCACATTGTAAGCGGAACCGTTGGGCGTGCCCAGGCCCAGGCGGGGCTCCCCGTTCGTGATATTGTTGTCGCCCCAGGTGTAGATGTTGCCCTGGTCGTCCAGCGCGCCCCAGAAGCTGTTGCCGCAGTCGATCTTTACGATCCTGCCGGCGCCCGCCGGGAAGGCGACCAGTTTGGGCCTTGAGGAGCCGCCTGCCGCGGCGGTGTTGTAATATGCCCAGGTGTAGACGTTCCCGGTCGCGGTGAGGGCGATGCTCGTGGGGTTGCCTGAATAATCGGACGCGATCACTTTGACGAAGTTGTTCGGAAGGGCCGAGCCGTCCTCCGCCGTCGTCAGCATGACGGGCGTCTGCGTCTGAATTGAGCTGCCGGTGCCGAGGGCGTATCCCGCGCCTGTCAGCGCGTTGGCGCCGTGGCCCCAGACCCAGATATTGCCGTTCTGGTCGATAAAGCGCCCGCCGCCGCTGGCGGCCGTGACGTCGACGGCCCTGATCCCCGCCGGCATAATAACCTTTCCGGGGTAATCCGTACCGCTTACCGTATATCTGGGGTGCCCCAGGCTGATGGGGGCGCGGCCCGAGATGCCCCATGACCAGATATTGCCGTTTGTGTCCAGCGCGACGCTCTGGGACTCGCTGGACGAGATCTGCTTGATCCAGGGCATGGGCACGAGCCCGCCGTTGTCGTAGACCTGCGTCACCTGCACGGCTATGTCGGTATTGTTAGCCGGCCGGCCGAGCAGATCGTCGTAACTGTTGTTCCATGTATAGACCCGGCCTTCGTCGTCCAGCGCGCAGGCGTGCCATGAACCGACCTGGACGTCGACAAAGTTCGCCCTCGTCCTTTGAGCGGTTGACATCTGCGCCTGAACATCCCGGCTCAGAGCCGGCAATCCCGACAACATCATCGCGGATGCCAGCAATACTGCCAACGGGCGTTTTAGCGCCCTTAAGAGTTCTCTCATATATCATTCTCACCTTTTTCAGTGGTTTTTAAGCGCGTGTATTCCTGGAAATGCGCTCCACAAAATCAGCAAACCGCTTTAGGCAATCTCATAAACCTCACAATCTGTCATTGCGAGCGAAGCGAAGCAATCCATTATACGCATAAATCGGAACTTTCTGGATTGCTTCGTCGCTTCGCTCCTCGCAATGACGGGTTTATTAAACCTCACAATCTGTCATTGCGAGCGAAGCGAAGCAATCCGGTATACGCATAAATAGGAACTTCCCGGATTGCTTCGTCGCTTCGCTCCTCGCAATGACGGGTTTATAGAGGCTACCTTTATTGAGTAGAGGCTCAACGTTTGCTTTCAGCGTTTGCTTTTTATGGAAGCGGGCGCATTTCCGCGGCCTCACCTCCTCCGCTTTTTAGTTTCTGATCCCATGCCGGGCAACCCCGGATAAGAAAGATGAGAATACTCTTATATTTAAGACAGTGCCCTGTGATATGGCGTTTTTTTATTGAAAATTGCGTATTTTTATCCTTTAATTCACCTCCCGCGCGCTTCTTCTAAATTATTTGCCGTTAAATTCCTGTCCGCTCTTTGCCTTTATATATCAGAGCGGGCCTACGCTGTTCTCCTTATGCCGATTGATGCCGATTGCGATGATTGCGCGCCGTTTTGATATTTTTTATATCAAAACGCGCCGCCCCCTCAAAACCGGGCAATCCGGCGGTCTGAACCTGCGATTATACGGAGCCCCGTTTTTCGGCGTCATCCGATAGAATTCGCATATGCCAGGTGCCATGGGTTTGAAGCGGCCGGCGGAACGGCCTGAACCGTATCGGGCGGAAGCCTTTTTTAGGGGTTCTCCCGCCGCGTCCGGACAAACGGCCAATTCCTGTAAATTCAAAAAAATAATTTCGCGGGGCGTGATTTCCCCATATTTTTTTATCGGTCATTTCGCCCGCCGGCATAACCGTTCCCGCGCGTTTCCTCGCATTCCCTGCATTGGGTAATATTTATTGCGCAAAAACGGCCGGCATCCTTATATTGGAGGATGCCGGCCGTTGTCATAATGACGTTGTTATAATGAGATTGGGCGGAGTTCCCGGGGAGCTTTACGCGCGCGCCAAATTGTTTATCGCGTTCTTCAGGTTGGCGGCCGCGGTATCGACCGCGGTTTGAGCCGAGGACGCCGTCAGGCCCTTCGCGGCCGTCAGCGCCGTCTGCATTGCCGTCCAGCTCGCGCTCGTATAGTCGGAGGCGTTAAGCGAATCCGCGTAAGCGATACGATCTTTGAGGAGCGAGAGATCGGATCCCGACACGGTACCCCAGAACTCCACCTCGTTGAGGTTGCCCCAGGAGCCGCTCGCAAACGCGACCCAGTAATACTGGAATGCCGTTGCGGTGTCGGAGGAATTGAACTGATACCACTTGGCGCTGTTGACGCCGCTTACGGTGGCGAGCAGCGCGCCCCCGTTGACCGAATTGGTATCGGTCAGCACCGGCTGGGATGAGCCGCCCCGGATCGTGTTGTTATTGGCCCTGGACAGTTGATCGGGCCTTGGATAAACCATGACGTAGCTCAGGGTCGCCGTATTGCCGGAACCGAAGTTGATCCCCGCGCAGTTGTAGGCGGTGTTGGAGGCCGCGTCGTAATAGGTATCCGTGCTGCCGTCAAATAATTTGTCATACGTATTGCCGTTTCCGTATGTCCCGGACGTCCCGTAGGTTGTCACGCCCGGCAGCCCGTTGAGCTTGACGAGCAGCGAAACGAGGCCGTTCGCCGCCGCGTTGACATTTGCCGTCTCGCGGTCTACCATTGTGCGCGTGGCGTCCGCGTTGTCATAGACGGACTGTCCGCTCGCGATAGCCGTTTGCAGACGGTCCCAGGTGAGCGCGTTATAATTGCCTTTTGCGATCGCTTTGGCCGCGTCGAGCGCGGCTCCGAGCGCGGACTTGTCGGCGTTCAGCGGCTCCGCGTGCGCCGCGTTCGCAATCAGCGGGGCAAAGGTTTTCGCGTCCCAGAGGAAGGCTTTGACGGTTTCCCCCCTGAGCTGGCCAATAGACAGCGTGACGTCTGTAAAGTTTCCCGCCGCGGGTAAGCTGCCGGTTTTGGGGACCACCCCGATAAGCTTGCCGTCTATATCGTAGCGGGCCAGCATGGCTGTGTAATCCAGGGGTTTGCCGACGGCGATGACCGTAAACCTGGCATCGGCCACATTGTCGCCGGGCACGAGATCGACCGACATGCCGAACACGGTCACATGCGCCACGACGTACCTGCCGATATCCGCGATCACGCCCTCAACGTCATATGTGCCGGGCGCGGCGTATTTATCGGGGCTGACCGCGTCCCACGCGACATTCATGTTCTTCGTGCCGTCGGTCCATACCGCCGGCACGGTTTCCGGAAGCGGGGGCGCCACGGAGATGGGCGTCACAAAGCTTAAATTCGATACTTCCTTGACAAAATCCGAGACGAACGGCTGAATCACGCCGTCGATCTTAAAGTTTTCGAACGTCGCCGGGATAGAGGCCGCGCCGCTGTTGTGGCTGAATATACCGACGCGTATCGTCGGCGAATAGTCGGCGCTCAGGCTGGCGTTGGTTTGGGCGGTTCCTATGGGGGACCATGTGGCCCCGCCGTCTTCGCTGCAATACGACTGGAATGAGTCGCCGGTTTTAACGATGCGCAGTTTGCACGGGCCGGCCCCCGCCGCCACGCCCGGGCTGGGGCCCTCGTAAGCGTTGCCGCTTCCCGTCCTGTTCTGGACCATAAAGACCCGGTTGCCAAAACTGGAGTGGTAGCGCTTTATCGCGAGATTGACATTGAAATCATCGCTCAGTCTGTCCGTGTCGTCCAGGCCGTAACGCATGAAGACAAGCCCGGCCTGTTGGTAGTTGGCCGTCGGATTGAAACTCAAATCCGCCTCAATCGTGATGTTGGATTTGTTCGGGATATTGATCAGATGAAGGTTCTGGGAGTCCTTCCTGGCCGTCAGCGTAGGATCGTACCATTCGCCGGCTCCGCCATAGATCGTGGCGCTGTTCGGCGAGTTGTACTTCACCATATCGGCGGTGTCGTTGGGGTATTTGTTATACCACGGCGGCAGCAGCGGGATGGCTGTCGCGTCGCCGACGGACGCCAGAAACGCGTCGAGCTCCGCCTGCAGCCCATTGACCGCCGCGTTCAGGCTGTCGATGTCGTCAATACCGCCGGCGATCAAACCTTCCTTGTCGGCGATCGCCGCTTTGAGTTTTTCGGCGGCGGCGCGGACGGCGACATACTGCGCTATATAGCTTGCGTTATCCTCAAGCGTCTGATTTGACTTATCGATCAAAAGCTGCAGCGCGCCTACGGGAACGGTCGGCGTTATCTTCATCCCGCCGCCGCCGCTCGCGCCCATAGTCATCGTGATAACGTCGTTTTTCGTGACCGCCCTGAGTTCGACGGCGATGTCAGTCCTTGCCGCGCCCTCCCTGTAGATCTCGGCGTAGTAAGTGCCGGCGCCGAGGAATGAGAGCGGGATGCTGGCCGTTCGGGCGCCGTTGTTGATGGCGCCGACATACCACGTGCCGCCGTTGCGGCGGGCCACCGTCACGTAGTTGCCCAAATCGGCTTCCAGGAATTTGGTTTCGTCCCAAACGCACGGCATGTTCTGGAAATAGTCCCTGGCCGGTGAATTCAGATAGGCGTTGGGGTAGTCCGCGAGGCACTGAATGCCGTCCTCAATGGTCAGCGCCAGGCCCACGCCGTGGGCCGTGGTGTAGTTCGAAGCCGAAAACCACGGGTCAAGCAGCGGCGTAAAGTCCATGGGCCCGACGGCGTTCCTGGTAAACGGATAGGTGCAGTCCATTTGAGCGGTCGTAGTTGACTGCTCCGCGCCGGGCACGCCTTCCCTGGCCAACATATTGGGGTAAGTGCGCCGCTCGCCGGTCGGCTTATTGGCGCCGTGGCAGTTCACGATCAAATGCAAATCCGCGGCTTTCTTCATGATAGCGTCATAATACCCCAGTGTGGTTTGATTCTCGGAGCTGAAGAAATCAGCCTTTATGCCCTTGATGCCTTTGGCGGCCCAATCTTCCATTCTCGTTCTTTTGGCGTCCGTGTTCAGATTGCTTACATTGGACCAAACCAGCAGACCGATCCCCTTCTGCTTGGCATAGGCGCAGACGTCGTCGAACCACGGATAATATACGTTATTCGTCGGGTCCTGCTGCCAGCCGTCGTCCAACAGAACATATTTCCAGCCTATGTCGGCCGCGAAATCTATCATCGCGATCCATGTGCTCTTGCTGTTCTGGGGATAGCTGCTCCTCGTCAGCCACGCCCAGGAGGTAATGCCCGGATCGATCCAGGAAGTGTCCGAGATCGCGCAGGGCGGGCTCAGGTTCTCAATGATCATCGTTTCGGCGATGTTTGTCAGCGTGCCCATAACCGCCACCCGCCAGGGGGACGTGAACGGAAGGGTCACGGTGGCGCTGTTGGTCTGGGAGAAATTGATTGTCATCAGCCCGGACGTGCCAGAGGGGTTCGTGAGCTTGCTGCCCGCGTATGTGGAATGCAGATCCGCCTCGGTATAAAGCATATAGTCCCCGTCCGAGGTTTTTACAAGCATGGGCATGTAATAGCCGACGGTGTTCGTCATGCCGGAATAGCCGCTGTACGTGGAATAAGTGCCCTCATAGGAGCTGTTGCTGGCGTTTTGAACCGTGATGGTGTCCGTCGGCCTGAGTTGAATGCCCGTCGACTCGCAGGAGGTTTGCGCCGCCGTATATGTGCCGCTTCCCGGTACGTAATACCTGACCGCCACGCCGTCGTCATAGGCCCTGAAAATAAAATCGACGGGGTTCGAGGTCGCCGTGAACGTCAGCGTAAGTTCGTTCGCTTTGTTTATGTACGTTGAGAATTTGCCGGAGATCATCGGGTATGTCTCATCGATGCTCCGCCTTGATTCCGACGAAAAGGCCAGGCCGGTTCTGAAATCCCTGTTTGCGCCGGCGTTGATACCCAGGGGGGATTCGGCCAAGATACTCCTGCCGTTTAATGTGGCGGAATAAGTGACGTTTCCGCTGTCGGAGAGGTTGATCGTCGCGGCGATGTTGCCGCTCGGCGAGTTTAGCGTCCAGCTCTGGGCCGCGCAGACGCTGGCGGCGGAGCACAGGCTGAACAGGAAAGTCAGCGCTGTGATTAAAAGAAATTTTTGCATTTTCTCATCCTTTCAAAATTAATTTTTTGCGAGCGTTGTTCCAAACCGGAACCGGCTTGTTTCTGTCCACACTATCACACTATCAATTTTACCATATCGCAACGCGAAAAACAAGCCTCTGATTATATTCAACCCGCGTATATGACGCTTTTTATCCGGATTTTATCTATCATAGCACGCCAAATAATGCCCCGGCGCGGCCTCTCTCAGCGCCGGCTCCTCCCGGGCGCATATGCCCCGGCGGGCCGGGCAGCGGGGGGCGTACCGGCAGCCGGGCGGAGGGTCGACAGGGCTGGGGGCGTCCCCCGTCAGCCTGATACGCTCCCGTTTTGCCTCCGGATCGGGAATGGGTATGGCCGACAAAAGCGCCCTTGTGTACGGGTGCAGCGGATTGGCGTAGAGTTCGCGCTTTGGGGCCAACTCCATGAGCTTCCCCAGGTACATGACGGCCACCCGGTCGCTCAGGTGCTTGACCGCGCCGAGCCCGTGGGCGATGAATATATACGTAAGGCCGAAGGCCGCCTTCAAATCCGAGAGCAGGTTCAGTATCTGGGCCTGTATGGACACATCCAGCGCGGAGATGGGCTCGTCGCAGACGATGCACTTGGGGTTGAGCGCCATGGCCCTGGCTATGCCGGCCCGCTGGCGTTGGCCGCCGGAGAATTCATGCGGGTATCTGTGCTTGTGATGTGGGGAGAGGCCCACACAATCCAGCAGTTCGTCCACCCGCTTTTCGGCCTCGTCCCTCGGCAGCAGATGGTGTATCAGAATGGGCTCCATGATGATGCGCCCGATTGTCATGCGGGGGTTCAAAGAGGCGTACGGGTCCTGGAAGATGAACTGGATATCCCGGGACAAGGCGCGCCGCTCCCGGGCCGTCTGCCTTGTCAGATCCCGGCCGTCGAAGGATATCCGCCCGGATGTCGGCAGCAGCAGCCCGCAGATCATCTTGCCGACGGTGGTTTTCCCGCAGCCGGATTCACCCACGAGGCTGAAAACCTCCGCGCGGCCGACGGCAAACGAGACGCCGTCCACCGCTTTTAACCAGGATACGGGCCTGCCCCAGAAGTCCCGCTTGACCGCGAAGTATTTGGCAAGCCCGCTGACCTCCAATAACGGCGTCTGGGTCATGCCCCCGCCTCCATTTCCCCATGATACAGATAGCAGCGCACGCCGTGGCCGCCCTCGCGCATCAGCGCGGGCACGGAGCACCCACATTTGTCCGCGCGGCAATCGCAGCGGGCGGAAAACGGGCAGCCGGACGGCAGGTCAAACGGGTCCGGCGCCGCGCCGCGTATAGCGGGCAGCCGCGGCGCGTCTCGGTCCAGGCGCGGCACGGAGGCTATCAGGCCCTTGGTGTAGGGGTGCAGCGGGTTGCCGTACAGCTCCCTCACATCGGCCTCCTCAACTATCCTGCCGCAGTACATGACCGCGACGCGATCCGCCGCCTCCGCCACGACGCCCAGATCGTGCGTTATCAGGAGCACGCCCATGCGGAACTGCCCGCGCAGCTCAAACAGCAGGTCCATGATCTGCGCCTGCGTGGTGACGTCCAGGGCCGTCGTGGGCTCGTCCGCGATCAAGAGTTCCGGGCGGCAGGAGAGAGCCATGGCGATCATCACGCGCTGGCGCATGCCGCCGCTCATCTCATGCGGGAAGCTCCCAGCGCGGCTCTCCGGCGACGGTATGCCGACTCTTCTCAGCATATCCACGGCGTGGTCCCGCGCGGCCCTTTTGGACATATCCGTGTGGCGCGTTATGGCCTCCGTCAATTGACGTCCGACGCTGTACGCGGGGTTTAAAGAGGTCATGGGCTCCTGAAACACCATGGATATCTCGTCGCCGCGCAGGGATTGCATGCGTTTTTCCGGAAGCTTCAGGATGTCCGCGCCCTTATAGAGTATCGGGCCGCCCGAGATCCGGCCGGGGGAGGGGACCAGGCGCATAACCGACAGGGCGGCGGCGCTCTTGCCGGAGCCGGATTCGCCGACTATGGCCAGTATCTCCCCTTTGCCGGCGTCAAACGACACGCCGTCCACGGCCGTCACCGCGCCGCGCCCGGCGGGGAACTTTACGGTCAGATCCTTGACGGACAGCAGCATGGTTACCTCCGGTTTCTGGGGTCGAGCGCGGATTGCAGGCCGTCCCCCAGCAGGTTAAAGGCGAGGGCGCACACCGTGACGGCCAGGCCCGGAAAGATCAATATATAGGGCGCGGACAGGATATAATCCCGGCCGCTCCCCAGCATCGTCCCCCATTCCGCCAGCGGCGGCGGCGCGCCCAGGCCCAAAAAGCCCAGGGCCGCCGCGTCCAGTATGGCGGAGGATATGCCCAGCGCGGAACGGACGATCAGGGGCGAGACGATATTAGGCAGGATATGAAACGCCAGAATCCGGAAGTCCGAATTCCCCACCGCGCGCGCCGCCGCCACATAGTCGTTCTCCTTTGCGGAAAGGACGGAACCGCGCGCGACGCGGGCGTACTGCGGGATAGTCACAAGACCGATGGCGGCGACGGCCTTGCCGACGCCCGGGCCCAGGACCGACATGATGGCGATGGCCAGCAGGATGTCCGGTATGGCCAGCATCATGTCCATAAAGCGCATGATGACCGTATCGGCCCAGCGGCCGTAATACCCGGCGGCGGCGCCCAATACGACGCCCGCCGTCAAGGCGATCAAAACGGCGGAGAGCCCCACGCCCATGGTGATATGGGCGCCTTCCACCACGCGGCTGAAGATGTCCCGCCCCAGCTCATCCGTGCCAAACCAGTGCAGCGCGGACGGGGGCCGGAAATTCTGCGACATCTCGCCGTAATACGGGTTATACGGCAGCACAAAGCGGCCGAATACCGCCGCGAGGGCCAGGACCGCTATAATAAGCAGCCCGGCCGCGGCCGCCCTGTTCCGCCGCGATAAACCCCAAACACCGCTCAAACGGCCCCGGCGGGACGGCTGATATTCCTGATCGCGCGGATCATATTCCGGGGGGTTACCATCGGTTTTCATGTCAGTGTCGTCACCCCGCTTAATAGCCGTGAGTTAGGCGGATTTACCCAATGATTTCGTATTCCGTAAGGGCGGCCTCCGGCCGTCCGCCTGACTAAAGGCGTATCAGATTATTGTAGGCCGGGGGCTCTGCTCCCGCCGCGACCCCTATATTTTTTGCGCGTCTTTACATATTCACGCGTTTTCCGCGCCACCGCGCTTAAGAATACCTGACGCGCGGGTCGATAAAGGCGTACAGGATGTCCACGGCGAGGTTGACCACGGCGAAAACCGCCGCCACCAGCAGCACCACGCCCTGCACCACCGGGTAATCCGATCTCGTGACGGCGTCCACCGTGTATTTGCCGATGCCCGGCCAGGCGAAGACGGTCTCCGTGAGCACGGCCCCCGCCAACAGCGAGCCCAGTTGCAGCCCGATGACCGTCACAACCGGTATCAGCGCGTTTCTTAGGGCGTGGCGCAGCACCACCGCCCGCTCCGTCAGGCCCTTGGCCCGGGCGGTGCGTATGTAATCCTGATCCAGCGTCTCCAGCATGGCGGCCCGAGTCATGCGGGCTATGACGGCCATGGAATAGGAGCCCAGCGCGACCGTGGGCAGCACGAGGTGAGACAGCGCGTTGGCAAAGGCGGCAAAGTTCCCGGTCAGCAGCGAGTCCAACAGGAAAAACCCGGTGATATCCCGGGGCGCCATGCCGATGTCGATGCGCCCGGACACGGGCAGCCATCCGAGCGTCACGGAAAACAGGAGTATGAGCATGATGGCGAGCCAGAAAATGGGCATGGACACGCCCAAAAGCGCCGCCGCCATGCCCGTATAGTCGACGGCGGTATTCTTTTTTGCGGCGGAGACGACGCCGATGGATACGCCGAGCGCCGAGGCGAAGACGATGGCGGAAAGCGCCAGCTCCGCCGTGGCCGGAAAGCGCCGGAGTATCTCGCCGGTAACGCTGGCGTGCGTGTAAAGGCTCCGGCCCAGATCGCCCGTAAAGAGCCGGCCCATATAGCTCAGATACTGCGCGTAAAGCGGCCGGTCAAATCCCAGCCGGCGGTCCAGGTCCTCGATGGCCGCGGACGAAGCGTGTCCGCCCAGGATGGCGGACGCCGGGTCCGCGGTAAAGGCGTGCGTCACCAGGAATATGATCAGCGATACGCCGAACAGCACGGGGATCAGCAGCAGCAGCCGCTTGACGATGTATTTCCTCATAAACCGCCTCTGTAGCGGAATTGTCCTGATGTGTATTCCGCGTATTCCCTTAGGTAAAAGGTTTTCGTATTCCGTAGGGGCGGACGGCCCTGTCTGCCCGCCTGACTAAAGGCTCCCGATAATTTACGGTTCGCTGGCGCGCGAAACGCGCATTTGCAGATAGGTTGCGGCTTTTTTCGCTATATCCGGCATGGACACGGGCGGACAGGGTCGTCCGCCCCTACGAGACCCGAAATCGTAATTTTTATCCGTCTAACCTACTGTTACATCTGGTAAAATTTTACAGAACACTGTAGGGGCAGACCTTGTGTCTGCCCGTATTCCGGGCGGAGACAAGCTCCGCCCCTACGAGACCCGAAACCGTAATTTTGTCCGTCAAATCCACGTTAATTTGCGCGGGCGGGCGCAGATGAACAAAAGATTTCGCTGCGTCTGCCGCATTCCAAGATGAACACCGGTTTTTGTCAATGACAAAAGAGACCGTGTCAATCCGTACTCTTATCACAATGAAAGCGGCCCGTCAGGCTCGTGGACCGCTCGAAAATACGACAAAATGCGCTATATATCAGTTCTTGCCGATTCGGGCAAAGAAGATATTGCCGGTGGGGTGAACGCTGAAATTGGTCAGGCGCGGGCTGTAGGCCGCCAGGGATCTGGCGTGGGATATCGGCAGCCACACGCCGTCCCGGGCGATCATGTCCTCCATCCGCTGATACAGCCGATCCCTGTCCGGCCCGTCGGGCAGCGCGGCGGCCTCGTCGATCAGGGCCTTATATTCCGGATTGTTGTATCCGGCCAGGTTTATGGAGGGGTCCTGATCCGCCAGGAGGTTCATAAAGTTATCGGGGTCGCCGTTGTCGCCCACCCAGCCGTAGAACGCGATGTCGCCCTCCCCCTGGGAAAACTTGGTCTTGTACGTCGTCCAGTCGTACTGCGCGATGTTCGCCTCAATGCCGACCTTTTGCAGGTATGACTGAACGGCGGCGGCCAGCTTCGTGCCCGTCGCGGTGTTATAGGGCCTCGGGTTCGAATACGTGATCATCCTGATACGCAGGCCGGACCGGCCCTCCCGCTCAAGCAGCGCCTTCGCCCTTTCCGGGTCGTAGGCGAAGGGCCTTGCGTCGGGGTTATAGCCCGGCATAAACGCCGGCAGTATCGAATACGCCGGGGAGGCGTAGCCCTGATAGAGCGAGCTCACCAGCTCGTCCACATTTACGGCGCGGATGACCGCCTCCCGCAGGGCCGGGTCATTAAACGGCGCGCGGCGGACGTTAAACGCCATGTAGCTGACGTTCATGCCCTCTGCGGAGAAGATTTGAGCACCTTTTGCCCGCACGGCCGCCACATTGGGCGGGTCCAGGCCGTTCATGCCGTCGATGGCCCCGGTCATCATCTGCGCGGCGCGGGTGGCGTTGTCGGGGGTGATCTGGATGACCAGGTTCTTCACCAGCGCCGCCGCGCCCCAATAATCGTCGTTGCGCGCCATCGTGACGGCCACCCCCCTCTGCCAGGACACGAATCTGTAAGGGCCGGTGCCGCAGGGGTTTTCGTTGACGTCGCCGGTCTCGGAATTTTTAAGAGCCGCCGGGCTGACCATCGGCGCGCCCTGGCTCATGGCCAGATTCGCCAGAAACGGCGTGTACGGCTGAACCAGCGTTATTTTTACGGAATACTCGCCGGCCGCCTCCACGCTCTTCACATACCCGAAGGTAAACGCAGCGTAAGGAAATCTGCTCAGATCATTGGGCGGCATCTGGCGCTCGATGTTGTATTTGACGGCGTCCGCATCAAAAGTCGTGCCGTCGTGGAACTTCACGCCCTCGCGCAGCTTGAACGTATAGACCAGGCCGTCCGGGCTGATTGTCCAGGACTCCGCCAGGCACGGTTTGATGTCAGTGGTATTGTCGCCGAATTTTGTAAGGCCCTCGTACATGTTCACGTTGCACGCGGAGGATTCGCCCTCGTCGGCTATGGCCGGGTCCAGGCTCCGCGGGTCCGCCCCCTGCGCGTAAATGATCGTGTCCGCTGGGGAAGCGCCCGCGCCGGGCCCGCATCCGGCCACGGAGGCGGCCGCCAGGGCCGCGATAACCTCCAGCGCGATTGTTTTATATAGATACTTCGTTTTTCCCCTCCTGACGCGCGCCAAAAGCGCTGCCGCCATTTTAATCATTTTAACACAGTTTACATTTTAACACAGTTTCCATTTTAACATAGTTTCATAAGCAGTCAATATTTTCTTGCCCGCGGCCGCGACTATCGCCGCCGTCCGCCCCGAATACGCCGCTCACAATATAATTGGGCCGGTTCTTGACCTCGTCATAGATCCTCCCGATATATTCGCCCATAAGCCCCATGGACATCAGGACCACGCCCTGAATGAAAAACAGCAGCGCCATCGAGATATTGGGCCCGACAAGCATGGAGAAGGACGGCGCGGATTTGGTCACCAGGAAATTGCACAATCCCCTGCACAGGAACAGGATGAAATATATCATGCTGGCGGCGGAGACCAGCGCCCCGGCGCCCGCGACAAACTTGAGCGGCCGGTACGTGAGGGCTGTCACGCCGTCCATGGCGAACTTCAGCATCTTCATCAGCGGATATTTTGTCTCTCCGGCGAAGCGCTCGTCGCGCACATACTCGACGTAGGTCTGCTTAAAGCCGACCCAGCTCACCAGCCCGCGCACGTAGCGGTTCTTTTCGCCCAATGTTTTAAGCGCGTCGCAGACCTTGCGGTCGATCAGGCGGAAATCGCCCGCGTCCACGGGGATGTCCATGTCGGTCAAACCGCGCAGCGCGCGGTAAAACAATTTCGCCGTCAGCTTTTTAAAAGCCGTCTCGCCTTGGCGCTTCAGGCGCCTGCCGTAGACGACCTCATAGCCCTGCCGCCATTTCTCTATCATGAGCGGTATGACCCGCGGGGGGTCCTGCAAGTCCGCGTCGATGATGACCACGGCCTGGCCCCGCGCGTAATCCATGCCCGCCGTGATGGCCGGCTGATGACCGAAATTGCGCGAAAAATCTATGGCGCGGACGCATGGGTCCTTTTCGCATAGGGCGATCAGCATGGGCAGGCTGTTGTCCCTGCTCCCGTCGTTGACAAATATAAGCTCATAGGGTTCGCCGACGTCCCGCATAACGCCCGTGAGGCGCGAATAGCACTCGCCTATCACCAGTTCCTCGTTGTAGACTGGGACGACAATACTGTATATCGGTTGCATCATATCACCTGAATCGTGTTTACAAACTATTTTAAGATATATATGTGGCAAAACGGCGTAGACAGAGCCCTCGCCATAGCTTCAGGTTGTAATCCCATGCGTTTGCCGCGGCCCTTGCCGTCCGTACGGCTTTCAGCCGTTCCCAAGTCTTCCGGCTTCAGCCGGTTGTCGTTTAAATTAAAACTACCGGCTAAAGCCGGAAGACTTTAAGCCGGCTGAAAGCCGGGGCGGTGCCTGGGCATTTTAAAACGAGGTTATTGCGGTTAATGAAATGTCCCCTCGGCAAGACCGCGGGGTGCCGGGTATCAAAACATAAAAGTTAGTCCGCAGCAAACTGCGGAGAATTGCACCCGCACAGCTAAATTCATATCAAATTCCACGACAGCAGCCACTCAAGAAAATTGTGCACAAACCGTGTGCTGACCGGCAGGCCGGTGAGCACCGGGTAAAACAGCACAAAAAGCGCGGCGCTTAGCGTCAGATATATGGCGGCGGGCTTTCTCCCCCGCCCGCACAGTTTCGTCTTGAAGACGTATGTAATACACAGGATCAGGAAGGGCACGCACGGAAAGTAGTGATAGATAAACGTCTGCCTCGGCACGACCGTCCAAGGCAGATACTGCGAGAGATAAGCGATGACCAGGAACAGGCTCAGCCGCCCGCCGCCCTCTCTGTCCGGAAAGGCGAATTTGCGCGCCGCGTCGATCAGGCAATAGATGACGCACGCCAGGCCGGCCCAGAATATCAGCGGATTGCCGAAGGAGCTTATTCCCGCTCGGACGGTGTCGCTGATATAGCCGCTGTAGAAATATATCGGGCGGATATCGAGCGGCCATGTCCACCACGGGGCCTGATATGGGTGCGTGGTCACCAGGGTGGAGTGGTAATGGAACATATCCCCCTGGTTCTTGATGATGTCATGCAGGCTGCTGAAGCCGGGCGTATGCAGATAGGGTATATATGAAGCCAGATAGATGCCCGCCGGTATGAAGATAAAGAACAAAACGCAGCAGCCCAATGTTATCAGGGTCCTGCGCGGGCCGGGGCGTTTCTTTATCAGCGCCAGAAAGAACAGGACCGCCAGCCCGGCGCAGGCGTACACCCCCTCCCATTTGGCGGCGGCGCCGAGCCCGACGAACAGCCCGCAGCCAAACAGCGTCAGCATTATTTTATACATCGGCGTCAGCGCGTAATCCGTAAAATAATACACGAACATGAGCAGGTACATGCCGATGATGAAAAACGTGACGTATGAATCAATGGTCGCGATGCGGGTCTGGGCGTAATGCATGAAATCCGAGGCGAACAATATCGCGGCGAAAGCCGCCCACCAGGTGCTGTCAAACATCTTCCGGGCGAACAGGTAAAGCAGCGGCAGCATCAGCACGCCGCACAGCGCCCCGCAGAAGCGCCAGCCAAACGGCGTCATGCCGAAGATATTTATGCCGGCGGCTATGATGTCCTTGCCCAGGGGGGGATGCGTCCACTCGTACACGGCCAGATGGTGTATGAATTCGTACGCGGTGCGCGCGTGATATATCTCGTCAAAATATGTCCCGTTCATGTACGTCGGGTTCGGGACGACCAAATACTGCTCGTCAAACAGGGGGCTTTCGGCCGTCCCAGGCGTCAGCCCGATCATACGGCCGCCCCCGTAGAACGCCATCTCGTTCAGCATGAGGCCGTCGCCCAGCGACGTGATCTTCACGTACCGCGCGTCGAACGACGCCTTCTCGTCCCGCCAGCCGAACACCCTCTCGCCCTTGAGGGCCTTGTAATCCGTCCAGTTCACGGCGTCCGACGAGTACGACACCTCAAATTCCGAATCGAACCGCGCGCCGGTCATGTACTGTATATCGGAAACCCTTTCAGTATCCGCGAAGGCGGCTATGACATATTCGCCGTTTTTTGGCGCCCAGACGCTCTGCGGCGAGGACGCGCTCCCCAGATTCAGAAAGGCTATTATGCCGTAGATCAGCGTGATCAGCAGCATGAAGGGCCAGTCCAGCCGGCTCATCCTGCCGATCTTCACGGGTACGTCCGGCGGCGCCCCCGGCGCGCCGCCCCCGCCGTCCGGGCCGGGGCCGCTTTCGTACGATGCTGGCGCCGGCGCTTGGCCCGAGAAAAACTCCGATAAATAGTCCGCGGGCCTTCTGGGTTTGGGGGCCGTCCCCACCGGCTCAAAGGCGCCTTCATCGCAGTCGTCGTCATATAAAAATACGTCGTTCAGGATACCGTTATCGGAAAAATAAAAATCGTCCGTATCGACGCTCTCCGCGCCGTCATCCGGCCCCGCGCCGCCGTCCCCGGATCCGCCGTCCGCGGGCGGCGCGGCGGCTCGCGCATGCGGCACGTTCAGCAGGGACGGGTATCGCTCAAACGGCGCGGCCTGCGCGGGCGCAGCGGCTTTTGCGGCGTTTTTTAAAATCAGCGCGTCCGCCCGCTCATAGAAGATTATAACGGCCATATACGCGGCGGCGGCGACCGCGAGGACGACGTTCATTGAGGACACGACGGGCAGGCCCCAGCTCAGCGCGTAAGCGCCGATGCCCAGACTGTTGTCATAAAACAGCAGCGCGAAGCCGTTTAACAGCAGCGTGACCGTATAGCCAACCGCGAGGACCGGCAGCGCCGGCTTGAACCGCAGCCCCGCCGGCGCGGCGGACCAAGCCGCCGTCAGCAGGATGATCGCCGGCAGTATACAGCCGTAGCGCATATCGGGGAACAGGGTAAAGACGGCTATATTGGCGAAGGCCGCCGCGTAATACACGTAAAAGCGCATGAAATTGCGGCGGAGCAGGAGCAGCGTCAGCAGCAGCAGACAGATCAGGCACACGGCGATGTAATATCCCGGCAGCCGGATCCACATCTCTCCGGTTCTCTTCAGATAATCGCCCAGTTGTGTGTAAAAGTTGAAAGCATTTACAGTTGCATACCGGCCCGTTTCTGTGGTATTATTGACTTGCGCGTAAAACGGCGGGAAACTGCCGTGTACGACAAAGGGCAGAACGCCCAGAAAATATGTGCCCAGAAAACAGGCCGCGCCCGAAAGCGCAGCCGCCGCGCGCCTTAAATACCCGGCCCGGCCGCCGCCCCCGGCAAAGAATCCGCCGACAAAAAACGCGATAAAGATCAGGGCGAAGACCAGCGCGCGCGGTTCAAACAGCACGGCAGCGGCGAACAAAACGGCCGCCGTATTGTGCCGCTTAGACAGAAGGCTCTCGAGCGCGAGCGCGGTGAGCAGGGCCGCGATGCCGTCAAAGCGCCCGGCGACGCCGGATACCATGATGACGGCGGGATTGAGGACATAAAACATCGAGAGGAGCCAGGCCTTTTCCTCCGCCATGTGCTTTGACCCGATCCTGAAGATCAGTGCCCCCGCCGCGGCGTCGCATATGATGGGCGGCAGCTTGCACAGGAGCGTCATGATCTGGCCGCCGATGCCGATATCAAAAAGCCTCCTGATAAGCCCCAGGACATACAGCATGAGCGCGCAGCCGGGCGGGCAGCCTTTATCTGCGGCGTTTTCATAAAAACCGCCGAAACCGCCGTTCGCCAGGGCTGTGATCCAGTTTTTATGCAGCTCAATATCCGGCATAAAGAGGATATTGATCCTGGCCGCGATCAGGCGGATAAAAAAGCCGATCAGAATCAGCGTCACGTATTTTTTTGTTAACAGTTTAATATCCGGCCGGCGCATTATATCCTCCCGCCGCCGCCGGCCGCTTGACAAAGGCCGGTCTAGGACGACAGGAATATTATAGCTTAACCGGGGATAAAAATAAAGAATTTTTTTCGAGGTGAAACGCATTGCCGGGATTGATCACTCACTACATATGCGGTCAGGCCACCATCGACGCGCTCGGCGCGCTTGAAACGAGCGGCGCGCGGAAGCTCGCGGGAACGCTGCGCAAGAACCGCCAGCTATTCAACGTGGGGGCGCAGGGGCCGGACGTCTTCTTCTATTATCTCCCGTGCCTGTATAAGCGCAGGCTGTTCGGCCTGGGCTCCCGGATGCACAACAAGAATATATCCGAGTTTTTCGCGGTTTATATAAGGTTGACGGAGAATTTGCCGAAGGACAAGCGCGCCGGGGCCGTCGCCTATCTGGCCGGGTACCTGACGCATTACGCGCTGGACTGCGCCGCGCACCCGTATATATACTATAAATCCGGCTTCAAGCGCAAGGGCGACGGCGTGCGGAAAATCCGGTACAGCGTCAACCACAGGCGCTTTGAGACCAACATCGACGTGCTGATGCTGAAGCTCACATCCTCAGAGCGCCCCATGGACAAGAAGCTCTGGCAGTTACTGCATGTGCCCTATAAAACGGCGACCGCCGCGGCCGGCGTCCTCTCCCAGACCGTAAGCGAGGTCTACGGCGCGCGGATGAACCATCGGCAGGCCTATATGGCCATGTATCAGATGGCCGCACTCAACAGGCTGATACAGTCCAAAAACGGCAGGCGCAAGCGCGCCATGGAGCTTATCGAGGGCGCGACCGTCCGTGAGAACGTCGTCTCCAGCCTGATCCACGACCAGGAGATCACGGACGGCATCGATTACCTCAACCTCTCCCATTCCGACTGGAACGTGCCCTGGGAGAACAAAAACCCCCGGGACGAGGCCTTTACCGAGCTGTTCGCCGGCGCCGTCGCCAAGGCCGCCGAAATGATACAGGCGCTCTGGGCCTATTTTGAGAATAAGATGACCCTGGACGAACTGCTCGCCGTGCTGGGCAACAACTCCTTCTCCACGGGCGTGGACGCCTCCAGCAAGACGGAGTTTGTCTACAGCGACGTGGTGTATAAACGGGCGTGATATAAAATAATCGGTAACATATCCATGGCGCGCCATGGATATTTTTTATCGCTTTTTAGAAATTTTTCTTGCATTCGATCATATTTTATGGTATAGTCCTCTCTGAAAATACATTTGTATTCGGAGGGCGCACATTATGCCTAACAACGCAAAGCGAACGGACGCCTTTTATCTGGTCGGTTCCGCGGCCCTTCCGGACGTCTTTTCAAAGGTCATAGAGGTGAAGCGCCTTATGGAGAGCGGGGAAGCGAGGTCCGTTCAGGAGGCCGTCGCGCGGGTCGGCATAAGCCGCAGCGCGTTTTATAAATACAAGGACTGCGTCTTTGATTACAGCGAGGCCGACGGCGCGAAGAAAATAACCTTCGCCTTTAATCTTGAGGACACGCCGGGGCTTTTGTCCAACGTCCTCAACGTTATCGCCCAGTGCGAGGCCAATGTGCTGACCATCAACCAGACGATCCCCATAGGCGGCGTCGCCAATATCACGATGACCGTGGCCGCGCCGGGCAACGACGCCGGCGGGATGTTTGAGAGGCTGGAGCGGGCGCGGGGGGTGCGGTCCCTGAGGATTCTCGCCAGATCATAGATTCATCCAGATCATAGATTCATCCGGGTTTTAACTCATGGGGGTTTAAACGCTTATCGAAAGGAGCATACAGTGGCCAAAATAGCTATACTGGGATTTGGGGTCATCGGTTCGGGCGTTTTTGAGGTTCTGGGCAAAAACGCGGAATTGATAAAACAAAAGGCGGGCCAGGAGGTCTGCGTCAAATATGTGTTGGACAAGCGGGAGCCCGACGATCCCGACGCGAAAAAATTGCTCGTGAACAACTTTGACGTCATCGCGGAGGACGATGAGATACGCGCCGTCGTGGAGGCCATGGGCGGCCTGGAGCCGGCGTACGGCTTCGCCAGGCGCGCCCTGTCAAAGGGCGTCGCGTATATCACGTCCAATAAGGAGCTCGTGGCACGGCACGGCCAGGAGCTGTCGGCGCTGGCCGCGGAAAACAAGACCAATTTCTTCTTTGAGGCGAGCGTGGCCGGGGGCGTGCCCGTGCTACGGACGCTGTCCGAGGCGCTGATCTCGGACCATGTCACGGGCATCACGGGCATCTTAAACGGCACGACCAATTATATGCTCACCGAGATGACCAAGATCGCGAAAGGCGAGGTGAGATCCGGGGGCAAGAGCTTTGACGAAACACTGAAGGCGGCGCAGGACCTCGGGTATACGGAGGTGAACTGCGCCAACGACATCGGCGGGTACGACACCTGCCGCAAGCTCGCCATACTCCTGTCCATGGCCACCGGCCGGCAGGCCGATTACCAGAATATCCCGACGGAGGGCATAGCGGGCATCTCCACCCCGGAGGCGGTCTATTCCCGGATGCTCGGGAGCACCATCAAGCTGCTGGCCATGGCGGAGATCACGGACGAGGGCGTCATAGCCTCGGTCGCCCCGGCGCTGATCCCCAACAGCCACCAGCTTTCGACCGTGGCCGACGTGTTCAACGCGGTGTATTTTAAAGGCGAAATGTTCGGCGATATCATGCTCTACGGCCCCGGCGCGGGAAAATTGCCCACGGCCACCGCCGTCATCGCCGATATCATCGCGGCCGTGAGGCACAAGGGCATATGCGTGTCCCCGCGGTGGAGCGGGGAGCCGCTCACGATTATCACCGGGGACGGGCAGACGGTACAGAAACTCGTCCGCGTGAAGTATACAAACCGCCAGAACGCGGTGCTGGCGGTGCTCAGGATATTCGGCGGGGTCGAGCTGATGGAGCCGCCGTCTCTGGAGAATGAGTTCGCCTTCGTAACCCGCCCGGACGTCTCCCGCGATCTCGACGCGAAGCTCAACGAACTCATGTACACAAGCGGCGTCTCGCAGATACCCACGCGCATCCGTCTGCTTTAAAGAACTGTTATTCTGTAAAGGTGGTATACAATGCTTGTCGTGCAGAAATACGGCGGTTCGTCCGTCGCGAACGCGGAGCGCATCGGCCGCGTGGCCGACAGAATCGCGGCGGGATACAGGAAAGGGCATAAGATGGTGGTCATCCTGTCCGCGCAGGGCGACACGACGGACGACCTCATCGCGAAAGCCCGCGAGATCAACAACAACCCCTCAAAGCGCGAGCTGGATATGCTGCTCGCCACCGGCGAGCAGCAGAGCGTCGCGCTGACGGCCATGGCCGTCATCAAGCGCGGCCTGCCTGCCATATCGCTGAACGCCATGCAGATCAGGCTGCGTTCGTCCTCGGCTTACGGCAACGCGCGGATCAAAAACGTCAACACCGACCGGATAAACGCGGAGCTTGAGCGCGGCAACATCGTCTTTATCGCGGGGTTTCAGGGCGTTAACCGCTTCGGGGACATCACCACCCTCGGGCGGGGCGGCTCCGACACCACCGCCGTGGCCATAGCCGCCGCGCTGGACGCCGATGTCTGCGAGATATACACGGACGTGGACGGCGTCTACACTGCCGATCCGCGCGTCGTCAAAAACGCCAGGAAGATAGACGTCATCTCGTACAACGAGATGCTGGAGCTGGCCTCCCTGGGCGCGAAGGTGCTGCACAACCGCTCCGTTGAACTGGCGAAGAAGTTCAACGTCAAGCTGGTCGTGCGTTCCAGCCTGAACGACCACGAGGGGACAATAGTCAAGGAGGAAGCCAAGGTGGAAAAAACATACATCACAGGCGTCTGCGTGGACAAAGACGTGGCGCGCATCGCGGTCATCGGCGTCAAGGACAGGCCGGGCATCGCGTTCCGGCTGTTTTCGATGCTGGCCAAGTCCAATATCAACGTGGACCTGATATTGCAGTCGATCGGGCGCGGCAGCACGAAGGATATAACCTTTACCGTGGCGAAGCCGAACCTCAATGAAACGCTGGAGCTGATCAAGAACCACAAGAATTCCGTGGAGTACGAGCGCCTGGATTACGACGACAAGGTGGCCAAGATATCGGTCGTCGGGGCGGGCATATCCACCAACTGCGGCGTCGCCTCGCTGATGTTCGAGGCGCTTTTTGACGCCGACGTCAATATCAATATGATCTCTACCTCCGAGATAAAGATTTCCGTGCTCATAAATGAGAAAGACGCGGATAGGGCGGCAAATTTCGTACATGATAAGTTTATGGAGAACCACGACGACGGCATGGCGTTCGACGAGGGCTGACAGGGGTTAAAAAAGGGGAGATTTTTATGAAATTCATGGAAAAGACGGATCTGAATTTTTATGGGGAGAAAGACAGGCACCTCGAACAATCGCTCGGCGTACGGGATTTCCTGGCGCTCGGCGTCGGCATCATCATCTCCACCTCGATTTTCACCCTGCCGGGTGTAGTCGCCGCCAAATACGCCGGCCCCGCCGTCGTATTTTCCTTCCTGATCGCGGGCATCGTCGCCGGCCTCGTCGCGTTTGCCTACGCCGAAATGGCGACGGTCATGCCCTTCGCCGGCTCCGCCTATTCCTGGATTTCCGTTGTCTTCGGCGAGGGCTTCGGCTGGGTGGCCGGCTGGGCGCTGCTGGCCGAATATCTGATCTGCGTGCCCTTTGTCGCCTCGGGCTTTTCGGCTTATTTTCAAGAAGTGTTCCGGATGATCAATATATCGTTACCCGCCGCCCTCGCCAGTCCCTTCGGAACAAAAGGCGGCATCGTGGACATCGTCTCGTTTGTCATTATCCTGGTGTCGGCCTATGTGGTCTTTCTCGGCGCGTCTGACGCCGGCAGGGTCAGCCAGGTCCTCGTCGTCCTCAAACTCCTGGCGATCCTGGTCTTCATCGGCATCGGCCTGACCGCCCTCCACGCGGCGAACTACGTCCCGTTTATCCCCCCTCACGATCCCAAGACGGGCTTTGGCGGCATCCAGGGCATTCTGTCGGGCGTCTCGGTCATCTTCCTCGCGTATATCGGCTTTGACTCCATCGCGGCGAATTCCGCCGAAGCGAAAGACCCGAGAAGGACCATGCCCCGCGGCATCCTCGGCTCGCTCTTCGCCGGCATCATCATGTTTGCCGGCGTCACCCTCGTTCTCGTGGGCATGTTCAAGTATTCCGAATACGCGGGCAACGCGGCCCCCGTGGCCTGGGCGCTGTCCCAGTCCGGGCATACGGTCATCGCGGAGCTCGTCTCGCTGACCGCCCTCGCCGGCATGTTTATCGCCCTCCTCGGCATGGAGCTGGCCGGTTCCCGGCTGCTTTACGCCTTCGGCCGGGACGGCATGCTGCCGCCTGTCATCGGCAAACTGACGCCCCGGGGCCTGCCAAACAACGCGCTTTTTGTCGTGACTGTCATTTCGGTCATCATCGGCGCCTTTATACCCTTCGCTCAGCTCGCTCAGCTCATCTCCGCCGGCACGCTGGTCGCCTTTATGTTCGTCTCGCTCGGCATGTTCGGGCTGCGCCCGCGGGAGGGCAAGGATTTGCCGAAGCCCAGTTATAAGATGCCGTTTTATCCCGTTCTGCCCGCGCTCGGCTTTCTCGGCTCGCTCGGCGTATTCTGCCTGCTCAGCCACAACGCGCAGATCTACGCGGGCGTCTGGTTCGTCGTCGGGCTCATCATCTACTTTGTTTACGGCGCGAATCACCGCGTGACCAGGAAGGCGGGCGGGCCCGCGAATGAGTAAAAACCTGGATATCCTGGTGGAGGAGGCGCATTTTCTGCCGGAGGCCCTGCGCATCAAGTATTTTGACATCGTGCTGGATCACGGCAGGGGCGCGCTTTTATACGATGTGGACGGCAGGGAGTATATCGACCTGTTGGCCTCGGCCTCGTCGGCAAACACCGGGCACTGCCACCCCCGCGTGGTCAGGGCCATTCAGGAGCAGGCGGAACGGCTCATTCACTATACCCCGGCGTACTTCGCCAACGATATGGCCTCCGCCCTGCTCAAGCGCCTGGCGGAGCTCGCCCCGGGCGATTTTCCGAAAAAGGTTTCCCTGGGCAATTCCGGCTCCGACGCCAACGACGCGCTGATCAAATTCGCGCGCGGCTATACGGGCCGGCCATATATCATAAGCTTCACCGGCGCTTATCACGGCTCCACCTACGGCTCGCTGACCCTCTCCGGCGTCAGCCTCAATATGGCGCGCAAGATCGGCCCGCTGCTGCCGGACGTGGTCAAGATGCCTTACCCCGATACGCACATGATGCTGCCCGGCGAGAGCGAACACGACTTTGCCGGGCGGCTTTGGCAGATTTTTGAGCAGCCCTTTGAGAATTGGCTGCCCGCCGAGGAAGTGGCCGCCGTAGTCATCGAGCCCATACAGGGCGACGGCGGCATCATCGCGGCGCCCGGGGAGTATCTGCGGCGCCTGTATGATTTTGCGCACGCGCACGGCATCCTCTTCGCGGTGGACGAGATCAATCAGGGCCTCGGCCGCACGGGCCGGCTCTGGTCGGTCGATAATTTTGGGCTGGCGCCGGATATGATCTCGGTCGGCAAATCAATCGCCTCCGGCATGCCGCTCTCCGCGCTCATCGGGCGGGCGGAGATCATGGATTCCCTCGCCGCCCCCGCCAACGTCTACACGACGACAGGCAACCCGATCTGCGCCGCCGCCGCCCTCGCCACGCTGGACGTCATCCGCGACGAGCGTCTGGTCGAGCGCAGCGCGCGGCTCGGCGCTCACGCCCGCGAGTTTTTCCTCGGGATGCGCGGCAAATATGACTTTATCGGCGACGTCCGGTTCTACGGGCTCAACGGCGGCATCGACATCGTCGGCAAAAACGGCAAGCCCGACGTCGCGGCGGCGACGGAGATCATCTACAACCTCTTCAAGCTCGGCGTCATCATGATCAGCCTGCGCGGCAATATTCTGCGCTTTCAGCCGCCCCTGGTCATCACCGAATCCCAGCTCGACGAGGCCTTCAGCCGCATCGAGCGGACCTTCGGCATGCTCGCCGCGGGGGAGCTGCAACTGCCCGATAACGCGGGCAGCGTCGGCTGGGTGAAGTAGACCGGCGTGAGCTGGGCAAACCGATAGCCTCGCGCGTCGGCGCCTGGCAGGCTTGGGCCATGAGCGCCCGCAATGGCCGACGCGACGCGATTTAGGTTCGCCGTCATCGCGGGCGCTCGGCGACTTCTTGAGGAACTGTTCTGTAGGGGCGGAGTTTGTCTCCGCCCTTGTTTAAACCGATGGTAGCGAAAAGGCCGCAACCTGCTGTAAGACTGCGCTTCGCATGTCCCAAACTCTTAATTTTTGGAAGCCTTTAGTTTGGCGGGCGGACAGGGTCGTCCACCCCTACTGTATTATCCGGCAATAAAATATAGTAGGGGCGGAAGCTTATCTCCGCCCGGAATACGGGCAGACACGAGGTCTGCCCCTACAGCGTTCCGCAAAATTTTGCCGGATAGAGCGCTACGTATTTACGGAATTTATGCCCGCTGGACTCACATTACTATAAGGTATAGTGGATTGCGGGCTAATCCCGCAATGACAAGCTGTGGGTTTCAGAACACATCTAATAAAAAAGAGTGATTTAATGACAACGGATTTAAACCGGCGCGTCCGGGAGTTTCATGAGTATCTGGACAAGATGCAGGCGCTTGGCCGCGCGGTCGGGCTGTCCCATTGGGATCAGTCCACCGGCGCCCCCAAGGGCGGCGTCGCGGGGCGCAGCAAGTTCACGGGCATTCTGGCCGGGATGGAGTTCTCCATGAAGATCTCGGCACAGATGAAACACTTTATTGACGAGCTGGGCGCGGACCGGGACATATTGGACGAACTCACGCGGGGGCTGCTGCGCCGCTGCCAGCGGGATTATGACGCGTACGCCGGCATTCCGCCCGACGAATACGGCGCTTTCTGTGAGCTGACGGCGCGCGCCGAAGCGGCCTGGGAAGACGCCAAGCACAGATCCGATTACAGCCTTTTTAAACCGTTTCTGAGCGATATCATCGCGTTCAAAAAGCGCTTTGTCGAATACCGCGGGTACGACAAACGCCCGTATGACGCGCTTTTGGACGAGTTTGAGCCCGGCATGACCGTTGATCAACTGGATTTGTTTTTCGGCGATGTGAAGGGGGCCGTGGTTCCGCTCCTCAAGAGGATAATCGAGGCCCGGAATAAAGGCGGCGTCAAGCCCGTCAGGACGGATTTTTTATCGGGCGTGCCCAGGCGGAGGCAGCTCGCGGTCACCCGCCTCGTGTGCGAAAAGCTGGGCTATGACTTCGACAGGGGCCTGATCGCGGAGAGCGAGCACCCGTTCTCCACGTCGTTCGGGCGGAATGACTGCCGGATAACCACGCATTATCTCGAGGAGAACTGGCTCAGCTCGTTCTTCTCCGTGGCCCATGAGGCCGGCCACGCCATTTATGAGCAGAATAAGCGCCCCGACATACAGGACACGCTGATGGACGATGGCGTCTCCTGTGCCATTCACGAGTCCCAGTCGCGTTTTTATGAGAACATCGTCTGCCGGCGCCGCGAGTTCTGGGACTATATTTACGATGACATGAAGAACGCGCTTTCGCCGCGCCTGGACGGCGTCGGCGCGGACGAGCTGTTCGCCGCCGCGAATATCGTCGAGCCGGGCCCGATACGCATAGAGGCGGACGAGGTCACATACCCGCTGCACGTGCTCGTGCGCTATGAGCTCGAGAAGGCCGTCTTTGAGGAAGGCGCGGGCGCGGATGACCTGCCGGCCCTCTGGAATGAGAAGTACGCCCGGTATCTTGGCGTCGCGCCCAAAAACGACGCGGAGGGCATCTTGCAGGACGTTCACTGGTCGGACGGGAGTTTCGGGTATTTCCCGTCATACGCCGTGGGCAGCGCGTACTCCGCCCAGTTTTTGGCGTATATGAACAGGGAATTCGACGTCGGCGGCGCCGTCGCAAACGGCGGGATACAAAGGCTCACCGGCTGGCTAAGGGAGCACATACACCAGTACGGCGGCCTCAGGACGCCGGACGAGCTCGTGCGCGGCATCGCCGGCGAGGGGTTTGACAGCAAATATTACGTTGACTATTTAAATGGAAAATATTATAGTATATACAGACTATAATCCGGGGTGATTTTATGGCTTCCGACGTATTATTCGCTTCCTCCAATTTCAACCGCTATGACGGGGACGTGACGCTGCCCGCCAAGTTCAGGCGCATGATAGGCGCGATGGGCCTCGAGGGCAGGGTGCGCGGCAAATATACCGTAATCAAGATGCACGTGGGGCGCGATATAGGCTTTACCACGATCCACCCGATGTTTGTCAAGATATTGATCGACAGATTAAAGGAATATGGCGCGAAGGTGTTCGTGTCGGACCAGCAGACGGAGGGGGCCCGCGCGCGCGGTTACACGCGGGAGTTTTTTGAGTGCCCCGTGGTGGAGGCCTGCGGCGTCATGGGCAGGTATTATTACACCAAGGAAGTCTCTTTCAAGGGGTTTAAGCACGTCGACATAGCCGGCCATATCCACGACGCGGAGTTCATGATAGACCTCTCGCACGCCAAGGGGCACGGGTCCTGCGGCTTCGGCGGCGCGTGCAAGAATATCGCCATGGGCTGCGTGACGGACAGGACGCGCCGGGAGATCCACGGCCTTGAGGGCGGGCTCGTGTGGGACGGGGGGCTCTGCACGCGCTGCGAGCAGTGTATCGCCGGCTGCAACCACAACGCCAACAGCTTTGTCTCCGATAAATACTTTGTGGATTATCATAACTGCACGCTGTGCGGGCATTGCGTCAAGGTCTGCCCCACGGGCGCGGTCCGCCTGGATTCCGACAGCTACGACGATTTTCAGCGTGGCATGGCGCTGTGCACCAAGACCGTGCTGGACGCGCTGGGCCCGGGCAACGCGTATTACATCAATTTCCTTTTGAATATCACGGCGCTTTGCGATTGCTGGGGGCTCTCCACCCCGTCGCTGGTGCCCGACATAGGCATACTCGCCTCCGACGATATCGTGGCCGTTGAACGCGCCTCCATAGATGCCATAAGGTTTGAGAACCTGCTGCCCAACGGCGTGCCCGTGGGCTGGGAGATGGGCGAGACCGGGCACCTCTTTGAGCGCCTGCACGGCAAGAACCCGTACATCCAGCTCGATATGCTGGAGCGGGCGGGCCTGGGGACGCAGAACTACAAGATCTCCGAGTTCGAGGGCTGCGGCGGGGTCGCGGCGTTCTAGAGGCTAGAAGTTAGAGGCTAGATATCGGAAATCCGGATTGATATTGGAAGGAACGCAGCCAATTGTATTTTTATTATATGGAATTGTTATTAAACAAAGTTTGCAAGTTTTAAATAACTTTATTGCTATACAACACTAAACGACGCATAGCCTGTAAATATTATTAAGTCACGATTCCTATGCATTACAATCTTAAGGCAATGAATGTCCGCAACGACAATGTAGGGGCGGACGACCCTGTCCGCCCGTGCCTATACCGATAACATCGAAAATTCAAACCAGATAAAAGGGTGCGGCTTTGCATGATAAGCACCTGTAGTTATTGGAAATTTTAGTCCGGCGGGCGGACAGGGTCGTCCGCCCCTACAGAACGCGAGGCCTTGACTTGCTGAATTTGCCGGAAGAAAAACTGCCGAACTCACATTAACCCAAACTCCCGGATTTATACCTACTGTATAAGCTAAAAACGCCTTGTTTACAGGATAAGTCGATGATAATCTCCCGAAATATATAGTAGGTAATACCCACTATATATTTTAAGGATATTGTTGTCAAATTCCTGTTGGATACAGGATTTCAAGGACATATGGGAGGTAAAAAGTTGGGAGTTTGGGATTAAAAGTATGTCAAAATTCAGGTGATATTTTGCCCAATTTATTCAACAAGATGTTCGAGGGGCTGGCAGCCACGCGCAAGACTATTACGGCGGGGCTGGACAATGTCTTGAAGAACTTTACTAAGATAGACGAGGAATTCTTCGACGGGCTCGAGGAGACGCTCATCGGCGCGGATCTGGGCGCGCTGACGTCGGAGCGGATCATCGGGGACCTGAGGGAAAAGGTCAAACTCAAACGCGTGACCGAGGTTTCCGAGATACGCGCTATGCTGGCGGAAGAGCTGACGGATATCCTTACCGGAGGGGGCGGCGCCGGGCCGGAGCCGGACGGGCCGCTTAAGCTCAGGCCGCCGGCGATAATCCTGGTCATCGGCGTCAACGGCGTGGGCAAGACGACCACCATCGGCAAGCTCGCGGCCTATTTTAAGGAGCAGGGCCTGAGCGTGATGCTCGCGGCGGGCGACACCTTCCGGGCGGCGGCTATGGAGCAGCTTGAGATATGGGGACGGCGCGCCGGGGTGCCGGTGATAAGGCACAGGGAGAACGCGGACCCCGCCGCCGTGATATATGACGCGATACAATCCGCCCGGGCGCGCGGGGCGGACGCGCTGATATGCGACACCGCGGGGCGTCTGCACAACAAAAAGAACCTGATGGAGGAACTGAAAAAGATCTTCCGCGTGGTCTCGCAAAATTATAAAGAGGCCGCGGTGGAGGTGCTGCTGGTGCTGGACGCCACAACGGGCCAGAACGCGCTCACGCAGGCGCGGCTGTTCAAAGAGGCCGCCGGCGTAACCGGTATCGTGCTGACCAAGCTGGACGGCACGGCCAAGGGCGGCATCGTCTTCGCCATAAAAAACGAGCTGGACGTGCCGGTGGTGTTCGTCGGCTTGGGCGAGGGCATACACGACCTCCAGCCGTTCGACGCGCGCGCCTTCTCACAGGCGATCTTTGAATAGGCGTATTGCATATAAAACCCCCTTTTGCGTAAAATATCAGCAGTATTTGCAAAGGGGGTATAATCGTGTTTTTGACGCGATCGAACAAGATAAATGCAGCTTTCATTTTTATATATGCGTCGTTGTCAATGTATCCGGCGCTCCCGGTTTACGCGTCGGCGGACGCTTCGCCCAAGCCAGCGGCTATCGGCGCGGTCATTATGGATTATAAGACCGGGCGCGTTCTGTGGGGCAAGAACGAGCATAAGCCGCTGCCCATGGCCAGCACGACCAAGATCATGACGGCCATAGTGGCGCTGGAGAACTCGAACCCGGGCGACGCGGTGACCGTCAGCAAGCGCGCCGCCGGCCAGCCGGAGGTCAAGATGTACCTCAAGGCGGGCGAGAAGCTCAGCATGGAAAACCTGTTGTACGCGCTTATGCTGGAATCCGCCAACGACGCGGCCGTGGCCATCGCGGAGCAGGTCGGGGGCTCCGTGGAGAATTTCTGCGATATGATGACCGGGAAGGCGCGGGAGCTGGGCGCCGCCGACACCGTCTTCAAGACGCCCAACGGCCTCGACGCCGACGGCCACCATTCCACCGCTTACGACATGGCGCTGATAACGCGGTACGCGCTTTCAAACGAGGAATTCCGCAAGATAATCAAGACGCCGGACATCACCTTCAAGAGCGACAGGAAGACCTATAATCTGATAAACAAGGACCGTTTTTTAAACGAGTACGAGGGCGCCATCGGCGTGAAGACCGGATTCACCGGCGCGGCCGGCAATTGCTTTGTGGGCGCGGCCGTGCGCGGCGATATGACGCTCATCTCGGTGGTGCTCGGCAGCGGCTGGGGGGCGCGCGGCAAGCAGCAGAAATGGAAGGATACCAAGGAGGTATTGAATTACGGCTTTGGGAACTTTAAATATAACGACCTGATCAAGATGGGGGATCTGGCGAAGATAGTCTCGGTGGAGCGCTCAAAAAACAAGGATGTGGGCGCGTATTTCGCGGAGGATCTGACCCTGCCGCTCTCGCAGAGCGAGCTCCCCCGGGTGCGCGTGGAGATTGTGGCGCCGGACGCGCTGAGGGCCCCCGTTGTCAAGGGGCAGCAGATAGGGGTGGCCCATGTCTACCTCGGCGACGCGTGCATCAAGAACATAGCGCTGCTCGCCGCGGAGGACGCCGCGCGGCACGACCTGCGCACCTCGCTCACCAGGCTGCTCAACGCGGCGCTGGATTTGGGCACAAGCGGGCAGGTGAATATAATCCTGCCGGAATTTTAATTTGAAACGATGTAAGTTTGACAGATTTTTTAGTTAAGTCAAAGCTTCGCGCCCCGTAGGGGCGGACGACCCTGTCCGCCCGCTGTATTATAGGTTTCCGATAATTGCAGGTTTGCTTAAAGCGCAGAGCCGCGCCCTTGCACCGGCCGGATTTTTCGCTGCTGCCGGCATAGGCGCGGGCGGACAGGGTCGTCCGCCCCTACGGGACGCACCCTTTGGCTTTCTAGAGTTATCTAAGGAAAATCCGTCGCACTCACATTACAATAGTTCGATATGCGCAGATAAGCCTGCTGCAAATGCAGCAGGGGCGGAGCTCGTCTCCGCCCGAAACGCGGGCAGACACAAGGTCTGCCCCCAACGGTTGCAAGCTAATATGGAAATAAATGTAAGTTATACGCTGAGCGCTATTATGGGGGAGATTTTAGCCCACGTTATACAAAAAAACGTAAGGCTTATACCGAATTGCTTCTCTATACTTGCAATTACAGCTCATATTCTGACATATGGGAAATAATTGGTTTGTTATCTTGCAACCGTTGAGGTCTGCCCCTACGGTGTTTTATAAAATTTTGCCGAACAGGACGCCGGTCTGTCATTGTGGGCGAAGCGAAGCAATCCAAATTTATATTGGATTCAAGCTCTTTCTGGATTGCTTCGTCGCTTCGCTCCTCGCAATGACGGTTTTTTATGTCGCAAATAATAAAACTCAAAACGCCGTACTGGCCGCGGCTATGCGGTGACCATTATCAAAAACATGTAAGAGGCGCCGTCCGGGCATTTTGCCGTTATGCGGACCGTGCCCGTCTTTTTGCCCGTGACGAGGCCGTTCATATCGACCGCGGCCACGTCCGGATTGCTGGATTCCCATGTCACCGTCTGATCGACGGCGTCAGGTGGGGTTATGACGGCCCGCAGCCTGAGCGTGCAGCCCTTCTTTACCGTTGAGGCCGGGGCGGTGACCCTCACCTGGCTCACCAGCGCGCCGTAATAGCCCGCGCCGCTGTAATTATTGACTAGCACGTCGGCCCTGCCCGCGGGGCTTATCGTATGCGGCCCGTCGCTCACGCGGAAGGCCAGTTTGCCGTCCGCGCCGAAAACGCCGGTCTGGGCCGCGCCGCCGTCTATCTTATACGATATCCCATCGCCCGGCGTCCCCGTTATAAACGCCATGTAATCCGTGGGCTTATACGCCCCCGCCGTGCGGATCCTGCCCTGTGTCATCGGGTAACTGAAGGAGCCGCCCCCGGCCGCCGTGAGGCGCTGTATGTAGCCGGCGGTGATTTGATCGAGCACGGTGCCCTCGCCGACGTCCTCAAGGCCGATAAGCATCGAGTAACTGTCGCCGCCGCCGATCTCGAAGTCGTTAGCTGTGAGGACGATGCGGGTCGCCGCGTCCGCCCTGCTGAGGATTGATTTGTCCGTGCCGTCGGCGTTTAAGAGCGCGATCCGCGTGACCTTGCCGCCGGCGGGCGCGTTGGGGTCGAACTCAAACCTCATGCCAGCGATTTGCGGGAAGCCCCCGACAGTCCCCGTGATTTTGCCGCTCACGGCGTCCTGGACGCTGAGGCCGCTCACGCCGTTTTCTATCGCCGCGTAAAGTATCGCGGGCGTGACGACCTTGTACGCCAGGCTGTTGCCGAACGGCAGAACGTTGACGACGTCGCCGAGCGTAATGTTGCCCGGATTTATGACCGTGCGTATGCCGCCGCCGTTCATCAGGGCGACCACCGGCAAACCGGCGTAGGACGTCGTATTTACATACGCCCTGGCGGCGTCGAGCATGGCGTCGGCGACCAGATCGCCCAGATTGGTCTCATACAGGCGGGCTTCATTGATGCCGGCCACGGTGCCGCCCCAGAAAGTCGACGCGGTGCAGCCGACCACCGGCGCCAGCAGGACGTCCTGCGCGGCCTTGATCTGGTTGTATTTGTCCGTAACCGCAGCGACCGGCGTTATCGCGGAGCCGGCCAGCCCTATAAGCCTGTCGGTTATCCCCGATACGCGGTTGCTCCCGTCGAGCGTTATGTCCATCTCACCCAGATTCGCCCCGCCGTTGCCCGTCTGGGCTATAAAAATGCCCCCGACATACTCGGCGTCGACGCTGTGGCTGTGGCCGTCCACAATGGCGTCCAGACCGGAGCCGGAAAGCTCCGCCGCGACGCTCCTGCTCGTCACCTCGCTCGACGGGTCAATGCCGAGGTGCATAAGGCCGATGACGACGTCGGCCCCGGCGTTTTTCAGCGCGGCGATCTCCGTGCGCGAAACCGCGGCGATGTCGTCCGTCGTCATGCTGAACGTGATGCCCGGGAGGCTTGAAGGGTTGGTCTTGGACGTGGTCTCGGGCGTGGTTATGCCGAAAAGGCCGACTTTCACGCCGTTGGCGTCCTTGATTATGTATGGCGGGGAGAGCAGGGGCCGGCCGTCTTTGAATATGTCCGCCGACAATATCGGGAAGTTTGCCGCCGCCACATTTGCCAGGAACTGATCGAGGCCGTAATCGAACTCGTGGTTGCCCGCCGCCATGGCGTCATAGCCCGCCATGTTCATCAAGGTTATGACGTCCGCGCCCTTTGTCAGCGTCGCGAAGGCGTTGCCCTGCGTCGCGTCGCCCGCGTCGACCAGCAGCGAGCCGGGCGCGCCGGCTTTATAAGCCGCGATCTTGCCCATGTAACTCAATGAACCGTGCATGTCGTTGGTGTGGAATATGGTCAGCGACGCCGCCCTGGCCTCCACGCCGATTACCCCGGCGAACGTAAACGCGCCGGCCGCCAGGCACACCGCCAAAAACAGCGGCAGCGCGCGCCTTTGGTACCACCTGATAAACTCCCGCGTCTTTTTCATACAGTTTCCTCCTTTAAAAAAATAATAAAGATTTTCCGGGCGCGTGAAAACCCGCCGCAAATGAGCGAAATATCTCCGATGATTTGCGATTTGTGCAGTTTTCAGCTTATATTTGCGCCCTAGCATATTATACAATAAAAAATATGTAAAAACAACATTCTTTTTTAAAATGTATTGTAAAAACTATGCCGCACTCGCGCCGATCTGCTTTGCCCATATGTGCAATCCTGGGGCAAACAGCCCGGCGCGCCCCGTTTTTTGCCGCGCCCGCCCGCTTTCCCCCATTAAATATTTGGGACAAGATACGAATAATAATATAACGACATTTTGCGGATTCGGGCATCCGAAGCGCCGCAAGTTTAAAAAGATACATAGGGAATAAAAAGGAGAATGATCTGGATGCCAAATAGAATATCGGGAAGGAAAGGCATTCGCCTGGTCGCCGGGTTGATAGGGGTAATGCTGACCGCAAACGCGATGGCGGCGGGTATCGGCGCGACATTCGCGACAGGCGGCGCGGCGCCGGGGCCGAAGGGCGACATAACCGTCACGCTCAGTCAGCCCAGCCAGTATGATTGGTACGACAAGATCAAGGTGGGCGAAACCTTCAACGACGCTTCGGTTGCCGGCGCTCATAGAGCGGTTTCCGGCGATACCG
>JGI20166J26741_12101139_pt1 | contig 38105 bp, 28 predicted proteins | sample TergutCu122P5_FD_26741 | JGI IMG/M metagenome (IMG submission 26741)
CTCATCGCCCAGGGCGAAGTGGTCGTCGTCAACGACAAATTCGGCATCCGCCTGACCGACATCATCACCCCCTCGGAGCGGATGCGCAAAATCAACCGCTGACGGCTTCTTCGCGTGCGGCAATAGAAAAACCCATCTGGAGACGCTCAGCCTCCAGATAGGTTTTTCGCAATTCGTAATGCGATCGGGCTAGAGCGAGTTCGGTTCAAATGCTTACACAATCTGGCGCTGCTCCCCCCATCCCAACCTTCCCCCGCAGGCGGGGGGAGGGGCTTCGTTCCCTCCCCTGCTTGCGGGGGAGGGCTAGGGTGGGGGCCAACAGCGCTGGAAATTTGATGTAATCATTCAAACAGAAACCGCTCTAACGGCAAAGAACCACTGGAATATCGCACTCCGCCAATATGGACGCGGCGACACTGCCCAACAAAAGTTTGCCGACTCTTGATCGACCGTGCGTCCCCATCAAAATGAGGTCAGCGGAAACCTGGTTCGCCACATCAATGATGACATCGCGCGGATCTCCCGCAACGACTTGGCTAACCGCAACGATACCGCGCATTGCCAGATCTTCCTTGAGCCGATTCAGAATCTCCTCCGCCCGCGCTTTTTCCTGAGGATCGCAATCAACGGCTTTGCCCGCCTCATTCAAGGCCGGGCCACCCCGAAGTGCCGTCAGCAAAATCACATTCAGGCTATTGGCTGGCCACCAGGACAGGCAGTCGATGGCCTTCTTGGCTTGCAGCGACTCATCGTATGCAAATACAACTTTCAACATATCAGGCCTCAAAGTTTTCTAAAATCCGATAAATCTCGAAATTCGAAATCGATTATTAAACTTGGCAATCAAATTTCCACACTTTTTCCTGCGCCGTTGGCCCCCACCCTAACCCTCCCCCGCAAGCAGGGGAGGGAACGAAGCTCCTTCCCCCGCTCGCGGGGGAAGGGTGGGATGGGGGGAGTAATGTCATTTGTTTGACTGCCGGGTTAATAATTGTTTTTGGCGATTCCCGACTGCGAGAAAAACAAGGGAATTCCCCGTGAATTGGCAACCACGGCGGTCAGCGGCGCATGATCCTGACGTTGCTGCATGTCGAACGTGGCGCCACGATCCTTGCTGAGCAAAGTAACGCCATCCATACCGACCATTAACAAGTCGCCGTTGGGTAGCTGAATCATGTCGGTAATCGAACTGTTGCTGGCGACGTCGATTCGCGTCCAGGATGCGCCGGCATCGCTGCTGCGGTAAACATTGCCCCGCAGGCCCGCCACGACGATCGAATCGTCATCGAGAACGCGCCCGGTCCAAAACGTCCCCTTCGCACCCGTCGGCATGGCATCCCAAGACGCGCCATCATCCCGCGAGCGATATACCCTGCCTTGCTCGCCCGCCAGCAGGACATTGCCTTGCCGATCTGGAAAAATACGGAACAGATTGACGTCCGCTGCCTTGCTGCCCTCCGCCGGAAGCTTGATCGGCGTCCAGGTCTTGCCGCCATCGTGGGTCGTGAGCAGGAGCGAGAACAACCCGGCGGCGAATCCTTGTTGTGCATCCTTGAACCATACGGAAAACAGCGGCTGGTCGGCGCCAAGATCATCGCGCTGCAATTGCCAGGTTTCTCCGCCGTCCTGCGTGTGCAGAATGACCCCCCAATGGCCGACGGCCCAGCCGGATTGGTCGTCGATAAAGACCACCGAGGTCAACGTCGCCGTGGTGGGAACGCGACTGGCTTGCCGCCAGGTATGACCGTCATCATCCGACAACAGCACGATGCCTCTTTCGCCGACCGCCACGACCCGGGGGCCCGCCTGCACGGCCGATAAAATCATGGTCCGCAGCGGATTGGTCGCCTTGGCGGCGGGCCGTTGCTGCAATCCTTCATGCGGGTCGCTGGTTTGCGCGGCGCAAACCGTCGTCAGCGAAGACACAATACCCAAGGCAAGCACGCAGGCGCTGAAAATGGATTTCATGGTTCCCTCGTCCCCAATCAGTGCTGAAGAATGGCCGAAACTCGGACCGGGCCGCGCCGGGGAAAAATGCGCTCAAGCACGACAGCAATCGCCGGCAAAGCGGTCATGGCCATGACTAGGTTCACCATGAACATGAAACTCAGCAATTTCCCCATGTCGGCCTGGAATTTGAGATCCGAGAACGCCCAGGTTGCCACGCCGATGGCCAGGGTAATGGCCGTGAAAATGGTCGCCATCCCCACTTCCAGAATCGAAAACTCCAGCGCCTTGACGATTCCATGCCCGGCGGCGAGATGGCCCTGCATCCGGTTATAGATATAGAACGCATAGTCGACGCCAATACCGACCGCCAGCACCATCACCGGCAACGTGGCAACCGTCAAGCCGATTTCAAATTCCTTCATGAACCAGTAGCCGATGAAGGTTGCCACCGTCAATGGCAGGCAACAGGCAATGACGGCGCGAAAATCCCGATAAGCGAGCAGTACCAGAATGGCAATGGCGGCATAGACATAAAGCATCATGGGTAATTCGCTATGTTCCACCTCGTCGTTGATAGCGGCCAATACCCCGGCATTGCCTGAGGCAAGTCTGATCTTGATGCCATCGACAGGGTTCGCATCACGGAATTTTTTAACTGCGGCAATGACGCCGTTAATGGTAGTGGCCTTATGGTCGACCAGATAAAGGTGCACGGCGCTCATGCTGCAATCGGTGCTGACGTAGCCGGGGTTACGGGCAATTTCCGTCGCCAGACCGGCAAAATTGCCGGGGTCGATCGGCGTCACCGACATCTTCGGATTGCCTTCGTTATAGCCCTGGCTATAGGTTCTCAACTGACCGGCGAATGATTTGATCGCCTGCACGCCGGGAACATCCTGCATGGCGCCGACGAAATCATCCTGGAATTTCCCGATCATGACGTTCTCGCAGGAGTTCTCCGCCGCCTCGAACACGACGGTCAGCCAATCCAGGCCCATATCGTAAGAAGTCGCAATATCCACGGCATCCTGATTGAATCGGGCCTCCGGGCGTAATTCAGGCGCGCCGGGCTGAACCGTGCCCACCACCCGGTCACGGCTGGCCCAGACGGAAACCGCCAGGATCAAGGCCGTCGCGACCGTGACCATGACGGCATTGCGCGGCTCGGCCACCCGGGCCAATCCCCGTAGCCACTGCGAGCGGCGCTCGCGCCGCAGCATCGCCTTGTCGGCATAGGCTTTGGTGAAATGGAAGTAAGAGGCGGCGATCGGCAACATGACCAGATTGGTGACGATCTTGTAGGCCACCCCGATCGAAGAAATGACGGCCAGTTCCCTGACCATCGGAATCGGCACCATCAAGAGCGTGATGAAGGAAACGAACGCCGTCACCAACGCCAGCGTGCCCGGGATCAAAAGCCCGGTAAAACTCAAGCGGGATGCCTCGAGCGTCGATTTGCCATCGGCGATTTCGCGGACGATGAAGTTGATTTGCTGCACGCCATGGGATACGCCGATGGCGAATACCAGGAAAGGAACCAGCACCGCCAGCGGGTCAAGTCCGTAGCCCATCAGTTTCAAGGTGCCGAATTGCCAGATCAGCGACGTCAGCGAGCAGGCGATCGGCAAGAGCGTGAGGCGCAGGGAGTGGCAGTACCAATAAACGGCCAGCGCCGTCAGCAGCAGGGCGACGAGGCAAAACTCGAGAACAGCCGAGGCGCCGTCCGCGATATCGCCGATCTGCTTGGCGAAGCCGATGATCTCGATCTTGAAATCCGCATCCTCGAATTTGTCGCGCAGCTGATCGAGCACCTTGTTGTAGGTGACGTAATCGAGATGCCGGCCGTCTTTATCGACTTCGCCGATTTCGGCGGTGATCATCGCGCTGGATTGATCGCGCGCCACCAGGGTGCCGATATAGCCGCCCTGGGCCGTTGTCTGGCGAATGCCGTCGATGATTTCCGGGGTCAGCGCATCGACCGTGACCGTGCCTGAAATGATGGGCTGGGCGCGAAAGCCTTCTTCGGTGATTTCGTTGACGAAGCTGTTGGGCGTCCATAGGGATTGAACGCCCAGCCGGTCGACGTTCGGCAGGAACATGACCGCTTGCGTGACGTCGTATAGCCGGGTCAGCGCTTCTTTTGTCCAGATGTTGCCGTTTCTGGCCTTGACCACGACCGTCAGCCGGTTGGCGCCGAAAAGCTGGTTTTTGTATTGGTTGAAGGTGGCGATGTACTCGTGGCCGATCGGCATCTGTTTCTCGAAGCCCGCTTCCATGCGTAGCTGCGAACCGAAGAATCCCATGATGACGGTGAGCGCCAATAGCGTGCCAAGCACCCAGGGCCGATTGGCAAATAAAAACGTCTCTAGACGACGAACAATTTCTACCACGATTAACCCTCAATTCGATGCGCACGAGCGCAGCATGGTGATAACCACCTGGTTCCACGCGAAGCATACCGCTCCGGTCTTTGAATATTTTTGCTGCGTTCCAACTGGAATTCTTACCCCCGGAGCCTCTCAATCTCTGGGGGTAGTCGTAGTCAGAAGTTTCTTGAAACGAACATTCCAAGGAAATCGCGATCCTTGAAATACTGACGCGCGGGGTCGCTCTTGCCGCCAAAATAATTGGTGTAGTTGATGCCTGCCTGCCAGGTCGCCGGATTCTGATTGAACAGAACGTAGAAGTTGATCGCCTTCGCGCCTTCCAGGTAATTGCCCATGTAGTTGGGGGTATCACCCTTGACCGAGTGCGAGAAGGTGACCCCCGGCGTCACCTGCCAACCCGGAATCAGCTTGCCGTCGTAAGTCCAGTTGAGGTCCGCCACATAGCCCCAGGAATTTTCGGTTCCGCCGCCTGCGGCAATCGGATTGTTCGGGTCAGAGCGATCAAGAAAGGTCAGGTACGCCGCCATCGGGACTTGGTCTACTTGCACGCCATCAATGGTCCGGGTAATCCGCTTGTTGGGCGAAATACCAGGATATTTGATCATCACGGCTTCAAAGGTCAGGAAGCCGCCATCCGCCCCCAGCGCATCCAAGGCCCAGCCATGTTCACTCGGCATGAGCTGCAACATGGCGGTTACGTGGAGCTGGTATTTCTCGTTGTCCTTCCACATCGGGCAGTTCGAGACAACCGCGCCATTGGTATTCGAGTCGAGCGGCCCGCCAGCATTGAAACAGCCGGAAAGCGCCACAGCATCTTTGGGCCGGTAGGAGAGTTCGCTGCCCACGGCCCAGTTACCCAGTTGGGTATTGAGGCTGACACCGTAGAGCTGACGATTTTGCCTGAATTCCCATTGATACCCGCCACCCAGGGTACGGTCGCCGCCCTGGACGAGATTCAGTACCGGTGTTTTGTCGTGGTAGTTGAGGAAATAAAATCCGAAGTCAAAGTCGCCGCCTTCCGGTTTGTAGTGCAGCGCCACCCCGAATTGCCCGTCATTGCGAGGCGTCTTGTCGCCAAGAATGGGAACCGCAAAATCGCCATTGGCCTCAATGGCGGCGATGGCCTCCTGGGCGGAGAATTTCCGTCGGCCCAACAGCGCGGCGGGGTCGGTGCCGGTCACATTGTAGTTGGCGCCGCTGAAAGAAACCGGTTCACGGCCTTTGTCGTAGTAATCGGCAGCCGAGAAATAGCCGCCCACAGGCGCCATGCGGCTCCGATTCCATCTGAACTGATAAAACCCTTCAACGTTGAAGCCGCGGCCCAAAGCCGTCGCCAGACTTATCATCGGAGCGGGCAAAACCGCTTCCTTGAGCTGGGTTCCCGGTACCATCAGACGTTGAATATCGAGGGCGTTGATTGAATCGATACCGCCGATAGCAAATATACTCTCCCCCCAGCTGATGACCTGGTTACCAAGGCGCACCCGAGCATCGTTGTCGCCGATTTTAAAATCCTTGCTGACCCAGAAATCGAGCAGGCGGCGATCGCGGACGATCTGGGCCTTGGCGTCGCTGGATAGTTCGGTGCGACGGGTGTCGTCTGCTTTGAAGTCTTCCATCCAACTGCCGCGCAGCATGAACTTCAAGCCGCTATCGGGCTTTCTCAGATACAGCTCATGGGTGCCTTTCAGGTAGGCGGCAAAGAAATCGCCCTTCTTGTAGTTCAGATTTCCGTTGTCGCCTGCCGACCATTGGGCGGTATTGGCCGAGTCGCCGCAAACGCCGGCATCGCCAACCAGCGAGCAGCTCGGCGATGCCATTCGCCGAGCAAAACCAACGGTGATGGTCGAGTCGAACGATCCCTGGATAGAGCCTTCAGACGCATCGAATGTGAAACCATAGCCTAATGTTGGGATCATCCCGGTAACGGAAAGCGCGGCTGTCGCCAACGCAGTACGTGATTTCCTGTTCATCTTCTCCTCCTGTTTCTATTTTTCAAATATTCTTGCGCCGCCATCTGGATGACGGCGGCGCATTACCACTGATCAGCGATCACTGATGGCGCGCAAGCTCTCAGCGGTATAAAAATCCATCTTCATGCGAGGATTGCCCTCCGCCTCGGGATAGAACCGAATCTCCTTGCCGCCGCCTGAGATGTTGGAATCGGTGACGTAGCGCCCACTGATAAGATCTTGCAGGAAATAAAGCCCCGTATTGGTGCAGGCTCCGATTTCCCACGCAGGCCATACTGCGCCCTCCTTGTGCCGCCAGAGTTTTCCTTGGCTGTCGTAATCCTCGCTGGCAACCGCCAGCCAGGTATCCTCGTCGAAATAGAAAACTTTCTTTGGCGAGCTATGACGCATTCCGGCCTTGACATCGGCCTCGACCACCCAGACGCGATGCAGTTCATACCGACGGACATCGTTATCGATAAAGGGCTGATCGACGCCTTGCGCTCTCTTGTTCGGATTCACCGCGTCGAAATTGTTGTACTGGATGTACATTTCTTTCTTGCCGATAATTTTCCAGTCGAACCGATCCGGGCCGCCGTAGAAAAGCAGAATGGCGTCATTGGGGAACTGGTTTTCGAAGCCGATGATCGGTGTATCGTAGGCGTAGTTTGGCAGCCGGCGAACGCGCCGTTGCCCGGTAAAGTAATAGAACGTTTCGGCATCCTTGTTCATAAATTGGACCTGCACCAAGGACTGGCCAGCCAATGCGGCAGGTTCACGAAACCCATAGAAAAACCCCTGCTGGACGTGATTGACTTCCTCCGGCGTCGTGCTGCCTTTCTTGCCCCACGGAAAGAAAACCGCCTGCTCGTAACGGGTAACCACGCCGCCGGTCGTGCCGGGCCGTGGCGAAACGGTGGCCTTGGCATCGGGCCATTCAACGCCCACGCCTTGATAACGCATCAGGTAATTCCAGATGGCCTCGACACCGGCCTTGGGGATCGGGAAAGGCACGGAGGGAAGCACCGCATCCGCAAGCGACCAGCCATCGCCGCCGATTTTGCTTTTGGTTGCGCCGTTTTTGGTATTTGCCAAAACGAAATCCGGGTAGGAACAGTCCCGATGCGACGGGTAGACGTTCATCTTGTAGCCGCTCAATTGCTTGAGCATGGCCATCTGCCCCGGACTCAACTTGTCGGCATATTTGTCGGCGTTCGACGCCTCAATGACAAACAAAGGTTTTTCGTTTTTGTGCTTCCAGAAATCGCCGCGCGTTTTCCCCGGCGCCCAGCCTTCCACCGGCTTGTCGGTCGCACCGCCCCATGCCGGAATGGAGCCATCCTTGTTGCCCGCTTTTTCCGCCCCGATGGGCGTCAGGTCCTTGCCCAGCCGTTCCACATCGGCGGCATCAGGGGCCGCCATGGACAGAGGGGCATAGAAGCCCACGGCTGCCGCCAATATCGAAATCAATTTTTTCTTCATTCTTGCCTCTCCAAAAAGAATTATTTAAATCAACCGCCAAACCTCCCACAGCAGTTGGTTGTACCTCCTGGCTTTACACTACCTATCAAATCTCATGCCACAGCGCGAAAATCGTTAAAAAACAATGCGCTGATGCAAAATCGAAGGGATGTGTCGTACCAGCCGAACTGCTGCATGCTGCACCGATGCAGCGCAATTGCATCAGTGCAGCAAACATTTCCCGCGCCTGCCCGATGCAATCTGTCCGGGTGCAACAAACTGCGGTTTGGAGGCTGTCGGTTACTGCTCCATCGCCAGCGCGGCGATTTCCTGAACGGCGACAACCAACATGGCCAGGGTAGGTTGAACATCCCGGCGCAACTCGGCGACGACACTATCAAGCCGCTTTCGACGATATGCGTAAGCTTCACTTCCCGGTTCGCCAGCGTCCTTGCGCGTCACGAGAGAGGCAACCAGATTGCGTTGCGCGTCGGCAAGTCCATCGAGCAGGCTGTTGACGGCCTGGTTTTCCCAAGCGTCTCGCCTGGAAATCGAACCGACCGCTTCCTGCAACAATGAAATGCCCATCTCGTGCCGGACGGCGAAATATTGCCTTGCCACATCATCCAGCGGTTGCTCGGACATTTCCGCCAGGAGGACGATATCGAAAGCCGCCTGCAATTCGCGGAGCGCGGCCGCCGAATACGCCAGGTCCGTCGGCACGCCCATATTTTCCAGTTCCGCGACGCGGGACAGAGAGGTCGATCGCCCTCTCTCATCCAGAACACCCGGCAGGAGGGACAGGAGTTTCTGAACGCCCTGGCGATACCGGGCGGCGGTGGCGGAAACATCAATCGGGCGGGTTGCGTTGCGCAGCACCCAAACAACCGCGGCCTTGATCAGTTGTTGACTCCAAAGATGAATCCCATTGAGTACATCGGCGGCCACCGTAGTATCCAGGGATTCGATGCCGGCCCAGAAATCACTGAAACCGAAGACATCCCGAATCACGGAAAAAGCCCTCGCTACCTCGGCGTCCGAGGCGTCTGTCTGGCTTTCGACTTCGTCGACAAAGCCGCTGCCGACCCGATTGACCATGCTATTGACAACCATGGTCGTGATGATTTCCCGCCGCAGCGGGTGAAGCAGGATATCCTCGGCGAATCGCTCCCTGAGCGGCGTTGGGAAATAATCGACCAGATCCTGAGCGAACAGCGGATCATCGGGCAGATCGGATTTGATGATTTCGCCGAACAGGGAAATTTTCGTGTAGGCCAACAGAACGGACAGCTCCGGGCGGTTCAGACCACGCCCTGCCGAACGCCGGGCGGAAATTTCCTCATCGTCTGGCAGGCCGGCGACGACGCGCTCCAGTTCTCCCGAGCGCTCGAAGCGCCGAATCAACCGTTGATGTCTATCCAACATTTGCGGCGCGCATGTTTGAGCGACAGACAGCGCCTGAGTCTGAAGGTAATTATCTCGCAGCACTAGAGACGCCACCTCGTCGGTCATCTCCGCAAGCAATTCGTTACGCTCGGCAAGTGTCATCTTGCCAGCCTTGACAGCTCGGTCGAGCAATATCTTGATATTCACCTCATGGTCGGAGCAGTTGACTCCTCCGGCGTTATCGATGGCGTCCGTGTTGATGCGCCCGCCGCCTTGGGCATACTGGATGCGCCCTCGCTGTGTGAAACCCAGGTTTGCCCCCTCGCCGACCACGAGGCAACGGAGCTGATCCGCATTGACGCGGATCGCATCGTTGGCCCGGTCGCCAACCTGCTCGTGGGTTTCTGAGGATGATTTGATGAAGGTGCCAATGCCGCCTAGCCACAACAGATCAACCTGGGCGCGCAACAGCGCCCCGATTGCCGCATCGGGCGTGACGGTCGTCCCGGAAAGCCCCAGCATTACACGCGCTTCCTCGCTGATGACGACGGTCTTGGCCTTGCGGTCGTAAACGCCGCCCCCTGGCCCCATCGCGTCCTGACGGTAATCGAGCCAGGACGATTGCGGCAGCGCAAAGAGGCGCTGGCGTTCCTGAAAGCTGGCCGCGATGGGCGGATTGGGGTCGAGAAACAGATGGCGGTGGTCAAACGCGCCAACGAGGCGGATCACCGGCGACAGCAACATGCCGTTGCCAAAAACGTCGCCCGACATGTCGCCGACACCAATCGCAGTAAATGCTTCTGTTTGGCAATCCCGACCCATTTCCCGGAAATGACGGCGGACGGATTTCCAGGCACCGCGCGCCGTGATGCCCATCTTTTTATGGTCATAACCGACCGAGCCGCCAGAAGCAAAGGCGTCGCCCAGCCAGAAACCATATTCCGCGGCCAGCGCGTTGGCAATGTCGGAGAACGTGGCGGTTCCCTTGTCTGCCGCCACGACCAGATAGGGATCGTCGCCATCCCGGCGCACGACCCGTGCGGGCATCATGACTTTATCACCGACGATGTTGTCGGTAATGTCGAGTAAACCCCGGATGAGGGTGCGATAGCATTCGATGCCTTCATCCCTCACGGTATTGCCTGCGGCAGGCGTTTTTTTGACGACGAAGCCGCCTTTCGAGCCTTCAGGCACGATGACGACGTTCTTGACCATCTGCGCTTTCAGAAGGCCATGCACTTCGGTGCGGTAATCGGCCAGACGGTCTGACCAGCGGATTCCCCCGCGCGCCACCTTGCCGCCGCGCAAATGAATCCCTTCCATGCGTGGCGAATAGACGAATATCTCGAACTGGGGGCGCGGCACTGGCAGATCGTCGATTGCTTGACTATTGAACTTGAGCGAGATGTAAGGCTTTGCCTCGCCATTGGCGGCAATTTGGTAAAAATTGGTGCGTAAAGTCGCCCGTATCAGCATCAGGTGCTTGTGGAGAATCCGGTCGTCCTCGACGCTGACGACCTGGCCCAGCAACTCGCAGAGCTGTGCATGGCGCGCGTTCACGGTCGCATCGCGCTGCTCGCTGGCATCCGGGTCAAACTGGGCCGCAAAATAGTCAACCAGCGCCTTTGTCACCGGCGCGTTTCTGGCCAATGCTTTCGCCATGTCGCCGCAGATGATCGGGAATCCTGTTTGCTTCAAATACCTGCCATAAGCTCTGAGCAAGGCCGCTTCGCGCCAGGAAAGCCCCGCCGATGTTATCAGCATGCAATATTCATCGGCTTCGCTTTGCCCGTTCCAGACGCTCTTCAGGGCATCTTCCACCAGCGCGCGCACTGACTCTGGCACGCCGCCCAATACCTCGTTGTTCAACGCAAACTCGTGTACCCGGACGTGGCGTCCGGCGGCGCTCACGCAGTAACCGGATCGGTGATCGAGCGCCTGTAGTCCAAAATATTCCAGAATGGAAACGCTTTCGGCAAGCGATGCCGGCGCCCCGGAAAAATAGAGCCTGAGCAAGCCAGCGGTGTTTCCAGTCGCCGCATGAAAGCGCACCAGGATGCCGTCTTTCAGCGTATCCAATGCGAAAGCCTCGCCCTCATTCAATGCCAAGGGAGGCGGTTTTTCATCCCAAGCAGGTATGTTTGCCACTGACCCGTCAAAACCCAATTGCATTACCGACTCTCCTTTGCTGTGCATGGTCGTGGCGTGTATCGGTGATTACGCTGCTGTGTACGCGGTCTTTACCGTGGTAAAGAACTCCGCCGCATAGCTGCCCTGTTCCCGCGAACCCAGGCTCGATCCCTTGCGTCCGCCGAAAGGCACGTGATAGTCAACGCCGGCGGTAGCGACATTGACCATGACCATCCCCGCCTGGGAGTGCCGCTTGAAATGGGTGGCGTATTTCAGGGACGTAGTGCAGATTCCCGCCGACAGGCCAAACTCCGTCTGATTGGCAAGCTCCAGCGCCTCCTCGTAGGAATCCACCGGAATGGCGCAGGCGACCGGCCCGAAGATTTCTTCCCGGGCAATAGTCATGTCATTGGTCGCGTCCGCGAAGAAAGCGGGGGTCAGGTAAAAACCCGGATTCTCCCGCGTCACGCGCTCCCCGCCGCAAACCAGCCGCGCCCCTTCTTTCTGGCCGGTAGCGATGTAGTGGAGATCCTGCTCCAGTTGGCTTTCGTCGACCACCGGGCCGATATCCGTTCCTGGCTTGAGCGCATCGTCCACCTTCAGCGCCGCCAGACACTTCGCAACCTCCGCCACGAACCGGTTGTAGATACCCTTTTGCACCACGAGCCGGCTCGAAGCGGTACAGCGCTGCCCCGTGGAGTAATAGCTTCCCTGTACTGCGGTGTTGACCGCAACCTCCAGATCGGCGTCATCGAGAATGACCAAGGGATTTTTACCGCCCATTTCGAGCTGCGCCTTGGCCAAGCGTTGTGAAGTCCCTGCGAGGATGTTGCGCCCGGTGCTGGTTGACCCGGTGAAAGTCACCGCATTCACACGCGGATCATCGATGATGGTCTGCCCGACCTGCCGGCCCGGCCCGATCACCAGGTTGAATACGCCCGCCGGAATCCCCGAACGGCTGATGATTTCCGCCAGCGCCCAGGCCGAGCCGGGAACCATTTCCGCCGGTTTGAACACGACGGTATTGCCGTAAGCCAGCGCCGGCGCGATTTTCCAGGCCGGGATCGCCATCGGGAAATTCCAGGGGGTAATGATGCCGACGACGCCGACGGGTTCCCGGGTGATTTCGATGTCGATGCCGGAACGCACCGACCCGATACGCTCGCCGCGCTGACGCAAGACTTCGGCGGCGAAGAATTTGAAGATGTTGCCGGCCCGCGCCACTTCGCCGATGCCCTCGGGCAGCGTCTTCCCTTCCTCGCGGGAGAGCAGCCGTCCCAGTTCATCCTGGCGCGCGAGAATCTCGGTTCCGATGCGATCCAGCATGTCCGAGCGGGCCTGCAAATTACCGGAGGCCCAGGCTGGAAAAGCCGCGCTGGCCGCGTCGATGGCCATCCGGGTCTGTTCGGCATCGGCCTGAGCATAATCGGCGATGACGTCGTTGGTATTCGAAGGATTGATATTGGGTCTGGACGACACGCCGTCGGTGAACGCCCCGTTGATGTAATTGGGTTTCATGCTCTTTCCTTAAATGGCGCGCTTGGCGCGTAATGCGGCGATGCCGTCAGCATCGACGCCGATGTATTTCTGGAGAATTTCGTCGGTATGCTGACCGAGTAATGGCGGCGGGCGGCGATACTCGACAGGACTGGCCGACAGCCGTATCGGATTGGCGACGCCGGGCGTCTTTCCCGCCGTCGGATGGGGCAATTCCAGCAGTAGCTGCCGCGCTTTGACCTGGGGATCGTTGAACACTTCCCGCAGATTGTTGATGGGGCCGCAGGGCACATTGGCCGCTTCGAGCAGCGCGATCCATTCGGCGGTGGTTTTGCGAATCGTCTCCTGCCGCAGCAGGGCAATCAGTTCTTCCCGGTTGGCGACCCGTGCGGCATTCGTGGCGTATTTCTCATGACTCCCCCATTCGGTATGGCCGCAGACGGCACAGAGGCTCCTGAACTGTCCATCATTGCCGACCGCGATGATGATGTCGCCATCCGCCGTCGGAAAATCCTGATAGGGGACGATGTTCGGGTGGGCATTGCCCATGCGCCTGGGCGGCTCGCCTGTCGTCAGGTAATTGAGGTTCTGGTTGGCCAGACAGGCAATTTGAACATCGAGCAAGGCCAGATCAATGTGCTGGCCGAGGCCGGAGATTTCCCGATAGGCCAGCGCCGCCTGGATCGCCACCGTGGCGTATAGCCCGGTCAGAATATCGGTCAGGGCAACGCCCACTTTCTGCGGGCCGGCTCCTGTTTCACCTTCTTTTCTGCCGGTAATGCTCATCAATCCGCCAACGCCCTGAATGAGAAAATCATAGCCAGGACGCTGTGCATACGGCCCGGTCTGCCCGAAGCCGGTAATGGAGCAATAGACGAGGCGCGGATTGATGCGACTGAGCGCCTCGTAATCCAGGCCATATTTTTTCAGGCCGCCGACCTTGTAATTCTCGATCAGGACATCGCATTGCCTGGCCAGATCGACAATGATCGCCCGGCCCTCCGGCTGGGTGATGTCCACCGTGATCGAGTATTTGTTCCGGTTCGCGGACAGGTAATACGCCGCCTCGGTCGTTTCCCGGCCCTGCTCGTCCTTGAGATAGGGCGGCCCCCAGGCGCGCGTGTCATCCCCTTCGACGGGCCGTTCAACCTTGATGACCTCAGCCCCCAAGTCCGCCAGCAACTGGCTGGCCCAGGGGCCGGCCAGAACGCGCGAGAGATCGAGAACCCTGATATGAGACAGTGCGCAACTCATCTCGTCGGCCCTCAGTTTTCCGCGTAGAACGCCTGGATGCCCGTCTGGGCGCGGCCAAGAATCAGGGCGTGGATGTCGTGGGTTCCCTCATAGGTGTTCACTGCTTCGAGGTTGACCATGTGGCGGATCACGCCAAACTCATCCGAAATGCCGTTGCCGCCCAGCATGTCGCGAGCCATGCGAGCGACATCGAGCGCCTTACCACACGAATTGCGTTTCATGATCGAGGTGACTTCAACGGCGGCCGTGCCTTCATCTTTCATCCGGCCCAGACGCAGACATCCCTGAAGCCCCAGGGAAATTTCCGTCAGCATATTGGCCAGTTTCAACTGAATGATCTGGTTGGCAGCCAGCGGGCGACCGAATTGCTTGCGATCAATGGTGTATTGGCGGGCGGTGTGCCAGCAGGCTTCGGCGGCTCCGAGGGCGCCCCAGGCAATGCCATAACGCGCCGAGTTGAGGCAGGTGAACGGCCCTTTCAGACCGCGAATGTCGGGGAAGGCGTTTTCTTCCGGGCAGAAAACCTCATCCATGACGATTTCGCCAGTAATCGAAGCCCGCAGGCCGACCTTGCCGTGAATGGCGGGCGCGGATAGCCCTTTCCAGCCTTTTTCGAGCACGAAGCCGCGGATTTTTCCTTCGTCATCCTTTGCCCAGACAACGAACACGTCGGCAATCGGGCTGTTGGAAATCCACATTTTCGCGCCGGAAATCTTGTATCCGCCTTCCACCTTGCGCGCCCGGGTGACCATGCTGGCCGGATCGGAGCCATGATTCGGCTCGGTCAGGCCAAAGCAGCCGATCCATTCGCCGCTGGCTAGGCGCGGCAGGTATCTCTGCCGGGTGGCCTCGCTGCCAAACTCATAAATGGGCAGCATGACAAGGGAGGATTGAACGCTCATCATGGAACGGTAGCCGGAATCGACCCGCTCAATCTCCCGGGCAATCAGACCATAGCAGACATAGTTCAGCCCGGAGCCGCCGTAGGCTTCCGGGATGGTCGCCCCCAACAGGCCAAGCGCACCCATCTCGCGGAAGATGTTGGGGTCGGTCTTTTCGTTTCTGAAAGCATCCAGCACGCGCGAGGCCAGCTTTTCCTGGGCATAGGCATGAGCCGTCTGCTGCACCATGCGCTCCTCGTCGGTGAGCTGCTGAGTCAGCAGCAAAGGGTCTTCCCAATTGAATTTCGCGCTCATTTTGTTTGCAGTCTCCAGATTTCAGATAAAGACGTTCGGAGCAGCCCGAACGCCTAGCGCTCAAGCCTTGCCGTTCTTCGCCAGATCGGCGAGAACGCTGTCGATGATCCCCAGCCCTTCATCGAGCAAGGCGTCTGAAATGGTGAGCGGCACCATCACCCGCAGGACGTTACCGTTGCTGCCGCACGTCAGCAGCAACAGGCCGCGCTTGGCCGCCTCGGCCTTCAGGGCATTGGCGATTTCCGGCGCGGGACGGGCATGGTCGCCGCCGTGAAAGAACTCGACAGCAGTCATCGCCCCCAGCCCTCGCACATCGCCGATACAGGCATGTTTGGCGGCCATCTTGCGAAAGGCCGAGCGCAGACGCTCGCCGATGACCAGGCTGCGCGCGCACAGCCGTTCTTCCTCGATCACGTCCAGTACCGCCAAGGCGGCCACGCAGGCCAATGGATGGCCGGCATAGGTGCTGCCCAGCGCGCCGGGGTTGCAATGGTCCATGATGTCGGCCCGGCCAACGACCGCCGAAATCGGCATCCCGCCGCCCAGGCCCTTGGCCATGGTAATCAGGTCGGGAACGACGCCGGAGTGCTCGACGGCGAACATTTTCCCCGTCCGGGCGACGCCGGTCTGGATTTCGTCCGCAACCAGAAGAATGCCGTGCTGGTCGCACAGTTCGCGCAGACGCCGCAGAAATTCCGTCGGAGCCGGCAGATAACCGCCTTCGCCCTGAACCGGCTCGACAAAAATCGCGGCAACGCGGCGGGGGTCAATATCATTTTTGAATAATTTCTCGACGCCGCCAATCGCGTCATCGACAGACACCCCGTGCACTTCCGACGGGTAAGGCGCGTGATAAACCTCCGACGCCATTGGCCCGAAGCCCGTCTTGTAAGGATCGACTTTTCCGGTCAACGCCAGGGAATACATCGTCCGACCGTGAAAAGCGCCATTGAACGCAACCAGCGCCGAGCGGCCCGTGTAGGCGCGAGCGAGCTTGATGGCATTTTCAACCGCTTCGGCTCCGGTAGACATGAAAAAGGCTTTTTTCTTGAAATTGCCCGGCGCCAATTCACAAAGGCGCTCGGCAAGCGCCACATAGGATTCGTAGGCGACCACCTGGAAACAGGTGTGGGTAAACAACGGCAACTGATTTGCTACGGCGCTTACCAACTTCGGATGACAATGGCCTGTATTGACAACGGCAATGCCCGCGCAGAAATCGATATACCGCCGGCCTTCGACATCCCAGATCTCACTATTCAGCGCTTTCGCGGCGAAAACGGCATGGGCGTTACCAATGGCTCGCGGAATGGCCTCGGCGCGACGCGCCATGAGACTGGCATTATTTGGTGTAGCGGCATTCATTGAGCGCTCCTTCGCAAGTGTTCAAACGGATTCTGTGCAGCAGCCGGGCGAGAGATCGCTGAGGCCGCTGGGTGACGACAATGTAAAAAATCGCTGAAGGAGCGCCTATATACAGCGGCGTGGATTATTCGGGGTACTGTACCGGCGCGCCGACCCGTACACTTTCTGCGCTCTTGCCCATCGGGCCGGCAAAGGTTTTCGTTAAAATTTGGCGACGCATATCCATATCACGTCGGCTTTGCCGATGACTGAATCACAACTGCAATGCTGACCCTCGACCCCAACCACTCCGTTCCCTTGGTTACCCAGATCGTAGAAGAAATCAAGGGGCTGATAAATCAGCGCAAGCTTCGTCCCGGAACCAAAATACCGTCAATCCGGCAGCTCGCCGAACAGGAGGGAGTCAGCGTCTCGACCGTCGTTGAGGCTTACGATCGTCTGGTCGCAGAGGGTTATCTGGTGCCACGCCAGAGTTCAGGATTTTTTGTCAGGGCAATGAGCCGCGGCCTCTACCGGGAGGAGCGGCAATCCCTGCGTAATATCCAGTTCAACCCGCTGTGGTTCGTGCGTCAGATTTGGGAGAGTTCATCGGCTGAAATCACTCCGGGTTACGGCTGGGTGCCCGATTCCTGGCTTGATGGCGAGATCATCCGGCGCAGCTTGCGGAATTTGTCCGCCAAACCCTCTCTGCAAAGTCCGGGATATGGGCTGCCCAAGGGGTCGGCCATGTTACGCCTGAAAATATGCGACCACCTGGCCGAACAGGAAATTTCCGCGGCACAGGATCAGGTCCTGCTGACAACCGGCGCCAGTCATGCCATCGAACTGGTTTCCCAATACCTCCTGCGGCCTGGCGATACCGCTTTGGTGGACGAGCCGGGCTATAGCGTGATGATCTCCAATCTGCGCGCCCGTGGCGCCAAGGTCGTTGGCGTGCCGTGGACCCGAAACGGCCCGGATCTCTCCGCTCTTGAGCAACTGGCCGTGGAGCACAAACCGAGGGCTTTTTTTACCAACCCACGGCTGCACAATCCGACCGGAGCCAGTTATTCGACAGGATGCGCCTATCGGGTGCTCCAATTGGCGGAGCGGCACAATTTTTTTATTGTCGAGGATGATGTCTGCGCCGATCTGGATGTTGACGGTCATCGCAGCCTGGCGTGTCTGGACCAGTTGAATCGCGTCATCTATCTCACCAGCTTCTCGAAATCCATCTCCCCTCAACTGCGCGTCGGCTTCATCGCGGCACACCCGGACGCCATCGAGGATATTACGCAAACCAAAATGACGACAGGTCTGACGTCATCCGATATTACGGAAAGACTGACCCACGAAATTTTGATCGAAGGGCGTCAGCGGAAACACATCAAGTTTCTCAGGGAACGCTTGGCCATCGCCCAGGAAACAACAGGCAGATACCTGGAGGAGGCGGGGCTGGAGATTTTCACCGAACCAAAGAGCGGCCTGTTCATCTGGGCGCGCGTTCCAGGCATCGACGATTCCTCGGGCATTTGTTACGAGGCCATCGAATCGAATATTCTTCTTGCCCCCGGCCATCTCTTTACCACACGAGGAGAACGATCGCCCTGGCTGCGCTTCAACGTGGCTTTTTCCAACAGCCCGCAGCTCTTCGAGTTTCTCGCTTCGATCAGCAAAAAAACAGGCGCCTGACAAGACGCCTGCTTTCCGTGCGGCAAACTCTCCGCGCCATCTCCGCGACAGCGTGATCCCGAAAATCGGGAAATCACTTCCCTGTCTGCGCGTACCTTTCACTTGCCCGGCTGAGGGAAGCCAAGGGGACGGTTACCAGAACCAAGGTAAGCAGAGCGATGGCCACATTGACCCAACTGCTCAGGGTGAATCCGCCGTGGACGATCAGATAGCCGGATACCGCAGGCCCGGCAGCCACGCCGGCAACCAGGAAGCCGCCGGACGCGGCGACAATCCGCCCCTCGGTATCCAGTTCAGCGGCCAAGGCGGTCAAATAGGACAGCGCATAGAAATAGGTCCCGGATATTCCCAAGACGCCGATCGTATAAGGCAGCTTGGCATTCGATGAATTGAGTATCGTGAAGGTCACGAGGCCGGTCAGGCATATGCCGAGTATCACCGGCCAGCGCAAGCCCAGTCGTGACCCGATCACCGATGCGATCAGGGGGCCGACGATTCCTATTACCGCCTGGAGCGAGAAGAGCAAGCCCAGTTCGTCCGTCTGGTAACCCGCCGCCAGCCCGACTCTCTCTGCAAAAGCCCACATCATGGTATCGCGCAGGGCAAATAGGAACATGACGGCAAGCATGAATAGCGACGCCTTCGAGAGAAGCCCTTTATGTGTATGCGGATGCTCCGGGGTCACTTGAATTGTCTTTGGGCGCTGGGGGAGGCGGCGGATAAAACCGACCAGCACGAGCATGAACAGGGCAAGAGCGCCATACACGCCACGGTATCCCCACGTTTCGCTGACATAGGAGAAAGTCTCCATGGCGGCGACCATCAGGACGACGAACAACATCGACATTTGCCCCGCCAGCTTCTCGGAATTTTCCGCCGAGGCTACCGTGGCATTGCCCGCGGCAAGGGCAAGGCCGCACCCGAGGCCCACGATCGGCCGAACCATCAGCAAACTTTCGAAGGAGCCAAAAAACATCGATGCGAAGTTTCCCCCGATTGCCAGGGAAGCGCCGATGATCGCCACAGTCCGCCGCGGGATCTTGCCCATGAATGGCGCCAGCGCCAGAGATCCCACCATGACAGCGACAAACTCCGCCGTCCCCAGCAAGCCGGCTTTCGATTCGTCGAGTTGAAGCCCGTTCATCGTCGCGCCAATCATGAACGGCAATACCAGCATGGCAAGCAAACCGATTCCATAGGCCGACGAAAACGCCGCCAAGAGCAACCCCCAATCATCGGGTTTGGCGTCGATAAAGAATTGCGCCACCTTTCCTCGTCGCGGAACTGCCTCCAAGACCAATTCAGAATCGTTTTTCATATTCCCACCCTCGTTATTTATTGATTTGTCTCCACCAGTCAAACCATGCTCAAGACGCTGCCATTCTGCGATCATCTTGAGTTTCAGTGTTTCCCGAAAAGCAATTCGCCCTTGGCATTAGAGTAGCCTTTCAACAAGCGCTCCGTTTCAACGGTGAATGTCTCCTTTGAAACGATGCTGCCGGATGCACCCCCCCATTTTCCGGTGCCGCCATCCACATGCAGGGTAAAGCCATCGAATGCGGTTTCCATGCCTGCCAGCAGTTTGTCGCCATCTTTATCCTTCAATTCGCAACGCCCGCTGCCTTTGGTGTGCGTTTCGCTCTCGGATACCTTGGTTGCCGCTTCCATGCCGACACAGGTCAGAAGGAAGTAGACATCGCCCTTCGACTTGCTGTTGAGCTTGTAACTGCCTTCAAGCTGAAATACGGTGGTTCCCGTATTGGCGGACTGTGTCATCGGCAGAGAAAAATCCGCCGCCCAGCCGCCGGTCATCGTCACAGGTTCGGCATGAGCCAGGCCAGCGCAAGCGCAAAAAGCGGCGAAAAATGTAACGGGTGATAATTTCATCCCGGCATTGAAAATTCTCATCGAAATACCTCTTGATCATGGCATCGCGCCAGCGCCAGAAGCAACCGGCTTGCGATGCGCGTTGTCGAAAGAATCAGGAAAAATCAGCCCAGATTGATCCAAATGGATTTGGTCTGCATGTGCGCCGTCAGGGTTTCAAAGCATTTGTCGCGCCCTTGCCCGGATTGCTTGTAGCCTCCCCAAGGCTGGGTCATGTCGCCGTGATCGTAGCAGTTAACCCAGACCATGCCGGATTCCAGATTGCGCGCCATGCGATGCGCCGTATTGAGGTCTTTGGTCCAGACGGACGCAGCTAGGCCGAAAATGCTGTCATTGGCGATGGCGATGGCCTCGTCTTCGGTCTCGAACCGAATCACGGCGGCAACCGGGCCAAAGATTTCTTCCTGGGCAATCCGCATCTTGGGTGTGACATCGCGGAACAGCGTCGGCTGGACGTAGTTGCCAGCATCCAGTCCCTGCGGCCGTCCCCCGCCCATCACCAGTTTCGCGCCGTCTTCCTTGCCGAAGCGGATGTAATTGAGCACGCGCTCCTGCTGTTCTGCCGTCACCAGCGGCCCCATCGTCGTTGCCGGATCGAGCGGATCGCCCGGCTGGAAGCGTTTTGCTTCGGCAACAAATTTTTCCACAAACTGATCGTAGAGGGAGGCATGAACAAGGAGTCGGGAGCCGGCGCTGCACACTTCGCCCTGATTGCCGTAAATGCCGTTGACGGCGTAGACGACGGCGGATTCCAGATCGGCGTCCGGCATGACGATCTGCGGACTCTTGCCGCCGCACTCAGTCGTCACCTTCTTCATGTTCGACTGACCGGAGTAAATCATCATCAGTTTGCCGACTTCGGTGGAGCCGGTGAATCCAATCTTGTCCACATCCATGCTCAAGGCCAGCGCCTTGCCTGCATCTTCGCCAAAGCCATTGACCACATTGAACACGCCATCCGGCAAACCCGCTTCGGCAAGCACCTGAGCCAGCAGCAAGGCGCTCATCGGGCTTTGCTCGGCGGGCTTCAGAACAACCGAGTTGCCTGCGGCCAGCGCCGGAGCCACCTTCCAGGCCACCATCATGAGCGGGAAATTCCAGGGGGTCACGCAGCCGACAACGCCCAGAGGCTCCCTGACGATCATGTGCAGCGCCGAGGGATCGGTCGTAGTTACCGCGCCCTCGACCTTGTCAATGGCCTCGGCAAAATATTGAAATGTCAACGCCGAAAAAGGAACGTCACCATTGACCAGTTCGCTAATCGACTTGCCCATATCGAGCGAATCGAGCAGCGCGAACTGATCGGCGCGTTCCTCGATCAGACGGGCCGCGCGGAACAGGACATCCATGCGCGCCCGCGGTGCGCAGCGCGACCAGACGCCCGCCTTGAATGCCCGGCGGGCAGCCGCTACCGCGAGGTTGATATCCTTGTCCGTACCCCGAACCATCTCCGCAATCGGTTTCCCGTTGACCGGGTTCAGCGTGGTAAACCGTAAGCCTTCGACTGAATCGACAAATTTGCCATCAATAAACAACCGGGTCTCCGGTTGCACGTTTGCCGCCAGGTTGTGCCAATACTTCGCGTCGTTCATGTATTCCTCCTAATCACTTATCTTTGAGACACCCACTGACGCATCCAGGCCAAGCTCACAGCGGCAGTGGATACATATCGCTGCCAAGGGCATCCGCCACTTCATTGCAAACATTATGCCAAAGAAAAAAATCAATTAAGTTTATAAAAATCAAATACATACATCGCGCTCATCATGGCTTGGCAAAAACACGGTCTCGCAATTGCTGCAATATTGCAGCGGCAATTCCCGATTGCAGCGGGGTGACGGTGCCTGTTCGATAGCCTCGGCGATGGTCAGGCTTTGCTTTTGCGAACGACCGTGGCGATATCCACGCCAAGCCGCTCTGCGGCCTTGCGCTTGCTACCCGTCTGGGAAATTGCGATTTGGATGACTTTTGATTCGAAGTTGCGCACCATCTCGCGCAAATCGGACCCCTCGAATGACGTCGGGCTTGATGCGCCATGCGGCTCAAATTCGCTTTCCGGGTATTTGATCGCTGTAACAGCCCCCCAAAAGGGGAGATCGGCCTCGGTTGCCGTTTGTTCGCACACAACCGCCAAATGCTCGACCACATTTTGGAGTTCCCGGATATTTCCGGGATAGGAATAAGCCAGAATATGGCGTCGACACGGTTCGGCCAATTTCAAGGGTTGAGGACGCCGCTGATTGACCGCCGCGAGAAAACGCTCCAGAAGTAGGGAAATAAGCTCCGGTCTTTGCCGCAAGGGCAGCAGAACCAAGGTGACAACGCTCAGGCGATAGTACAAGTCCCGGCGAAACCGTCCCTCTTCGACCAATTGCAGCAGATCCCGATTGGTTGCCGCCACGATTTGCAGCTTGAGGCGGCGCGGCGCGATGGCTCCGACCCGCTGTATCGTCCCTTCTTCCAGAACCTGCAACATTTTTGCCTGGCAATGGAGGGGAATCTCGCCCACTTCGTCGAGGAACAGCGTGCCGCCCTCGGCGGCCTCAATCAACCCTTTCTTGCCGCGCGACAAGGCGCCCGTGAAGGAACCGCGCTCGTAGCCGAACATTTCGGACTCGAAAAGACTATCCGGGATTGAGCCGCAATTGACGTGGACGAAGGGTCGATCCGCCGAACCTGACCGCCGGTGGAGAAAACGCGCCAACTCCGTCTTGCCGACCCCTGATTCGCCCAGCATGAGAATTCGACTGCCCATGGCGATCGCCCGCAATCCTCGTTCCACCAGGGCGAGCGTTGCTTCTCCGGCAATGATCGGTTCCTCGTCGCCAGCAGCGGGGTTCATCAAAGAGGGCGGCGAATGCGCCAACCCGACATTGGCGCCTGATGCGCCGCTGGAAATTTTGGCGATACTTTCAAGGTTGCGCTGAACAATGATGAAACAGCCAATACCTCCCTGCCATTGACGGGCGCAGCGGGTCGAAAGCAAAAATCTGCGCCCGCTGGTATCTTCAACGACTTGGTTGAGACGCGCTCCGTTGGCAAAAGCCTCCAACAGAGCGGCGCTATCTACCCTGCTGCGGGCAACGAATTCACTGATCGAATGCCCGACGATTTCCGAGCGCGTGATCTCATTGAAACTCTCCGCCGCAGAATTGATATGGCAAACAATCCCCTTGCGGTCGACAACGATCATGCCATCCGGCAGCAAATCGACGATGGACGACCACCTCTCGTCATTCACGAATGCCTCGAAATCGAGATTCTGCGGTACATCCGAAAAACTGTCCGAGTGGCTGAGAAACTTCATCATCATTTATTCCGGCACTTGCCCTTTGCGTCTGGTTTGCTTCTGCGCACCAGCCAGCTCCTGGCGCAGCGTGATGACAAATTTTTCCGCAGGCGAATCATCGCCAACGGGTGCTAGTTGCGCATCGCACAACAGGAACTCCCCTGAACGCTGCAAAACCTCCGCGCTCCAACGTTGCCAATCGCATCCATACCAGCGCCTGCCGCCAGGGAGCGGCCTTTCGATATCGATGATTTTCTGAACGTCCTTGCCCAGCAATTCCTCCGCCTTCCAACCCAATAATCTCTCGACGGCAGGGTTAAGCGCCAGCAGCTTGCGCTGCCGATCGATGACCAGAATACCGCCCGGGATGGCGGCAAGGATGCTGCTCATTTCCAAAATCTGCCGTTGGAGCCGGTTCTGTTCTTCATGGAAGGTGGTTACATCCTTGGCGGTGCCCCACAGTCGAAACAGCCTGTCTCCTTCAATATCCGCGCGCACCGTATTCTCGACATAGACCGATGAGCCATCGTGTCTGAAATCAATACTGAGCGCGTTATCCACACAATAACCGGAGGCAATGATCTGTTTTATAAATACGTCATTTTCCGGGCTGCGAGGAAAGACCCTATCTACCGGGATGGAATTGAAATCCAATTCTTCGGGAAATTCATAAAGCCTGGCCATGGCGTCGTTGCAAAGCACCCAGCGCCGATCGTTTTCAAACGTTTGCCTGACAATTTCATCAATGTCAACGCCGAGGTCAACAGGTTCCAAAAATTCGATGCACCACATGGCTTCCGTTACGGTTCGGGCCATTCCTCGAAGCAGTTGTTCATCATGGAATACCTTGTCGATCCGATGCTGGCCGACCGTATCCACCAGCAAAGTCACCCGGGCCAACGGCTCAAGATCCGAATCGCCAACCAAATCGACACAGCCGTGCAAGCGAATCCAGTTCCCGTTGCTCATCACTGAAACAAAACAGGCCCGCAAGGGATCGCCGATCTGTCCCCGCGACAAAACAGCCGCAATGACATCCGCAGACTGCCGATCAAAAATTTCTTCAATCGCCTGATCGCGGCAATCCCCGATGATTTTCATGGCGCCATGGTTGTGGTGCACGATTCTGCGTGCCGCGTTGATTAATACAATGGCGACAGGGCTTTGCTCAAAAATACGCTGATATTGCATTCACGCTCCGAATCAAATGCAAATATTGACCATGCTCAGTCAGAGCATCGACTCAATCGCTTCGGTAAATTCGAAAACATCCAAGGTACTGCCATAGGTCGCAACGTTGAAGATCGGGGCATGGGCATCGGTATTCACCGCGATGATGGTCTCGACATGCTTCATGCCATGCAGGTGTTGAACGGCCCCGGAAATCCCGAGCGCAACATACAATTTGCAGTTGGCGGCAACCTTGCCGGTCAATCCGACCTGATGCGCCTTGTGCAGCCATCCCGAATCGGCAATGGGGCGGGAACAGCCCAATGTCGCCCCCAATTTTTCAGCCAGTTCGGCAAACCGCGGAATATTCTTTTCATCTTGAATGCCGCGCCCAACCGACATGATGAATTCGGCCTTGGCAATGTCAACGCCGGCCGAAGGCGGTTCGATGAATTCCAGATGTTCATAGCCCGGGGCCATCTTGTCCACCTCGCCGCTCAAGGCGGTGATCGTTGCGTTCCCTTGACCGTCTGGCGCATTGAATGTTGCGCCGCGCAAAGTGAGAACAACCACGGATTTTCCGGGAAATTCGACATGAATGTTGACCTTGGCGCCATATCCGCTGCGCGTTGCCTTGACCAGACCATTGTTAACCTCGACCGCCAATACGTCCGCGGCAAAACCGCTGCCCAAGCGAACCGCGATTCCCGGAGCCACCGACATCCCCGCGGAAGAATGGCCGGTCAGGATCAATGCCGGGTGAAATTGCAGAGCGGCTTGAACCACCGCCTCCTCGGCGATGCTGGCATCGAAATGCGGATTGCCGCTCCGCACGGTGAATATTTCGTCAACCCCCGGCAAATTGAGACTGGGCGCGAGTTGCTCCGCATCATGACCGACGATCAGCACGCGCACGGGGCCGCCAAACTGCGCTTTCAAGGCGACGGCAGCGCCAATCATTTCGCCGGAAATATCGGCGATAGCCCCGCGCAAATGTTCGGCAACGATCAAAATTCCGCTCATGGTCATGCTCCTCCGGTCTTTTCGCGAATGATTTTGAGGATGGCGGCGGCAACATCGGCGCTTGATCCCGTCAGCATCTCGGCGCGCGTCGCCGGCGGCACCGCCAGGCTGCCGATCACCGCGGCCTGGCGCGACATGGCCTGACCGCCCGCCGCAACGACGGCCAGCGGTTTATCCCTGGCCTGCTTGACCATGCGCATGGTGGCGTAGCGCGGCGTGTTGGCGCCGGTCTGCATGGTCACCACGGCGGGAACCGGCATCCTCACTTTATGTTGCAATCCGCCTTCGAGTTCCCGGGTGACGGTCATGGCATTACCGCCATCCCATTCGGTGCCAACGATCAACGCTGCGCAAGGCAGGCCAAGAATGCGGCCCAGCGCCGTACCGGTCGCACCATTGGCCAGATCGGCGGACTGGGCGCCGGCGATGATGAGGTCGGGCTTTTCCTGTTGCGCGACCCCCGCGAGCATCCGGGCCACCGTAATGGGGTCTGCGTCAACGAGGCTTTCATCCCACACGCGCACCGCGCGATTCGCGCCTTTGGCGAGCGCCTTGCGCAGCGACTCTTCGCTCTCCTCGCCACCCACCGTGACGACCACGACCTCGCCGCCGCCCCGTGCTTCGATGATCTGCAAAGCCTGCTCCAGGGCCGTATCGTCCCACTCATTCATCTGGCACTCGAAATACTCGGCTGGAATGTGTTTCTGGTCATCAGAAAAGCTGAATTCATCCCCCAGTTTGGCAACCTGTTTAACCGGTACGAGAATCCGCACGCCCGCCTTGGGCGGAATGTCGTAAGCGGGGAGTTCGCCTGGCGTCACCGGCGTAACGCGCCAGACGCCGGATGGTGCGGCCTGCCCGGATGCCGGGATGCCACCGGCGACAGATACCGCTACCGGAGAGGACGTGATGGCGACCGGCGCAACCGCCTGAGGGAGCGATGCCGGCCCGCTGACGGGAAGGCGGGCAATGATCGCCTCCAGGCGATCCCCCACCGCATTGGCGACTTTTTCCGCTATCGCCTGCGTGATTTTTTCCGTCAGGCTGGGCAGATCCTGTAGCTGAATTTCATCGAGCTGGATCGCCCTGGCAACCAGTTCGGCAATGTCTTCAACGACGAAATCCTTCTCGAAACCCGCGGTTTTTCGAGCATCTTCAAACATGGTGAGATCCTTGGGACAACAAGTGACAAATACATCAATCGCGCCAAGCGCCGCCGCTTCGCGCACACGTATTTCGGAAGGTTTTTTGGCTCCTGGGCGATCAGGAATCCAGATTCGTCCACCGCCAGCGCCACAGCAAAATGAGTTGTCACGATTGCGCGGCATTTCCACCAACTGGCATCCGATGAGTTCCAGTACCTGCCGAGGCGCGTCGTATTGCTTATTCAAGCGCCCCAGATGGCAGGGATCGTGAAAGGTCACTTTAAGGCCGAGCGGCTGCCTGACCTTCAACGCGCCGCTTGCCAGCAAATCACGGAGAAGTTCGGTGTAGTGCACAACGGCGGGAATTTCACCGAAATCGGGATATTCATTACGCAGCGTGTTGTAACTGTGGGGATCGGTCGTGACGATTTGCCTGAAAGCCCTGGCTTGCGCCATCTGCGCCAGGTTGTGCTCGGCCAGGGATTCAAACAACCCTTCCTCGCCGACGCGGCGGACATCATTGCCCGCGGTTTTTTCGCCCTCATGCAGCAGGCCGAAATCTATCCTAGCCGCCTTGAATATCCTGGCTACCGTCCGGCTGACCTTCTGGTTGCGCGGGTCAAAAGAAGCCTGATCGCCGACGAACCAAAGATAGTTGGCCGATTCCTGGCGCACATCCTTGATCTTGAATTCCAGTTCCCTGGTCCACGCCGCTCGTTTTCTCCCCGGCTCGCCAAAGCTGTTGCCCGAAGTCGAAATGGTATTGAGCATGGTCTTCAGCAGCGGGTCGATACCGTCCTGCTCGATCAACTGGCGACGCATCTGCACGATCTTGACCGGATGCTCGACACCGACGGGGCAGATTTCCAGACACGCGCCGCAGGTTCGGCATGACCACAGTGTTTCCGGGTTAATGATATCGCCGATCAGCGCCTGTTCCGTGACGTTCCTGCCCTGCATCCGGTCATTGTGCAGGCGCAGGTCGAGAATCAGGTCACGCGGGCTAAGGGGATACCCGGCTATCCGGGCCGGACAGGCTTCATGACATCGGCCACACTTGGTGCAGGCATCGAAATCGACCATATCCTTCCAGGAAAAATCGGCAATCGCGCCGACGCCGACCCGCTGCGCCTCAGGTTCAGGCTTGGGCAGACGTTTCAGAGCCAAGGGGTCGCGCCCGGCCAGGGAAGCCATCGCTGCCAGAATATGTTTGGCCTTGTACCAGGGCAGGGCAACGATGAAGGTCAGGGCGGCCAGCCCATGAAACCACCAGTTGATCGCCCTGAGCCGCGCCATGCCATCAGCGGTGACGCCGAAGAATAGAAATGCCTTGCCGAACAGGGCGCCGATGGGTTCCCACCAGCCCCAAACGGGTTGCTCCAGCGCATGACGGGAGCCTTCCTGGATAAATCCGGTAACGATGATGATGGCAAGCGCGACCAGGAATACCCAATCCTCCAACTGCCATCGCTTCGCTGCGGGGCGCAATGTTGATTCACCCTGATAATCCCGGCTGTAATTGAGTTTCGGCAAGCCGAAAGCCGCGCGCCGCGCCGCCATCAGCGCAATGCCGAGCAGAACGGCAAGACCCGCCAAATCGAGAATCAGGCTGAATACAAGGAAAAAAGTCCCCTTCCAGAAGGTGATCCCGAACAGCGGCTTGAGAATGTCGTATTCAAGGGTAACAATCGCCGTGCCAATGAAAAGCAAGGCAAACCCAAAGAAAATGCCCATATGGGCGATACCGGCATAGGCATCCCGCCGATACAACGTCCGATGGGTCACGACATCGGCGAGCATTCGCCGGATTCCCTGCCATAAGTCCAGTTTGACAGGCGATGGCCGCCCCCGGCGATATTTGAGTATCGGGCGAATGAATCCCCACAGGAAGGCAACTACCGCGCCAAGGCCGATGAGGTAAAAAGCCAGTTCGCCAGCAGACCCCAGCCCCCAGAAAAGCTCTCTCGTTTCCATGTTATTCAGATGAGTTTATGGCAAGCGGCACCGGGCAAACCCGGTGCCGCGCCTGACAATAACCGCGTCTAGAAAAACAACCCGGCAGCAAACTCAGTCGACTTCGACCTTGGGACGCTTGTCGCCCAGCTTCGGAATCGTCTCGTTGTTCCACAACTGACGTTCCCGAATCCAGGGCAGCGGATGCGCCGGGTGCGGGCCATCGAATTCCCGCGCCAGGCGATGCCCCTCCCACATGGCCTGATTGGCCTGCATGGGCGCTTTACAGTCGCCAATCCGGTAAATATCCTGAATGTCATTGGCCGCCCACTCGGATTTCCGCGCCTTGAGTTCTTGCCACAAGGCATTTTCGGAAGAGCGGGAGGTGACGAGAATGACTGCGTCGATGTCGAGCGTGAAATCGCCGCCGTTGTCCTTGCGCGGAACATCGCCCGGCGTAGGTCCGAGGAGATCGGCGCCATACTTGTAGGCGTAGCTCAATGTCACACGCCCCGGTTCGATCTTGCTGACCCAGTAATTGCGGTAAGCCTTGATGCCTTTTTCAAACATCATGCGTTTGTTGTTTGGCAGTTCCAGCGTGAAGACGCTGTACTCGACCACCTCCGAGGCATCGCAGACATAGGTCACTTCCTTGCCCTGATCGGCCATCAGTTCCGCCAGGGAAATGCCGACGAAATGCCCTTCACCGTCCAGAACAAGCACCCGCTTTCCGGGAACCGGCTTGCCCGCAACAACCTGGGCTGGCGTCAAAACATGCGGCAGTGAATCATCCGCGCCGGGAATCGGGCCACAGCCCGGCCCGACGCCATCGCCGCGCCAGTGGCTGCCGGTGGCAATAACCACGCGGTCAGCCCCGTATTCGAGAATGTCAGTGGCGGACATTTTGCCAACGCCCAGATGCACCTCGACATTCTTGAGCTTGCCCAACTGGATTTGCCGGTAGGTGACGACCCGACCCCATTCGTTCAGGCGAGGCAGCTTGCTGACCCACTTCCAATGTCCGCCCAGTTCGGCTTCCGCTTCACGAAGGTGAACTTCGTAGCCTCTTTCTCCGAGCACCCGCGCGCACTCCATGCCAGCAGGCCCGCCGCCGACGACCAGAACGGAACAGGGGGTTTTCGTTTTTTCAAATTTCTCCGGGTGCCAGCCACGGCGATATTCTTCGCCGATGGTCTGATTCTGGGTGCACATGATCTGGCCGACCTGATTGAACTTCGACACGCAGATGTTGCAGCCGATACATTCGCGGATGTCCTCCAGACGCCCTTGCTCGATCTTGGTCGGCAAGAAGGGGTCGGCAATCGACGGACGCGCCGCGCCGATGATGTCCACCGCGCCGCTGTTAATCATGTTGACCATGTCGTCCGGGCTGGTGAAGCGACCATTGCCGACGACGGGAATATCCGGCCCAAGGATGGATTTGCCCTGCTTGATGAAAGGCGTCATCCAGCCGGACTTGCGGAATCTGGAAGCGCCCGCATCTTCGCCCCACTCGGCGTAATCACCAATCTTCAGCGCCATCAGATCGACCACGCCTTCGCGGCGGAACAACTCCAGCAGGCGCACGCCATCCGCGTGAGCCTCAACGCCTTCCGGCCCATGCAGCGTATCCATCTCAAAGCGGGTCGTAATCGCGCAGCGATCGCCAAGATTGCGCTTCAACGCCTGCATCAATTCAAGATAGAAGCGGGAACGGTTTTCGAAACTGCCGCCGTATTTGTCCGTGCGCCGGTTGAAGCGCGGCTCCAGAAACTGGATGGGAATGGTGTCGTCCCCCGCCGAAACCTCAAGCAGATCGAAGCCCGCCTGCTCCGCCCGCTTGCCCGCCTCGACGTACATGTTGATGACCGCCTTGATGTCGGACTCATCCATCTCGTAGCCATAAACCGTGCGCGTGGCGAACATGGGGGAAACCCATTGGCTGGGAGAACGCCCGATTTCACGCGATTCCAGCGACGGCGCGTTACCGCCGCTATACCACAACTGAATGCCCGCTAGGCTGCCGTGCTTGTGTGCGACATCGCACAGGTAGCCCAGATTGCGAATGTCGCCATCATCCCAGATGCGGGCCGAGGTGTAGGGGTACTCATCCGCCTCGGGATGAATGGAGCAATACTCGGTAAAGACCACCCCCCAGCCACCCTCTGCCTTCATGCCGCGCAAGTGGGCATTGGCGCCTGGCCGCTCCGACCCTGGCCCCGCGCAATGGGAACTCTGAAAAAACCGATTGCGGGATTGTTTCGGGCCGATCTTGATCGGCTGGAACAAGATGTCGTATTTTGCGTCGCGTGCCACTTGGGTCTCCTTCCGGGAAATATTGATTGATGGCTTTGTGGGATCACTCCACGTGCCACCTTTGTTTCAATATCCGTGCCACACGTCCGTCATAAAACAAATGTATACAAATCAACTGGATACAACGGGATAGAATGCGTAACCCAAGTAGACGATGCAGTCGTGCATCTTTCCAAAGCCTCTCGATGCGCCATTGCATCACCTCACGTCTTCCGCAAGCGATTGCGCAAACACCCTCCTGAAGCTCGGGCGAACTGCGGTCAAACTCCCAAAACCATTGAATCCATGAACCAGCACAAACTACACACAGTCCCCGTCACCCTGATGGCAGGGGATGGCATCGGGCCGGAAATTACGAGCGCATTGATCGCGGTATTTGAATCCCTGGGAAAACCGGTGGAATGGCAACCCGCCGCGATGGGAGGCAATGCCTTCGACCGGTATGGCGATGCGCTTCCGAACGAAACGATAGCCAACCTGCAACGCACGAGGCTCGCCGTCAAAGGTCCGATCCAGACCCCTTTGGCCGCCGGATTTCGTTCCCCGCTGGTCAGATTGCGCCAGGAATTCGATCTTTTCGCCAACCTCCGACCGAATCGAACCCTCCTCGTCGAACAGGCGCAGCGTCCGCTGGATATCGTCGTTGTACGCGAAAACACGGAGGGACTTTACGCCGCCAACGAAACCTATATTGCCATCGGCGACGACAAGCAGGCGGTTGCCGTGGCAACCGCCTACAACACCCGGAAAGGGTGCGAGCGGATACTGCGCTTTGCCTTCGACCATGCCGTGATGCACGGGAGGAGGAAAGTTACTGTCGTTCACAAGGCAAATGTTCTGAAGATACTGTCCGGCATCTTTCTCGAAACCGCCCGCGATCTCTACCGAGCCAGCTACAACAACCGTTTCGAGATGGAGGAAATGATCGTCGACGCCTGCGCCATGAGGCTTGCCATGACGCCCGAACATTTTGACATGATCGTCACCACCAACCTGTTCGGCGACATTCTCTCGGATCTTGCCGCTGGCGTAACCGGCGGCTTGGGCATGGCGTCGAGCGCCAATTTCGGTGAGCGCCTGGCGCTTTTCGAGCCAGTGCACGGCTCGGCTCCCGATATTGCCGGAAAGGGAATCGCCAATCCAAGCGCCCTCCTGTTTGCCGGCGCCATGCTGCTCGATCATATCGGCAAGACGGATGACGCATCGCGCTTGCGCGCCGCTGTCATGGCGGCGCTCAACGACGACGATGTGCGCACTCCAGACTTGGGAGGAAAGGCCTCCTGCGCCGAATTGACTGCGGCCATCTGCCGTCGGCTGCGCTGAAGCAAGCCGATGCTTCAGTCAGATATCCGGCGGAGCGTCGAGGGGATGTCCAAGGTCTTGCAGAAGCAGTTCCATGATTTCAGCCACTTCCTCATTGGCGACGAAAGCCGCCAGGGACGCTGTGTCGACCCGTTCCAGCCGGCCACGGATTGTGCGCAGACAAGGCTCCTCTTCCGTCCGCCCGATGAAACGCACTTCAGGAATCCGTCGAATGCATTCCTTGAGAAAACCCAGGTTGTTCGCCGCCGTCATTTCCGCTGGCCGGTGATAAACCTCGTCCGGTGAAGCGGCATAGACGTTGATTTTCTTGTAACGCTCCACGTTGATGAAAATTCGTGGATCATGAATAACAATGGCATTTCTGTTGCCGTGGGCGCACACCTCGGGGAACGTTCCCTTGGGTACACTGTTGTCGAGAAAAAAATACCGGTAATCCGGATGCGGATGCAGATGAGCCAGCCATCGGAACAAAATCAGGGGCATCCCGGTATAGGCTTCCACGCAGTGACCCAGGAAATCCTCAACCGCCTTGTAACGCCCGGACTCCAGCGCCCGCCGCCAGCCTCGCTCGACCGTTTCTTCCGGGGGCGTCACGACGAAATACATGTATACCGTCTCGACATACTTGGCGTAGGTGACATCCAGAATGCGCTGTACATGCTTGCCGGAGAAACTGTCGAAGCGGAACCGATCTATCATCAAATGCGGAATCGCACGATGCCGTTCTGCCTGCTCCTGGATGTAGCGATCCAGCTTGCCGTCGATCATGGCAACTTCCCGACTGGTCAGGTAGCCGGCATATTTTGTCGCCGCACCCAGGGCATCATAGTCCAACAGGAGCTTGCGCCAGATATCCGGACTGATGGTCGCGTATCCCTCAGCGGCAATACCCTGATCGCCGATGAACTGTTTCAGCATCGACCGTAATGAGCTTTTGCCCGCGGCAGACGCCCCTTTGAGGCTGAACATGACAGGCGACGGTTGGGTGCGTACCCGGACATACCGCTCTTGATCAATGGCTGCCGCCACCTGACAGGCAATTTCCGCCCCGATGATCTGGCTGCCATAACGATTGCAAACATGATCGGTAATCACTTTCTCCAGAAAGCCGCCATCGGCCCCGATGTAGCCTCGAGTTGTCAATAAAGCGCCGAGAACACGGTACAAGCTTTGGTAGATCGCTTGCCGTAGCGGATCGCCTTCGGATAATCCCGCTGCCTTGTAACCGGCGATGAAATGTTGTTCCGCATCTTCCGTCGCCACCCGGCGAGGCGTCGATTTTTTCCCGGAACGCCATTTGTGCAAGCCAAATGGGAAAAACCGAGGCGGGGCTTCGGGTTCTGTCCGAAACAGGGTTTCCGCCAATATTTTCCGCACGCCACCTTCGATCTGGCGGTGAAGGTCAATATGAATTTGCTCGATAGCCGCCATCCGGGACTCAATATGGTTATCCCAAATCGTTTTAACTATCTGGCGGAAATTCAGCCCCAGCGTCTCCGTATCATTGCCTTCCGCTACCGCGATATCCGCCGTTACGCGGATGATGAGTTCGTGCAGAGCCAAGCGCCTTGGCCGAAACGGAGTTACTTCTTCCTGAGGCAGCCCGGTCACTCTGGAAACTTCGGCAATGTCATCAACGCTGCCGAAAACCGATTCCGACCGGGCAATCGACTCAAGAGCGCGGAATTCAGGCGGAATTCCCGGGCGAACACCCGGGTTCCAGGCATTCCATTTATCGCTATCGACCATATCCCAAACCCACGACGCCGATGCTTATTGCCCGCTGGCCGGATCGAGCAGGGTGTTGAGCGCGGCCACGTCGCTGTCGTCGAGTGCGCCGACAGCGCCCTTGAGGCGCAATTGGGCGAGCAGGGTGTCGAAGGTGGCGCGGGCGAGGTCGCGGCGGGTGACGTAGACCTGATTCTCGGCGTTGAGTACGTCGATGTTGATGCGCACGCCGACTTCGTAGCCGAGCTTGTTCGATTCGAGCGCCAATTGCGAGGAAATCAGGGCGGCTTTCAGGGCGCGAATCTGCACCAGGCCGCTGGTCACGCCCAGATAGTATTGGCGGGCGGCCAGGGCGGCGCTGCGCCGCGCCGCTTCGAGCAGCGATTGAGCCGCCGCGCGGTTGGCGCTGGCTTCGCGCTGGCGGGAATTCACCTGCCCGCCGAGGTAGAGCGGCACAGTGAGTTGGACGCCGACGTTCTGGTAATCATTTTCCATCAGGCTGGTGCCCATGGGAGAGGATTTGGCGCGGCCGGCGTTGGCCACCAGATCGAGCGTCGGGTAATGGCCGGCGCGCTGGCGGTCGACTTCGCGCTCGGCGATTTCGGCCGCCGCCTGCTGAATCTGCACCGCGATGCTGTCACGCTCGGCGGCGCTGACCCACGGCTTCATGTCGTTCGGCTGCGGCGGGCTGGCGGCGGCCTCCTGGCGCAGCCGAGCCAGCTTGCCCGGCGGGCGGCCGATGATGGCGAGCAGGGCATTCTGTTTGACTTCGAGATCGCTCTCGGCGGCGATCTCCTGTGCCAGGGCCAGGTCGTAGCGGGCTTGTGCCTCGTGCGTGTCGGTGATGGTGGTCGTGCCGACCTCGAAATTCTTTTTTGCCGCTTCCAGTTGCTGACCGATGGCCTCCTTGTTGGCGCGCACCGCGCTCAGGTTCTCGCTGGCGAACAGGACATCGAAATAAGCCTGGGCGACGCGCAGGATCAGATCCTGACGCGCTTCGGCGAAACTGGCTTCGGCCTGCGCGACCTGGAATTTCGCCTGATCGTAGGCGACCCAGTTCTGCCAGCGGAACAGGGGCTGCGACAGAGTCAACTGGTAGCCGTTGGCATTGTAATTCTGGTGCAGGCTGCCCGGGCTGCCGGGGGTCGACAACGTGTTCTCGTTCCAGGCGCTGTTGCCCGACAGCGTCAGGTTGGGCAACAGACCGGCCAAGCCTTGCGGCAATTTTTCGCGGCCGGCCTCGAGCGTCGAGCGGGCGGCGGCGTAGGTCGGATCGTTATCCTGAGCGATCTGGTAGATCTGCAACAGGTCGGCGCCCAGAGCCGGGTCGGCCAGCGCGAAAGCCAGCAGGCCGGCGAGCGCTCTCATCGCCAACGCGTGTTGCGTCAGAACGCAAAAACCGGCTTGGCGGCGACGCCGTCGAGCGGCGCAACGACGGTCTCGAACAGATTGACGGTGTTGTAGACGTCTTCTCCGGTGCGGGTCACCAGCACCGCCTCCATGACCGGCGCGCGGCCAACGATGGCGGCCAGCCGGCCGCCGGGCGCCAGTTGCTGGAGCAGGGCAGCCGGCAGTTCCGGCAGCGAAGCGGAGACGACGATGGCGTCGTAAGGGCCGCGAGCGGGCCAGCCGTTGGCGCCGTCGCCGATTTCGACGGTGACGTTGTTGACGCCGGCGGCAGCCAGATTGCGGCGGGCCTGCTCGGCCAGCGCCGGGCGGCTCTCGATGCTGACCACGCGCTCGGCGCGGGCCGCTAGCAATGCCGCCATGTAGCCGCTGCCGGCGCCGATCTCCAGCACCTTGTCGGTTTTTTTCAGCCCGAGTTCCTGCAACAGCCTGGCCTCGATCTTCGGCGTCAGCATCGCCTGGCCTTCGCCAAGCGGAATTTCCATGTCGGCGAACGCGAGGTTGCGACAGGCCGGTGGCGTGAAGTCCTCGCGCTTGACGACGAACAGCAGGTCAAGCACCTGCGGATCAAGGACCTCCCAGGGACGAATCTGCTGTTCGATCATATTGAAGCGCGCTTGCTCGATGTTCATGTGATCTCCGCGGAAAGAATGGGGGAAACGCCTGAATTGCCGATTTCGGAAAACTGTGATTATAGCTGAGCAGCGGCAAACATCGCGCCTGTCAGCGCCCTTCCTTGATCGGGCAGCCGGCGGTCGCCGGGGTCGGGCGGCGGTGATTTTGGTGGCGGTACCAGTTCGAGCATGTAGCCGGCGCCACTGCTTTCCTTCCTGGCGGGCGGCGATTTGCTGGCGGCGGGCGGTCGTGCCCGCTCCTTTTTCAACAGGGTTTCATTGGCCTGGCGCAGTTGGCTGGCCGCCTCGTTCACCTTGTCCACCAGCCTGGCCTGGCTGTCCTTTGGCGGCCGGCAGACCTCATGCAATATCTTGGCGTCGTGCGTGCCACTGTGCACCGGCAGATCAACGCCATTCTGCATTTCCTCGCGGACGATGGCGTTGTCGATCTTTCTGAAAGTGCGCCTCAAGGTGTTGGCGTTGCGCGTCGTACAGTCGTAGCGCGTGGCGACTTCGATGATGCGGTAGGGCGCGCCGGAATGGACGTCGACCAACGCCTTGTCGAGAACCAGGCGGCTGACGGCTTCGACGGTCGTTCCCGCGCGCTTGATGCTGGCGCGGTCGATTTCAATGCGCTTGCCCGGCTCGGACGAAACCGTTTGCCAGGTCGGCGCGGCAACGGCCGCCAAGGGCAAGGTAACAGCCAAGGCAGCCAGCCGACAGGACTTCGATCCCGTTCGTGAAATCATGACTCCCGGGACAACCACCGTCGCGCCGAGCGCCAGCCGCGCCACAGGACGATGCCGCGCCCGATCCAGCGCCAGACGCGGCGCGGACGCACGGCGAGGAAAACGAAGAGGCCCGCGCCGACCGTTGCCGGGTGTTGCCTGAGCCAGTCGACGCCATGCCGCAACGCATCGCCGCTGACGCAGAGCCGTTCGATGCCCGCCGCATGCTGCGTCAGCAGCGCCCGCTGGGCGGCGATGCGTTCGCCCAGCGCGCCCCGGCGGGCGGCGAGTTCGAGCGCCTTGGCGTTCATTCCGGCGGCTGTCCGTCGCGCTGGCGCAGCAGCGCGATGTCGGCATCCAGTTCGCGCAAACTGTGGCGGAACAGCTTGCCCGGCACGGCGGCCTGGCGCTTCAACGAGGCGATCAGCAACAGGCCGCCGCCGATGAAGAGGGCGGCGAAGAGAGCAAAAACAAGCGCCCGATGTTCCCAGAAAACGACCGCCAGACAAAAGACCGCCAGGGTGACGCCCACCGAGAGCAAGAAGGCCGCCGCGATCGCTTTCACCCACAGCGACCGCAGGCGGAACTTTTCTTCCTCGACCTCAAGGGCCAGCAGTTCGAGCCGCGTCCGACCGATCGTCAGCAGCGTTGCGAGGGTATTCTTGAGCGAGGCGAAAAGGCCCTGACGATCGCCTTCGCCGCCGGCCTGCCGCATCATGCGCTTAGCGGCGGCCGATCAGCACGCCGAGCGCCAGGCCGAGGGCGGCGGCGATGCCGACCGCTTTCCACGGCTCGTCATGGACGAAATCATCGGTGGCGCGGGCGGCAGCCTTGGTTTTGTCGATCACCGCATGCTCCAGATCGATCACGCGGTTCTTGGCGTCGCGCAGACGGACGACCAGACGCTCGCGCAGTTCGCCGACCTTCTCGCCGGCCACGCCGGTGGTTGCCCGCAGCAATTCTTCGGTATCGGCGATGACGACCTTCAGGTCGGACACCAGCTTGTCTTTGTTGACGGCGGCACTCAGTTGTTCGGACATTTTCGACCTCTTTTCAGAAAGGGTTGGGTAAGGCGCACAGGGTAGCCCGTCGGGGCGATGAAATCAATTCACTCGCCGGCGCGGCGAGTAGCAGACAGGCGACCAACCCGACCGGTCGCAACCCCCCATTATTCCATTTCCAAATCAACCGATCACTTTGTCGGCTTCGCTTGCCGTGCAACCGCACTGTCTGCGCTTCGCCTTCGCGTCCTCGGCTGATTTAAAAATGGAAT
>JGI20166J26741_12123361_pt1 | contig 37991 bp, 31 predicted proteins | sample TergutCu122P5_FD_26741 | JGI IMG/M metagenome (IMG submission 26741)
AGCCGACGGACAGGTCGGGCCGTGCCCTCGTATTGGCGTACAAGCACGACCCGACCCCTGAGCCGTTCACCCTGGCCGACTTCCTGAGCCACCAGAGCGCGAGCTTCGGCAAGTCTACCGGCGGGGCCGGCGTACCCCTGGGCCGCAAGGACGACGGCTCGGTGTTCGTTGTAGCCCTCGGGCACACCCTGATTGTTGGGGCCACCGGCTCCGGCAAGGGGTCGCTGCTGTGGACGTACCTGGTCAGCGCTTGGTCGCTCCTGGCCGGGCAGGAACTCGGCCTGCGGCTGTACGGCTGGGACGCGAAGCACGCCGAACTGGCCGGGGTGATAGGTGACCGCTTCGAGCGAATCGTCTACACCCCGGCGGACGGCCTCGCGCTACTCCAAGAGCTGGTCGCGGAAATGAGGCGGCGACAGGCGTTCGGTCTGCGGTCGTTCACCCCGGCTCCCGATATGCCCTTCGTCTTGTTGGTCGTCGACGAGTTCAATGCTCTGACGGCTTCGGCGGATGCGGCATGGAAGAAGGACGTTCGGGAGAACCTACTCGCCCTACTGTCTCAGGGACGCTCTGCCGGCATCTACGTCGTGGCTGCTGCCCAGCAGCCCCAGAAGGAGTCGATAGGCGACTTCAGAGCCCATTTCATGAACCGCGTGTGCCTTCGGGTCGAGACGGCCATCGAGGTGGACATGGTGCTCGGCGCTGGGTCAGTCGAGGCGGGAGCGAAGTCCCACGTGATAGCCCCGGCCACCGAGTCGAACGGCTATCGGACGGCGGGGATCGGGTACGCACGGTCAGACGCCGAGCCGATCCCGGTTCGGTTCCGGGCGCCGAAGATTACGGACGACGACATCTTGGCGTGGTGCGGGGGCGGTGGCTCCGATGAATAGGGCGACAGCCAAGCGGCTCAACGACTACCCGCCGCTGATGAAGTGTCGCGATGTGGCCGAAGTCCTGGACGTGTCCGAGTCCACGCTGTCCACCTGGCGGCGTCACGGTGCCGGCCCGATCCAGCCCGTCATCAACGAGGGCAAGACCATCCGGTACTCGCGGACGGACATCAAGCGCTTGGTCGAGACGGGGGCCGCGTCATGAGCATCAGGAAGCGCGGTGACCGCTATCAGGCACAGGTCAAGTCCCACCAGGAGGTTGTGGCCTCCCGTACATTCGACACACTCGCCGCAGCCAAAGCTTGGCACGATGCCGAGGTGTCGAAGTACCGGGACGCCTCCTACTCAGTCCAACTCGGGCGGGTCAAGATGTCCGACGTGATCGACCAATGGCTGACGGCGCGGAAGTCTCAGGTGGCCGAGTCGACGTTCGCCACCGACCGGCAGGTCATGGCGCTGCTGCCCGCCAGTGTGACGGGCAAGCCGATACGCTCCGTGACCACGACCCTGCTACAGCAGCAGTTTGGGGAGTGGGCCCGGGCCAAGAAGCCGGCGACGGCGACGCGGTACGCCGACTCGGTCAAGGCCTTCTTCCGCTGGTGCGTCCGTCGCGGGTTCGTCGCCAAGAATCCCATGGAGGGCGTGGACGTGCCGAGACGGCACAAGGAGCCAAGGCCCCTCCGTCCCCTGGATGAGGCCGAAGTCTTGGCCCTTGCTGAGGCGGTCGGCGGCCTGTACGGCGACGCCATCGCCATCCTCGGCTTCTCTGGCATGCGGTGGGGCGAGGCTCGGGCGCTGCGCGTCGGCGACGTGCTGCTGACCGACGACTTCCCACGGCTCCACGTCGTTCGCTCCCAGTCCGAGGGCAAGGCGGAGAAGCTGCCGAAGTCGTGGCGCGGCCGCATGGTGCCTGTCTCCCCTCAGATTCACGAGCGCGTGCGGGCGCTCATGGAGGGTAAGGATAAGGATGACCATCTGCTGTCCCGCGATGGTGAGGCCCAGCTCTGGCGGTCCCGGTTCGTCCGGGCCACCAAGTGGGGCGAGGTCGCCGGTGGGCGGACGATTCACGACCTGCGCCACAGTGCCGCTGTGAACTGGCTCCGGCGCGGCGTGCCTGCTCACACCGTACAGGCCTGGCTCGGCCATTCTGACCTGGAGATGACCACCAGGTACACGTCGTACCTGGGCATGGACATCGACCAGGCGGCGTTCGCGAAGCTGGGCGGGTGACAACCAGGTGACAGGAAGCGACACCATGCGTCAAGACAAAGAAACCCGGCCTGACAGTATCGCCTTGTCAGACCGGGTTTCGTCCCGAGTCGGGGTGACAGGATTTGAACCTGCGACCTCTTCGTCCCGAACGAAGCGCGCTACCAAGCTGCGCCACACCCCGAAGTGTGGTTGTTGACGCCCGGACCACGTCCAGGCACCACGAGAAACTGCCGGTTTCCCGACAGCGGAGCCAGTCTACCGCACCCCATCGCGCCCGTCGAACTTGGTGACCAGCCCGCGTCCGCCCGGATCCAGGTGACCGACGCGACGATGGTACGCATGCCCGATCGGCCCGCCCCGTCGTTGAGAGTTGACCAAGAGCCAGAGAGTCGTCCAGAAAATGGTTCCTGGTCAACTCTCAACGCACGGGGGACGGGGGACGGGCTGCGAGGGACGGGGGACGGACGACCGACCACCGCACGAACCCACCCGCACGGACACCCCCCACGCCACCCGTCCGACACCACCCGGCGGCCGCCTTCGCATCCTCCGCGGCGATGACGTAGGCTGGAACCACCAACGGGGGCGCAGTTGCGCGTCCCACCCTTCTACAACGGATCGTCCGGCACGTTCCTGCCGGTGGAAAGGATGTGTGGCACTATGGCCACGGTTTCATATCGCGACGCTTCGCGAATCTATCCCGGTTCCGATCACCCAGCGGTCGACCGTCTCACCCTCGAGATCGGCGACGGCGAGTTCATGGTGCTGGTCGGCCCGTCCGGCTGCGGCAAGTCGACGTCGCTGCGCATGCTGGCCGGCCTGGAGGAGATCAACACCGGCTCCGTCTGGATCGGCGACCGCGACGTCACCGACCTGCCCCCGAAGGACCGCGACATCGCGATGGTCTTCCAGAACTACGCCCTGTACCCCCACATGACCGTGGCCGACAACATGGGCTTCGCCCTCAAGATGCAGGGCGTCGCCAAGGACGATCGCAACAAGCGCGTGCTCGAGGCCGCCAAGCTGCTGGGCCTGGAGGAGTTCCTGGCCCGCAAGCCGAAGGCCCTGTCCGGCGGTCAGCGCCAGCGCGTCGCCATGGGCCGCGCCATCGTCCGCGATCCGCAGGTCTTCCTGATGGACGAGCCGCTGTCCAACCTGGACGCCAAGCTGCGTGTCCAGACGCGCACCCAGATCGCCGCCCTGCAGCAGCGCCTGGGCGTCACGACCGTCTACGTGACCCACGACCAGGTCGAGGCCATGACGATGGGCGACCGCGTCGCCGTGCTCAAGGACGGCGTCCTGCAGCAGGTCGACGCTCCGCTGAACCTCTACGACCAGCCCAAGAACATCTTCGTCGCCGGCTTCATCGGCAGCCCGGCCATGAACTTGATGGACGCCAAGGTCGTCGACGGTGGCGTCCAGGTCACCGACGACGTCATCCCGATCCCGCGCGACGTCCTGGCCAAGGGCGACCCCGACTCGGTGACGATCGGCATCCGCCCCGAGGCCTTCGACCTCACCGACCAGAAGGACGGCATTCTCATGGACGTCGCCACCTCCGAGGAGACGGGCGCCGACGCGTTCCTCTACGGCACTGTGGCCGGCTCGAAGACGGGCGAGTCCGTCGACTCGGGCGTCCAGCTCGTCGCCCGCATCTCCGGCCGCACCGTGCCGAAGAGCGGCTCGCAGGTGCGTCTGCACGTCAACCCCGATCAGGTGCACGTGTTCAACACCACGACAACCGAGCGCATCAACTGAGATCACTTTCCGGACGGGGAGGCTGCCGCGTGGCGCCTCCCCGTCCGCCATTGGCGGCGCCGGACGCCGGCCTCGACGGTCGCACGCAACGTCTCATGATGCCTTGTCAGATCGCGGTTTGACGCCGCATGGCAGACTAGATCCATGCCCCGCCTCGTATCGACCCGCCCGGACGCGTCGCTCGTCCCGCTGCCCTGGGCGACGCCGCTCGAGCGCTGGCCCGAGCGGTATCTGGTGGCGCTGCCGCGGGGCCTGTCGCGCCACGTCGTCCGCTTCATCGGCGTGGGCGACGCCGTCTACGCGGCCAAGGAGGTGCGCGAGGACGTCGCCGAGCATGAATATCAGATGCTGTCCGAGCTGGCCCGCCTCGGGCAGCCGGTCGTCGAGGTTGTCGGCATCGTCACCGATCGCCAGGACAAGAAGGGACGCCCCCTCGACCCGGTCCTGCTGACGCGGCACCTGCAATTCGCGTTGCCCTATCGGTCGCTGTTCACGCCGAGCATCCGCCGCGATACCGTGCGCCGCCTGCTGGACGCGCTGGTCGTGCTCGTCGTGCGATTGCACCTGGTGGGTTTCATGTGGGGCGACATAACGCTTTCGAATGTGCTCTTCCGGCGCGATGCCGAGACGTTTTCCGCCTATTTGGTGGACGCCGAGACCGGCGAATTGCACGAACACCTGACGGACGGCCAGCGGCGCCACGACATTTCGAACGGCATGACGAACATTTACGGCGATTTCCTCGATTTGCAGGCCGGCGGATTGATCGACGAATCGCTCGACCCGGCGAATCTCGTGACGATCATCGGCGCGCGGTACAAGGAATTGTGGGCCGAATTGACCGCCACCGAGGAGTTTTCGGGCAGCGAATTGGGACGCGTCGAGCGGCGGGTCCGCCGTTTGAACGCGCTTGGTTTCGACGTCGCCGAATTGAATATCGAAACCTCTCCGGACGGGGATCGCATCGCGATCCGTCCGGCCGTCGTCGACGCCGGCCATCACGCGCGGCGCCTGATGCGCCTGACGGGTCTCGACACCGAGGAAAACCAGGCCCGCCGCCTGCTGGCCGACCTCGACGGATTCCGCGCCAGCACCGGGCAGGGCAAGGTCGACGAGTCGGTCGTCGCCCACAAATGGCTGACGAAATGCTTCGAACCCGTCATCGCCGCGATCCCACCCGAATTGCACGGCCGCCGCGACGACGCCCAGCTGTACCACGAGCTGCTCGACTACCGGTGGTTCCAATCCGAGCGCGAACACCGCGACGTGTCGATGACCGAGGCCCTGCCTGGCTACATCGCCGACGTCCTGCGTCAGCTGCCGAACGAGGAGATCGCGCCGGTGACGCTGCCGTCGGCCAGCGCCCCGGCGTCGCCGTCCGACACCCAATCGATACCGGTGGTGACCCCGGAGCCCGTCGATCCCTGGGAGGCCGCGGCCGTCGATCTGCCCGAGGACGACGGTCCCGTCTTCGACATGGCCAAGCTGCTGGAGCGCCAGCGGGGCTGAGGCGGTCGCCGGTCCGACATGTCAGTGAGGGCGCCGTCTTCCCTTGGCGCAACCGATTCGCCGGTTACGGCTCGTCGAAGATGATGGGGTTGAACCCGGCGGGCAGGACGCCGATCAGCGGGGCGTCCCCGGCCGTGAAGGGTACGACGCGTGGCGGGGCGGCCTCATCGGCGGCGAACGGGTCGGTCGCGTCGTCCGTCGGCAGGTCGTCGTCCAGGTCGTCCTCGATCGGCGGGTCGCCCGGCGTGACGGGGCGGACGTCCTCGCCCAGCAGGGCGCGCACCTGCTCGCCAATGTCGGACGTGACGGGCTTGTGCTTGCGTATCTCGGCCACATCACAAGCCTAATGACGTCCCGCACGTCACCAAAGACCCCCGTATAAACTCGAGATGTGAGTTTCCACATCTACGACGAATCGACCGGGGCCGTCGTGCCCTTCGAACCACTGCGGGCGGGCGAGGTGTCGATCTATCACTGTGGGCTCACCGTGCAGTCGGCGCCCCATCTCGGCCACATCCGCAAGGAGGTGGTCTTCGACGTGCTGCGCCGGTGGCTCATGGCGTCCGGATACCAGGTGCGCATCGTGGCCAACGTCACCGACATCGACGACAAGATCCTCACCAAGTCGGCGTCCCAGGGCACCGACTGGTACGCGCTGGCCTACACGAACGAGCTGGCCCTGCACCGCGCCTACCAGGCTCTGGGCTGCCTGCCGCCGACCTACGAGCCGCGCGCGACCGGCCACATCCCCGAGATGCTCGAGCTCGTCAAACGCCTGATCGGCGCCGGGCACGCGTACGCCGCCGCCGACGGCTCGGGCGACGTCTATTTCGACGTCAAGTCGTGGCCCGGCTACGGCGAGTTGACGCGCCAGAAGGTCGACGACATGGCGCCGGCCGAGGACGCCGACCCGCGCGGCAAGCGCGACCCGCGCGACTTCGCCCTCTGGAAGGGCCACAAGCCCGACGAGCCGGACACCGCGGCCTGGCCGTCCCCCTGGGGGCCTGGACGTCCTGGCTGGCACCTCGAGTGCTCGGCCATGGCCGTCAAGTACCTGGGGCCGGCGTTCGACATCCACGGCGGCGGCATCGACCTGCGCTTCCCGCACCACGAGAACGAGCATGCTCAAGCCCGGGCGGCCGGCTATCCGTTCGCCAAGTACTGGATGCACAACGCCTTCGTCACGATGGCCGGCGAGAAGATGAGCAAGTCGCTGGGCAACGGCGCGGGCGTCGCCGAGGTCGTCTCGCAGTATCCGGCGCGGGCCGTGCGCCTCTATCTGGCCGCGCCGCACTATCGCTCGACGATCGACCTGTCCGGGGACGCCCTGGCCGAGGCCACCCAGCAACTGGCCCGCATCGACGCCTACCTGGCGCGCGTGGGCGTCACGGGGCCGGGGTCGGACGCCTCGCCCGTGGACTTCCGCCGGGACGACCTGCCGGTCGCTTTCGTCACGGCCATGGACGACGATCTGGGGACGCCCGCCGCCGTCGCCGTGCTGTTCGACACCGTCCGGGCCGGCCACAAGGCGCTCGACGCGGGCGACGCCGCCGCCGACGCGACGCGCGCCGTCCGGGCCATGCTCCACGTGCTGGGCCTGGACCCCGGCGACCCCGAGTGGGCCGGGGCCTCGGCCGGCAGCGCCGCCCGGTCCGCCGAGGCGCTGGACGGCCTGATGGGCCTCGTCCTCGACCAGCGCGCCGCCGCCCGGGCCAGCAAGGATTGGGCCGCCGCCGACGCGATCCGCGACCGTCTGACCGCATTGGGCATCACGGTCGAGGACGGCGCGACGGGCGCCCGCTGGTCGCTGGGCTGACGCTGTTGTGACGGCCAGACGCCCCGGACTCGGGACGGGGAGCACTCGAGCGACTCACCTGCATCGTTGAGTTTGCTGCACTGTCGCCGGGGCGGGGCTTGGGTGCGCCGTCGCGTTCCAAAGGATGGGTTCGCTGCTCGAGTGCTCCCCGTCCCGGGTCCGGGGGTGGCATGCGGCATCACCGGTAGAATCGACGGGTGAGCAAAGGCAAGAACACCGCGGGGTCGGGGGGCCGCATTCGCAAGTCCCTGGAGGGCCGTGGCCCCACGCCCAAGGCCGAGGACCGGGTCTACCACAAAGCGTATCGCGCGAAGACCGCTGACGGACACCCGCGTGACCGGCGCGGTGACGGGGCGGGGCCGTCCCGGACGACGAGGTCGTCCAAGAGCGCGCCGACGGGCGCGGGCGCCGAATGGGTGGTGGGGCGCAATCCCGTGCTCGAGGCCCTGCGGGCCGGGCTGCCGGTGCGCGCGCTGTACGCCGTCGAGGGGGCGGACCGCGATTCCCGCCTGCGCGAGATCTTCGCGCACGCCGCCGAGCATTCGATGCCGATGCTGGCGATCACTCGTCCCGAGCTGGACAAGCTGACGGGCGGGGCCGTGCACCAAGGCGTCGCGCTGCGGCTGCCGGGCTTCGAGTATGCGGACGCCGATGAGTTGCTGGCCGACGCGCTCGTCGCCGAGACCGCCGGGGACGCCCTACTCGTGGCCCTGGACGGCATCACCGACCCGCACAATCTGGGCGCCATCATTCGTAGTGGGGCGGCCTTCGGTGCGCACGGCGTGGTGATCCCGTCGCGGCGCAGCGCCACGATGACGGCGGCCGCCTGGAAGGCGTCGGCCGGCGCCGCCGCACGCCTGCCGGTGGCCAAGACCGGCAACCTGAACCAGTTCGTCGAGCGGGCGCAACGCGCCGGCTACGTCGTGGTTGGCCTGACGGGTGACGGCACCGTGGACATCGCGGACGCCCCGGGCGTCACGGGCCCGACGGTGCTGGTGGTGGGCGCCGAAGGCGATGGGCTGGGCCGCCTGATGCGCGACCGCTGCGACGTCCTGGCGTCCATCCCGATCGGCAGCGCCGTCGAGAGCCTGAACGCCTCGGTGGCCGCGGCCATCGCGCTTTACGAGGTCGCGCGCGCCCGCGCATGAGTTCCTGGCGGCGGAGGTGCTGGCCAACGCCCGGGACCTGCGGCCGATGTGGGACGATGGATGGCGTGAGTGACGGTGTGAGCGGCGGGAACGGGGCGCCGGAATCGTCTGCTGACCGGCCGGGGACGCGCGGCCGGGGCTATCCGATCCGGATGGGCGAGGAGATCGCGGGACGCCCGGACCAGTCGATCATGCGACGCGTCGTCGCGCTGCTGGCGCCGTACAAGTGGCCGCTGCTGGTGGTGGCCCTGGCCGTCTTGGTGGCCGCGGCGCTTACGACGGTGGCGCCGTTCCTGACGCGCGCGGTGTTCGACAATGCGCTGTTCCCGGCCGGGGTGGACGGCCAGGTGGGGCGTCCGAACCTGCATCTTTTGTATTGGCTTATCGCCGGCCTCGTGGCCGTCCCGCTGATCAGCTCGCTGATCGGTGTCGGCCAGACGTACCTGACCACCAAGGTCGGCAATTCGGCCATGGCCGATCTGCGCGTCGCGTTGTTCTCGCACCTGGAGAAGATGGAATTGGCGTTCTTCACGTCGACGCGCACGGGCGACATTCAATCGCGGCTGGCCAACGACGTCTCGGGGGTGCGCAACATATTGACGTCCACCGCCGTGTCGATCATCTCGAATGTTGTGACGGTCATCGCGGCATTCGTTTCCATGATCGTCATGAGTTGGCAATTGACGGTGATAACGCTGATCCTCATGCCGCTGTTCATGGTGATCCAGGTGCGCGTCGCCGCCCGCCGCAAACGGCTGCAACGCAAGACGCAGGAAAACCTGTCGGACATGACGGCCATCACCGAGGAGTCGCTCGGCGTCTCGGGCGTGCTGCTGGCCAAGGTCTTCAATCGCGCCGACGTCGAGGTCGACCGTTACGCCAGGGCGAATCGCCGCCAAACCCGCCTTCAATTGAAGAATGCCATGGCCGGGCAGATGTTCTTCTCGATCGTTTCCACGTTCTTCGGCCTGACGCCGGCCATCGTCTATTTGGTGGCCGGGTTGCTGATCAACGGCGGCACGCTGATCGGCGGAGCGACATTGACCGCCGGCACGATCGTCGCATTCACCACGCTGCAGGCCCGGCTGCAGCAGCCGTTGGTGTCGCTGATGCGCGTCTCGTTGGACGTCCAGACATCGTATGCGCTATTCGCCCGGCTATTCGAATACCTCGACCTCAAGCCAACGATCCGGGACAAGCCGGACGCCATCGCGCTGGCCAAGGACGACGTCGCGGGCGCCGTGGAATTCAAGGACGTCTGGTTCCGCTACCCGTCGGCGCGTCCCCTGGCGTCCGACGCGGCGGCCGCTGCCGATGGCACGGGACGCAGCGGCCAGCGGCGCGGCTACCGCGCGCTCGAGGTGCCCGTCATGGCGGTGACCACCGACGCCGCGGGCGCCAATGTGTTCACCGCCGTCAAGGCCCCGGACATGGCTCCGTCCGTGGCCGTCGGGGGCGACGCCGCCGAGGCCGGTCACAGCGTGCCGTTCGATCCCGACCTGGGCCAGGACGCCAACGGCGACGGCCGCATTTCCGACGACGAGCGTTGGGCGCTGGCCGGCATCAACCTGAAGGTGAAGCCCGGCACTCTGGCGGCGTTGGTCGGGCCGTCCGGCAGTGGCAAGACGACGCTCACGTATTTGATCCCGCGGCTTTACGACGCCACGAAGGGCCAGGTGTTGATCGACGGCCACGATGTGCGCGATCTCACGCTGGCGTCGCTGACCGACATCGTCGGCATGGTGACCCAAGAGCCGTACCTATTCCACGGCACGATCACCGAAAACCTGCGCTACGCGCGCGCCGACGTGACGGACGCCGAAATCGTCGAGGCCTGCAAGGCCGCCAATATTCACGACCGCATCATGAGTTTCGCCGACGGCTACGAGACGATCACGGGCGAGCGCGGTTTCCGCCTGTCCGGCGGCGAGAAGCAGCGCCTGTCGATCGCGCGCGTCCTGATAAAGGATCCCAAGATATTGATCCTGGACGAGGCCACCTCCGCCCTCGACACGGCCACGGAACGTCTCGTCCAGGAGGCCCTGGAGCGCGCCGTCCAGCAGCGCACCACGTTCGCGATTGCCCACCGGCTCAGCACGATCATCAACGCTGACGTCATATTCGGCATCGACGCCGGCCGTCTGGTGGAGCAGGGCACCCACGAGGAATTGCTGGCCAAGAACGGTTTGTATGCCAGGCTCTACCACGAGCAATTCGACGACGCCGCGGTGTAGGACGCTTGGGTGACGCCGCGGCGCCCTACAGTTCGAGCTCGGGATACAGCGGGTGGCCGGCCAGCAGCTCTTCGGCTTCGTGGCGCACGCGATCGGCGACGGCCGCGTCGATGGCGTACTTGGCCTTCGACGGGCTGCCGTCCGGCGCGGTGGTCGGCTTGGTCGCCTTCAGCGCCTCGACCATCAGCGCGGCGACGCGGTCGAAATCCGCCTCGTCCAGGCCACGGGACGTCAACGCGGGCGTCCCGATGCGAATGCCGGACGTGTACCAGGCGCCGTTCGGATCGCGCGGCACCGAGTTGCGGTTGGTGACGATGCCGGCATCCAGCAGCGCCGACTCGGCCTGCCGTCCCGTCAGTCCGAAGCTGGCGGCCACATCCAGCAGGCACAGGTGGTTGTCCGTGCCGTCCGTGACGAGCTTGACGCCGCGCTTCATCAACCCGGCCGCCAGGGCCTTCGCGTTGGCCGCGACGTGAGCCGCGTAGTCGGCGAAAGATGGCTGACGGGCCTCGGCCAGCGCCACGGCCTTGGCCGCGATCATGTGTCCGAGCGGGCCGCCCAGCACCATCGGGCAGCCGCGGTCCACCGCGTCCGCGTACTCCGACGTGCACATCACGAGGCCGCCGCGCGGGCCGCGCAGCGACTTGTGCGTCGTCGTCGTGACCACGTGTGAGTGCGGCACCGGGTCGTCGTCGCCCGTGAAAACCTTGCCGGCGACGAGGCCCGCGAAATGGCTCATGTCGCTCATCAGCGTGGCGCCGACGGAATCGGCGATCTCGCGCATGCGCGCAAAGTTGACGCGCCGCGGATAGGCCGAATACCCGGCCACCAGGATCAGCGGCTTGAAGGCCTTGACGTCGGCCGCCAGCGCGTCGTAGTCGAGCAGCCCCGTCTTCGGGTCGGTGCCGTACGAGCGCTGCTCGAACATCTTGCCCGAGATGTTGTGCCGGAAACCGTGCGTCAGATGCCCGCCGGCGTCCAGCGCCATGCCCATGACGCGCTGGTCGCCGAGCCGGTGGCGCAGCGTCGTCCAGTCGTCCTCCGTCAGGTCGTTGACGGTCTTGGCGCCGAACTCCTCGAGCGACGGCATCTCGATGCGCTGGCTCAGGATCGCCCAGTAGGCCACCAGGTTGGCGTCGATGCCGGAGTGCGGCTGGGCGTAGGCATGCTCGGCGCCGAACAGCTCACGGGCGTGCTCGGCGGCCACCGACTCCACCGTGTCGACGTTGCGGCACCCGGCGTAGAACCGATGGCCGATCGTGCCCTCGGCGTACTTGTCCGACAGCCACGTGCCCATGGCCAGCAGCGTCGTCAACGAGGCGTAGTTTTCGGACGCGATCAGCTTCAGGGACGCCCGCTGGTCCGTCAACTCCTGGCGGATCGCGGCGCCGACCCGGGGCTCGACCCCGTCGATCAGGGCCAGCATGGCACGGTAGGCGGTGGTGACTTCGTTCATGCGTCCAGCCTAACGAAACGCACGGCCGGGCAAGTGCGCATCCCATCCCCGGCCGCGTCTGGCCCGAACCATCCAGCTCCGTCGATGGCTGTGGGTTACTGGTACATCGCCAGGACGTCGGGCGGCGGCGTCTGGCCGGAGAACTCGGGAAAGCGTCCGAAGAACCCGGCCAACTGGTCGCGCAGGGGGACGAGGGCGCTGTCCGGGACGTCGCAGCCGGCGATCGCGTCCCGCCATTGGGCGAACGCCTGGGCGACGTGGTGATTGGGCATCCAGCCGATCTTCAGCCCGGCGAGGGGCCGCAACGGCAGGTGGGGATCGCGGGTGAGCACCGTCTCGGTGCTGTACTGGCTGGACAACCCGCGGCTGACAAGGCAGAAGTCCAGGCTGGCCAACTGCTGCAGTTCGACGTCCATCGTCAGCCTGGCCCGGCTGCGGACGTCGCACCAGTGCCGCACGATCACCCAGGCCGGGCCCAGGCGGTCGGGTGGCAGCGCGCGGCCCGCCACCAGTGCGCGGGCGTCGGCGGACGTCGGCACCGGCAGGTCCATGATCGGAGCGACCTGGCGGCGGAACAGCGGCCCGACCTTGCCGATCAGCGGCGACGGCGTCGGGTCGGGCATCACATCCGCGGCCTGGGACAGCAGCTCTTCGGCCAACCCGGCCGGGGCCGCGAAGAATGCCCGCACCTCGTCGAGGGGCATGGCGTACAGCCACAAAGTGCCCATGACGACACAATACGCTTGCCGCGAGGCCGGTGGCGATTCTCCGCGCTGCCCGTGTCACACTCACGCGAACCTAGCGCACACGCTCACGACGGCGCTCCCAACGCCTGCGGCGAAGCGCGCCGTCTGCGCTGCCGTCTTAGCGTGCGTACGGCTCGCGTGACTGTGACACGGGCGGACGAACCTAGCGCACACGCTCACGACGGCGCTCCCAACGCCTGCGGCGAAGCGCGCCGTCTGCGCTGCCGTTCTAGCGTGCGTACGGCTCGCGTGACCGTGACACGGGCGGACGAACCTAGCGCACACGCTCACGACGGCGCCGGTTCCTATTGGCGCTCGATCACCCAGTCGAGGCAGGCGATGAGGGCCTGGACGTCCGCTGGGTCGACGGCCGCGTAGCATCCGACCCGAATCTGGTTGGGGCCGGCGCTGCGATAGGGCTCGATGTCGACGATGCCGTTGGCGCGCATCGTCGAGGTCAGGGCGGCGGCGTCGACCGCCTCGTCGAACACCAGCGTGACGACGACGGGGGAGCGGTGGGCCGGATCGGCGACGAATGGGCGGACGAAGTCGCGGGCGGCGGCCCAGTCGTACAGCGCGCCGGAGCTGGCCGCCGTCCGGGCGACGGCGAAACCGATGCCGCCGTTTTCCAGCAGCCAGGTCACCTGGGCGTCCATGAGCTGCAGCGTGGCCAGGGCCGGGGTGTTGACGGTCTGGTGCTGGGCGGAGTTCTTGGCCGCCAGTGTCAGGTCGAGGCTCGGCGGCACCCAGCGTCCGGCCTGCACCCGGGCCGCCCGCTCGAGCGCGGCGGGCGAGCAGAACGCCACCCACAGACCGCCGTCGGAGGCCAGGTTCTTCTGGGGCGCGAAGTAGTAGGCGTCGGTGGCGGCGATGTCCGCGGCCATGCCGCCCGCGGCGCTCGTCGCATCGACCAGCATCAGGGCGTCCGGGGCGATCCGGGCGATCGGCGCGCAGGCGCCCGTCGACGTCTCGTTCTGGGGCCACGCGTACACGTCGCAGCCTGCCTGGGGCGTCATCTCGGCCACTTGGCCCAGCGGGGCGTCGGCGAGGGCCGGGTCGTCGAGGAACGGCGCCGCCGCCACCGCGTCGGCGAACTTGCGGCCGAACTCACCCCAGACGCCGTGGGCGGAGCGGTGGTCGATCAGGCAGCACGTGGCGATGTCCCAGAACTGGGTGCTGCCGCCATTGCCCAGCACCACCTGGTAGTCGTCCGGCACCGAGTAAAGGGCCGCCAGGTTGGCCTGCACGCGCGCCACCAGGTCCTTGACGGGCGCCTGCCGGTGCGACGTCCCCAAGACCGAGCCCGGACCGGCCAGCGCCTGCACCGCCTCGGGCGGCACGCGCGACGGCCCCGAGCCGAACCGGCCGTCGCGGGGCTTGATGGCAGCTGGAATCGTCAACGTCATAGCACAAGATTGTCGCACGTCACGTGGACCCGGTCGCCGGGCGGTGCCTTTCGTTGCGGGGACACCGCCGACGACGTGCGGCGCGGCGGGACTAGTCGCGCCCGAGCAGGCGTCCCGACATGTTGGCGACGAACGCGTCGAGGCTGACTGGCAGGTTGGACATGTTCCAGTCGGCCGGCCCGTGGTACCAGGACAGGTCCTCCGGATCGGGCACGTCGGGGTCTTCGTCCGCGTCGGCCAGCGCCTTCATCCAGCGGCCGCGACCGCCGAGGACGACGGCGTAGGGCAGCACCCGGGAGATCTGGTCGTAGGCCTGGTCCTTGGGTATCTGGTTGGTCGGCTGCGTTTGCAGCGACATGGACAGGGCGTGCAACCCGTGCAGCATGTCCACGCCTGCCTGTGTGCGACGCGGCATCGTCTGGGCGATGGCCAGCAAGCCCACGGCGAGCGCCACCAGCACGAGGCCGAGCAGCCCGAAGTGTGTGAAGATGACGAGCAGCACCAGCGCGATGATGGCGGCGGCGAGGCTGATCCAGCCGATCAGATCCCAGGTGTGACGTGTCTGGTCGGGGCGGTGGGCGAACCAGCCACGGTCGACGACCTCCTCGTACAGGTCGCGCTGCACTTCGGTGATCACGTTCTCGACGGCCGGGCCGATCTGCGACACGGTCGTCGCTTCGCCGGTCTCGGGCGCGATGCCGTCGAGCAGCGTCTTCTCGAACGGACGCATCTCGTCGGCGGACGCCAGGCGCTTGAACGTCCAGTCGGCCGGACCCTTCTGCGGCTTCATCTCGATGATCTGAAGATGCCCGCGCACGGCCAGATCCAGGACGGTGGCGGTGATGTCGACCGGGTCGACGTGTTCGTCGACCACTGTGCCGACGTGGCCGGGGCGGATCTTGTTGTCGACCTGGAATTCGACCGTCCCCTTACCGGTCGGCACGAAGCTGGCAACCAGGGTGGGTTCCTTGGACGAGCCGACGTCCAGGCCCAGGCGGCGCCACAGCCAGAACAGCAACCCGGCGCCGACGAGCAGCGGGATGAGCGCGGCCAACAGCGGGCCGGTGGCCGTCGAGAAGGCGCGGTCGAGCGTCCAGCGCTGTATGACCTGCTGGTTGACGGCGATGCCGCTGGAGGGCGCCGTGAAGCTCAGGACGAGCTGGTCGCCGGCCTTCAGCCCGGCGTCCTGGAAGCTCGGGCTCCAGGAGTCGTGCGTGCCGCCGCCCCACTGCTGGCAGGGCTGCATACCGGACGGCGCACCGGACTGGCAGTTGACGCTCAGGATCGAGCCCGGCACCTTGATCGACCCGCTGGCCGTGTTGACCGGCATCGGCAACCCCTGAAGCACCGGCCAGCTGATCGCAGTCATGGCCGTGCCGCTGCCGTTGACGCCGCCACTGGTGGCCGCGCCCTTGACTGTGTAGCCGATGACCAGCGGGTTCTGGCCGAGGTTGGAGGTGTCGACGTCGATGACGACGAAGTCGCCCTCGGTGGTGACCTTGGGCGCCAGGTCCGTGGTGCCGGCCTTGGCCGTCACATCCGTGATGTCGTACTTGTAGTACGTGTAGTTCTCGCCGTTCTGCGTCGTCGCCAGACGCTGCGAGAACTTGGCGGGGGCGCCGCCCGTGAACGCCATCGTCGTGGCGATCGTCATCGTCCCGTCCGCGGCAACCGCGCCGCTGACGTCGTAGGTGTCGATGGCCGAATCGGCACGCGCCGCGGGGGCTCCGGCGAAGAGGCCGGCAGCGGCCATCAGGAAAGCCGTCGTCGCGATCGCGGCCCGGCGCAAGCGTGCTGTTTGTGTGTTCACGAGTAACACCTTTCCGGCGGGCCATCGCGCACCGCCTCCAACCTAGCCTAGCCAAAGGCCGGCCACCGGCGCACCAACGGGCCGCTTGTCGGACCAATCTCGAGCCGGCGGACGGCACGCGGCTCCGTCCGGCGGCCGATTGCGCCACCCCGGGAGGACTTCATGGCTGCTAGGCTGGACAAATGAGTCAGTGGGGGCCGGCAGGCCAAACTTCCAACAACCCATGGGGCGCGCCGAACAACCCGTGGGGACGACAGATGCCGGGCGCGAGGGTGCCGAACCGGGCGATGATGCCGGCCAACGCGGGCTATCCGCCAGCCGTCTATCAGCCGTCCGCCGGCCGGTCGTCCAGTTCTCACGCCGGCAAGGTGCTGATCGGCCTGCTGCTGGTGCCGATCGTCCTGTTCCTGCTGGTGGTGATCGCCAAGGCGATGTCGTCCACCGGCGACACCACCACGCAGTACACGCCGCCGCCGACCACCACGACGACGACCACCCCGCCGACCACCACGACGACGACCACGCCGCCCACCACCACGACAACGACCACGCCGACGGACACCACCTCGACCGGCACCCCCACCCCGACGGACACCACGACGACCGCGCCCCCGAACCCGGGCGGCTACCAGAACGCCAACTATCAGGTGCCCGATCCCAACCTCAACCCCCCGGACTTGCCGATGCCGACGACCTACAGCGAGGCCGCCGATTGGATGCAGAGCAATCCCTTCTACAACTCGGTCGTGCCCGTGCCCGTGCAGTGCGAGATCCCGAACATCGACCCGTCGTCGGCCTCGAAGTCCGATCTGAGCACGTACCTGAACGATTCCGTCGCCTGCCTGATGCGGGTCTGGGGACCGGCGCTGCAGGCGTCCGGCTACAACGCGTCCCGTCCGTCCGTCACCCTCTATTCCGGCACCATCCAGTCGCCCTGCGGCAAGATGCCGGACGAGAACGCCCTCTACTGCTCGGCGGACCAGCAGGTGTACTACGCGACGAACCTGCCGGACCTGTTCCCGCAGTACGCCCATGATCCGATCGTCCCGGTGGCGGTCATCGCGCACGAGTTCGGCCACGCCATCCAGGCCCAGACCGGCATCCTGTACTCCGAATCCGCCTGGCAGCAGTACTACCAGGACACCGAGAACGACACCGCCACGGCCAACGAGCTGTCCCGCCGCACCGAGATGCAGGCCGACTGCTTGGCTGGGGCGTTCGTCCAGGCTGTCACGCAATCGGCGGGCCTTACGACCAAACAGCAGGGCATCGTCCAGCAGGTCTTCTTCAACATCGGGGACGACCAGTTGACCGGCGATCCGACCTATGACGGCGATCACGGACGGGGCGCCAATCGCCGCACGTGGCTCGACACGGGCATGGGCGCCTCGACGGCCGGCTCGTGCAACGCCTTCGCCGACAGCGTGGCCAGCAGCCAGGTGCGCTAGCGATCCTCGGTCTGGCCGACGGCCCTGGCCGCGGCTAGGCGGTCCCGGGCCCGTGGAAGATGTTCGTGCCCGGTGGTGTCTGGCCGATGAGTTCCGGCACCGTCACCAACGTCATGCCTTCGCCGCGCAGGGCGTCGATGATCCGGGGCACGGCGTCGACGGTCCCCTCATGCAGGTCGTGAAGCAGGATGATGGACCCCGGCTTCGTGTCCGCCACGACGCGCTGGACGATGACGTCGGCGCCCGGGTCGGCCCAGTCCTGTGGGTCGACGTTCCACAGGACGCCGGTCATGCCGGTGTCCACTTCGGCCTGCGTCAGCGCGCCCGGGCGCTCGCCGTAGGGCGGCCTGAACAGCGGCGCCGGTTGTCCGCCGGCCGCCGCGATGGCGTCGCTGCCGCGCCGGATCTGGTCGGCCAGCCAATCGGCCGCATGGCCCCGCATGTGCGGGTGGGCGTAGCTGTGATTGCCGATGACGTGTCCCGCCTGCTGGATGGCCGCGACGTCGCCTGGCTGGCGCTGGGCCATGGTGCCGACCACGAAGAACGTGGCCTTGACGTCGCGCGAGGCCAGGGCCGCCAACAGGCCCGGCGTCATGGGCGATGGTCCGTCGTCGAATGTCAGTGCGACGCAGGCCTGCACATTGCAGTCGATGGGCGCCGGGGCGGGTGCCGGGGCCTCGGCGGCCGGTTTCGGCTGGGCCGGCAGAAGAAGCGTGGCCGCCGGGTTGGTCGGCACCGGTGCGACGGCGGGCACGGGCGGACCGAACAGCGGTCCGGTCGTGGGCACACGGTTGGCCGGCGCCGCTGCCATGAAGGCGGGCGCCATCACCACGGTCAGGCCGATGGCCGCCCAGTGACGCAGATCCACGTAATGTGCCTTCGATTCGGGTCCGGCGAAGTCGTTGCCGGCTCACTCAACCTAGCAGGCGATGTCCCGGCGGACAAGGGGGCGCGTCCATCCGGGTGGGCGTCCCGCCGGTCGTCACGGTGCGGTGACGGGCCGGAGACCGCCTGGCCTGGTGCGTCGAAGTCTCAGCGGAAATACGGGATGATCAGGTAGAGCCCGAACAAGACCATGAGGCCGACGATGCCGAAAAGCGCGTAGGCGCCGACGGCGAGCGCGCCGGGGCTCTGGCCGGCGTGCTGTCGCGCGTGGCCGGCGTCCAGCAGCTTGGCGGCGATGGCCACGAAGCTGACCGCGATGACCGTGACGGCCAGCGTCACGCCGACGACCAGCAGCAGCGAGGCCCAGTCGATTTTCATGCCGCCACCGCCTTGGTCTTGGTCTTGCCGGCGCGGCGGCGCCGGGCATGACGCTCGGGCGACACCGTCAGGACGGCGGGGCGGGTGCCGGCGATCGTCTCGGCCGCCGTCGGAGCCCCGGACGGAGCGGCGTCGGGGATCGTGACGTGCTCGACGCTGCGGCCGGCTCCCGGGACCTTCGGCATGGCCACGATGCCGACGCGACGCTTGGCGCCACGCAGGCGGCGTCCCGGCAGGACGGCCACCTCGGCCGCGTCGTTGACGTTGCTGTGGCTGATCTTGTGGTGCTGCGAGATCCGGAAGATGGCGAGGGCGGCGATGATCAGCGCCGCCAGCGCCAGGAAGAATCCCCAGGTGCCCTGCTTCGTCACCAGGGCGGCCAGCGCGCCGACCAGGCCGGACGCCGGCAGCGTGATCAGCCAGGCGGCCAGCATGCGGCCGGCGATCTTCCAGTTGACGGTCGTCCGGCGTCCGATGCCCGAGCCCAGGACGGCACCCGAGCAGACGTGTGTCGTCGAGAGCGCGAAGCCCAGGTGGGCCGACGCCAGGATCGCCACGGTGGCGGCCGATTCGCACGCGAAGCCCTGCGGCGATTCGACCTCGACGAGGCCCTTGCCCATCGTCCGCATGATGCGCCAGCCGCCCGAGTAGGTGCCGAGCGCGATGCAGAGGCCGGCCGCCACGATGACCCACTCGTACGGCCTGGTGCCCCCGGCCTCGCTCTGCTGGTAGCCGGACGCCACCAGCACGAGAGTGATCAGGCCCATTGTCTTCTGGCCGTCCGACGTGCCGTGCGCCAGCGCCACCATCGACGCCGAGATCCGTTGCCCCATGCGGAACGTCCGGGCCGCGTGATGCGCGGTGTGGTCCGTTATGCGATAGGCGGCGCGCGTCGCCAACCCGGACGCGACGCCCGCCACGAGCGGCGCCACCAGCGCCGGCAGCAGGATCTTCGAGACGATGACGCCGGCGTGAATGCCCGCCAGCCCGCTCGACATGATCACGGCGCCGATCAGCCCGCCGAACATCGCGTGGGACGACGACGACGGCAGGCCCAACAGCCAGGTGAACAGGTTCCAGAGGATCGCACCGACCAGGCCGGCGAAGACGGCCTGGACCGTGACGAGCCGGTCGTCGACGATGCCGCCCGAGACCGTCTTGGCCACCTCGGTGGCCATCGAGGCCCCCACGAAGTTCAGGATCGCCGCGACGAGCACCGCGATGCGGGGCTTGAAGGCGCCGGTCGCCACCGACGTCGCCATCGCGTTGGCCGAGTCATGGAAGCCGTTCGTGAAGTCGAAGGCCAGGGCTGTGGCCACGACGATGATGACGAGCGTCAGGGTCATTCGTCGGCCCCCGACAGCCCGGTGGCATGAAGCGTGCGCATCGACACCAATCCTTGATCTGGGCATTACGTTAGCGACAGCCGGGCCGCGGATCACCTGATGGCGTGTCGCAATGGTCCGGCGTTGGGCCCCAGAATGGCGCTTTGCCCCCACCTGCCATCCACCATGGAAAAAACAGGCTGCTGACAAGCCAGAAAGCACCAGTGATCCAACCTCGCCCAAGCGATCACATCGTGAGATGGTGGCCGGAAGACGCCCCAACCCGGCCACGGCGGCCGGCGTCTGCCCGCCGGCCACGGCGAGCGCCACGCTCACTCACAGGACGGGCACAGGTACTACTCAGTGGGACCAATTCGAGTGGTGACACACTGATCCCATGACTACTGAGACATCCGAGCGGTTGACCCGCCCCGATGGTTCGCCGATCAGGGTGCTGGCGGTGGACGACGAGCCCAGCCTGACCGAGCTGCTGAGCATCGCCCTGCGGTACGAGGGGTGGCAGGTGACCACCGCCGCGACCGGCGCCAACGCCGTCCGGGCCGCCTCCCAGGTGCAGCCCGACGCCATCATCCTGGACATCATGCTGCCGGACTTCGACGGGCTCGAGGTCATGCGCCGCATCCGCACGACCCAGCCCAACGTCCCCGTCATCTTCCTGACGGCCAAGGACGCCCTGCCCGACCGCATCAACGGGCTGACGGCCGGCGGCGACGACTACGTCACGAAGCCGTTCTCGCTGGAGGAGCTGATCGCCCGTCTGCGGTCGCTGCTGCGGCGGGCCGGCATGGCGTCCAGCTTCCGCGAGTCGGTGCTGACGGTCGGCGACCTGAGCCTGAACGAGGACTCGCACGAGGTGGTCCGCTCCGGGCAGTACATCAATCTCACCGCTACCGAATTCGAGCTGCTGCGCTTCCTCATGCGCAACCCGAACCGTGTGCTGAGCAAGGCCCAGATACTGGATCGCGTCTGGCACTACGACTTCGGCGGGCAGGCCAACGTCGTCGAGTTGTACATCAGCTACCTGCGCAAGAAGATCGACGCCGGGCGAGCGCCGATGATCCACACGCTGCGCGGAGCGGGCTACCTGCTGAGGGCGGCGTCCGAGAAGGCTTCATGAGCGCCCCCGCCCCACCCGTCATGCCGACGCTGCCCGGTGGGGCGCCGTGGCCGCCGGTGGCCTCCCTGGGGGCTGTCGCGTCACCGGGCGCCGGACCGGCCGGTGCTCCGCCGCAACATCTGGGTCGCAACAGCCTGTCGACGCTGCTGATAAGGCGCATCGCATTGCTGGTGGCCATCACGGCGGTGCTGCTCGACGTGGCCGCCGTGTTCGCGGCGCGTCAGGTGTGGCTGTCCAGTCTGGATAACGAGGTGATGGAGGCCCTGCGCAGCAGCCCGATGACGTCCGTCCCGTCCGTCCAGCAGGGGCCGTTCGCCCGGGAGATCGAGCTACAGGTTGTGCACGGAAAGGTGGTCATGGCGTACGTGTTCAACCGCCAGATGGCGACCGTGTTGACGCAGCAGCAGGTGGACGTCTTGATGGGGGTCAGGGCGGATGGGCGGCCGCACACGGTCGCGCTCGCCAACCTCGGCACGTACCGGGTGGCCGCGGAGGTGACGCCCGCGGGCCAGCGCGTGGTCGGCGTTTCGATGCTCACCCTGCGGGCTCAGATGGGCAGTCTGTTCGTGCTGGAGTTGATCCTGACAGTGGCCGCGATCATCGCGGCGGCCGTCATAGCGGCGGCCGTCGTGCGACGAACCCTGCGGCCACTGACGGTGCTCGCCGACACAGCCACGCGCGTGGGCCGCATGCGTCTGGATCAGGGCGAGGTGCAACTGGGGCGGCTGTCGGGGTCGGCGGTGGCGCCGGACACCGAGGTCGGCCGCGTGGGGCAGGCGTTCAATCACATGCTCGACAACGTGGAGGACGCCCTGGTCGCGCGGCACCGCAGCGAGGCCAAGGTGCGCGCCTTCGTGGCGGACGCCAGCCACGAACTGCGCAACCCGCTGGCGGCCATCCGCGGCTACGCCGAACTGATGGGACGCGACGACGACCTGCCCGAGCAGCAGGCCCTGGCCGTCGACCGCATCGGTGTCGAATCCAAGCGCATGAGCACGCTCGTCGAGGAGATGCTGATGCTGGCCCGGCTGGACCAGGGCACTGCCGGGGTGTCGGTGCCGGTCGACCTCGGCGAACTGGTCGTCGACGCGGTCACGGATGCATCGGTGACCGGGCCGGATCACCACTGGACGTTCAGCGTCCCGGATGAGCCGGTGCAGGTGATCGGTGACGCCAACCAGCTGCACGAGGTGGTGGCCAACCTGTTGGGCAACGCCCGTAAGCACACGCCGGCCGGCACCCATGTGCTGACGACGCTGACGCATCGGGTCGTGGCCGGCCCGGCGGCGCCCGGCCAGGCTTCGCCCGCCGCCGACCAGGTCATGCTGACCGTGGCGGACGACGGACCCGGGGTCGCGCCCGAGATCGCGCCGCACGTGTTCGAACGGTTCGTGCGCGCCGACCAGGCCCGCACCCACGACGACGAGGGCTCAACGGGCCTCGGGCTCGCAATCGTGGCGGCCGTCGTGCAGGCCCACGGCGGCCATGTGACGCTCGATTCGGTGCCCGGCGCCACGGTCTTCACCGTCATCCTGCCCGGCGCCGGCGGCGGGCATAGTCTGGAATCGTGAGCCAGCAGGCGACCGCGACGTCGATCATCCCCGTCGGCGGCATGACGTGCGCGTCGTGCGTGCGGCGGGTCGAGAAGGCGATCTCGAAGCTGGACGGCGTGGCCGTGGCCAGCGTCAACCTGGCGTCCGAAAAGGCGTCTGTCGCGTACGACCCGGCGCTCGTCGACCTGGCCGCGATCAAGGGCGCGATCACCGGCGCCGGCTACGAGGCGCTGGAGCCGGCGGCGGACGTCCACAGTCCCAGCGCGCTGGCGGCCCAGTGGCGGCGGTTCGCGCTGGCGGCCGTCGCGACGGTGCCGCTGCTGTACATCGCGATGGGCGGCCTGTTGGGCTGGCCGCTGCCCGGGGTCGTCCGGCCGGGCCCGCATCCGCTGGCGTTCGCGGTGGCGCAGGTCGTCCTGGTCGCCGTGCCCGTCGGCGTCGGGCGCGGCTTCTACACGCGCGGCGTCAAGGCCGTGATCGACCGCACGCCGACGATGGACACCCTGATCGCCGTCGGCACCGGTGCCGCGCTGGTGTATTCGCTGGTCGGCGTGGGACGCATCGCCGCTGGAGCGACGGCGGCCGTCCACAATCTCTACTTCGACACGGCCGCGGTGATCATCGCGCTGGTGCTGCTCGGCAAGACCCTCGAGGCCACGTCCAAGAGCCACACGGGCGAGGCGGTCAAGAGGCTGATGAGCCTGGCGCCCGCGACGGCGACCGTGCGGCGCGGCGGCGTGGAGTTGGACGTGGCGGTCGGCGACGTCATCGTGGGCGACGAGGTCGTCGTCAAACCGGGCGGCCGGCTGCCGGCCGACGGCGTGGTCATCGGCGGTTCGTCGTCCGTCGACGAGTCGATGCTGACGGGCGAGGCCCTGCCCGTCCTGAAGCGCGCCGGCGATGCCGTCAGCGCCGCCACCATCAACACGACGGGGACGCTGGCCGTGCGCGTCACCGCCGTTGGGGACGACACGGCACTTGCCCACATAGTGCGGCTCGTCGAGCAAGCCCAGGGCTCGAAGGCGCCGATCGCGGCCCTGGCCGACGTCGTCGCCGGCTACTTCGTGCCGATCGTCGTCGGCGTGGCGGTGGTGGCCGGGCTGGCCTGGCTGATCGGCACGCGCGACATCGCGCTGGCCATGACGATCTTCATCTCCGTGCTGGTCATCGCCTGCCCCTGCGCCCTGGGACTGGCGACGCCGACGGCCATCATGGTCGGCACCGGACGCGGCGCCGAGCTTGGACTCCTGATCAAGTCGGGCGAGGCCCTGGAGCGCGCCCACCGGGTGGACACCGTCGTCCTCGACAAGACGGGCACCGTCACGACCGGCTCGCCGCGGGTGGCCGGCGTCCGCCCGGACGGCCTGACTGCCGACGAGCTGTTGGCCCTGGCGGCGGCCGTCGAACGGCCGTCCGGTCACCCGCTGGGCGACGCCATCGTCGCCGAGGCCGAGGACCGCGGCCTGGTTCTGCCCGCCGTCACAGACTTCGCCGCCCAGCCCGGGCTCGGCGTCTCGGGCGTCGTGGAGGGCCGCCGCGTGCTCGTCGGCAGCCGGGCCTGGATGCCAGCCCCGCCCGAGGCCGGCGCCACCGAAGCCGGCACGTCCGGCACGTCCGCCGTCTTCGTCGCCGTCGATGGACGGACGGCCGGGGTCATCGCCGTGGCCGACCGGCTCAAGCCGTCCAGCCCAACGGCCGTCCGGAGGCTCAGGCGGTTGGGGCTGCGCGTCATGCTGCTGACGGGCGATCAGCCGGCGGCGGCCCGGGACGTCGCCGAACAGGCCGGCATCGACGACTCGGACGTTCTGGCCGGTGTGCTGCCCGCCGGCAAGGACGCCGTCATCCGGCGTCTGCAGGACGGCGCCGCCAAGGTGGCCATGGTCGGCGACGGCATCAACGACGCTCCGGCCCTGGCGCGGGCGGATGTCGGCATCGCCGTCGGCGCGGGCACGGACGTCGCCATCGAGTCGGCCGGGATCGTCGCCATGCGCAGCGATCTCGGCGACGTCGCCACCGCCATTCAGCTGTCGAAGGCCACGATCGCCAACATCAAGCAGAACCTGTTCTGGGCCTTCGGCTACAACGTTGTCGGCATCCCGGTGGCCGCCGGCGTGCTGCACATCTTCGGCGGCCCGCTGCTGAATCCGATGTTCGCGGCGGCCGCGATGAGCCTGAGCTCCGTCTCCGTGTTGCTCAACGCCCTGCGCCTGAAGCGTTTCCGGCCGGCCATCTAGCGTCGGCCTCTGACCGGGGCGGCGTGTTGGCTCTGGCTGGTTGACGGTCGGGGTGCTCGGGCGACTCACCTGCAACGCCCAGTTTCTGCCATGCCGCTGGCGCGACCGGGAGTGCACCGTCGCGTTCCAGGGATGGGTTCGCTGCCCGACCACCCCGACCGTCCACAGAGCATTCGGCCCCTGACCGGGGCGGCGTGTTGGCTCTGGCTGGTTGACGGTCGGGGTGCTCGGGCGACTCACCTGCAACGCCCAGTTCCTGCCATGCCGCTGGCGCGACCGTGAGTGCACCGTCGCGTTCCAGAGGATAGGTTCGCTGCCCGACCACCCCGACCGTCCCCAGAGCATTCGGCCCCCTGTTGCGCACGACCCCGGGTTGTGTTACTGTATTAGTGCAGTAATACAGACACCCAGGAGATGCGATGAACTTCGACGAGAGCCGGCCGATTTGGCTGCAGCTTGCCGACGAGTTCTCGCGCCGGATCGCGACGGGCATTTGGGCGCCCGGGGCGCGTGTCGGCTCGGTGCGCGAACTGGCGGCCGAGTTCGGGGTCAACCCGAACACGGTGCAGCGGGCGCTGACCGCGCTGGACGCGTCCGGGCTGACGACAACCGACCGCACCGTCGGGCGTTTCGTCACCAGCGACCCGTCCGCCGTCGGTCAACGGCGGGCCCAGGCGGCGACGGAACTCGTCGACGGGTTGGTCGCCGGCTTGAAGGGCCTCGGAATCGGCCAGGACGCCGCTGCGTCGCTGCTGCACACGCGCTGGAACGCAAACAAGGAGGAATCATGAGTCAAGCCTTGGCTGAGGACTTGGACGTCGATGTCAAGCGGGCCGGGATCGCGATCCACGGCCTGACGAAGCGATATGGAGCGGTCACGGCCCTGTACGGGCTGGATCTCGACCTACCGGTCGGCGGCATCGTCGGGCTGATGGGCGACAACGGCGCGGGCAAGACGACGCTGCTGAAGATCCTGGCGGGCGTGCTGGCCGACTGGACGGGCAATGTTTCCGTCCTCGGGCGTCAGATCGGGCCGGAGACCAAGGCGTTCACGTCGTTCCTGCCGGACGTCGACTACCTACCCGACCGCTACCGCCTGCACGACGCCGTCGCGCTGTTCGCCGACTTCTTCGCCGACTTCGACGTCGACCGGGCGAACCGGCTGATCGCCGGGTTCGGCCTGCCGGCCGCCCGCAGCCTGAAGGAGTTCTCCAAGGGCATGCGCGAGAAGCTGCAGATCGCGCTGACGATGTCCCGCCGGGCGCGGGTTTACCTGCTCGACGAGCCGATCAGCGGCGTCGACCCCGCGTCCCGCAGCGTGATCATGGAGAACATCATCACCAACTACGACGCCGACGCGCTGCTCGTGATGTCCACGCACCTGATCGCCGACATCGAGCCCGTCGTCGACCACGTCGTGTTCCTGCGCGACGGCCGCGTGCTGCTGCAGGGCGACGCGGACGACCTGCGGGCCTCCAGCGGGCTGAGCATCGACAACCTGTTCCGCAAGGTGTACCGGGAGTCCGGGCCGTCGCCCGACATTGCTCCCGCCCTCGTCCACAACACGATCAGTGAGGTGTAGTCCAATGTTCGCAAAACTGTTCAAGCACGAGTTCCTGGCCACCTGGCGCCAGTTCGGGATGGTCTGGGGCGTGATCCTGGTCGTCACCGCCGGCCTGTTCGGCGTGGCGGCGCTGAAGGTGCCCGGCCTGTCGGTCGGCACCGGCGTGTTCGGCATCTTGGGGTTGGCGGCGATCGCGGTCGTCACGCCGGTCCTGCTCTGCCTCAACTACTGGCGGACGATGTACGGCGGTCCGGGGTACCTCACCCAGTCGTTGCCGGCCCGCGGGCGGGTGATCTTCGCGGCGAAGGCCGCGTACGCGTGCATCGTCCTGCTGATCGCATCGGCCATCACCTTCGGCCTCGTCATGGTGGTCGTCGGGCCAGGATCCTCGGCGTTGCTCGGCCAGAAGCTGTTTTCCTGGCACGACATGGTCGCGGTCCTGCAGACCGGCCAGGTCTGGCTCGCGCCGGTCCTCGCTCCTTTGATGATCTGCACCGAACTGCTGCTCTACCTCGCCACCATCACCCTGGGCACGCGCGGCAAGCTCCAGGCGCTCGGCGCAGGCGGGGCAGTCGTCGCCCTGGTTATCGGGTACGTCGTGCTCGAGGTCGTCATCGTGGTCACGATGCTGACCATTCCGTGGGGCTTCCGCACGACAGGCCCCGACGTCGGCACGCTCACGTTCTCGTCGATGTGGCCGGGCCTGTCGTCCGCCGCCGGCACCACCGTCCTGGGCATGGGCTGGCTGCCGGTGGGCATCCTGCTGACCGCCGGAGCCGTCGTCTGGGCCGTCCGCAGCATCGAGCACCATACGTGCTTGCGGTGATCGGCTAGCGGTCGGCTACCGCCGCCTCGAACTGGGAGCGGAACTTCATGAGATCCATGATTTGCAGGACCAGGTCGCCGGAGTCCTCGTCGTAGTCGCTGGCGATGGCGTCCATGTCGAACTCGCTGACGCCCTGGTCCGCCAGGATGGCCAAGTCGCCGACGACCTCTGAGTCGTCATCGTCGTCCGGCACGTCGAGCCCCAGGAAGTCGGCGGCATCGCGCGCGATCGGCCAATCGCCGGCCGCCACGGAGTCGTTGAGCAGCACCTGGACGACCTTGCCGCGCACGCGCACTATCACGAAGAATTCACCGCTGATGGACACGAAGCCCACGGCGCCGGCATCGCCGGGCAGGCGGCGCAGCTGTTCGGTCAGGGCGTCCAGATCGTTGGCCAGGGGCAGCGGCAGGTCGGTGGCCTGGGGCTCGCCGTCCTCGCGGTACAGCGCGACGACGAAGTCGATCTCGTCCTCGGTGGCGTCCTCGTAGTCGTCGTCCTCGGTGGCGTCTTCGTAGTCGTCGTCCTCGTCGTCCGCCTCAGGGTCGTCGTCTTCCGCCTCGTCGAGGTCGTCGCCTTCGTCTTCGATCTCGTCGTCGTAGTCATCGATGACGATGTCGTCAGCGTCGAAACCGTCGTCGATCTCGGTGTCGTCCTCGGTGCCGCTCATGGCGCTCTCCTTCGGTGTCGGTGTCCACTCTAGCCGACGGTGATTCGCCGGGACAGGTGGGCCGTCCGGGCCAGCACCTATGATGGACGCCATGCAACTGCGCGTAGCCGACCACCCGCTCGTCGCCCACAAGTTGACCCATCTCCGGTCCGTGGACTCGTCCAGTCCTCTCTTCCGCGAACTGGTCGACGAACTGGTCACGCTGTTGGCCTACGAAGCAACCCGCGACGTGCGCGTCGAGCCGTGTGACATCGTGACGCCCGTGGCGCCGACGACGGGCGTGCGCATCGCGTCGCCGAAGCCGCTCGTCGTGCCGATCCTGCGGGCCGGCCTCGGCATGCTGCAGGGCATGTTGCGGCTGCTGCCCACCGCGGAGGTCGGCTTCATCGGCATGGTGCGCGATGAGAAGACCTTGCAGCCGTTCACCTACGCCGAGCGCCTGCCCAAGGACCTGTCCGGCCGGCAGTGCTTCGTTCTCGACCCCATGCTGGCCACCGGGGGATCGCTGGGCGGGTGTTTCAAGTTCTTGACGTCGCGGGGCGCGTCGGACGTCACGGGTGTGTGCCTGTTGGCCGCGCCCGAAGGCATCGAGCACGTTCGCGCCCAGGTCGACGAGGCCGGCATCAACTGCACACTGGTTGTCGCCGGCGTCGACCAGGGCCTGAACGACCACGGCTACATAGTCCCGGGCCTCGGCGATGCGGGTGACCGCCTCTACGGCATCGTCGACTGAAAGGGTTCGCGTCGGTCGTCCGGGGAGCGGGCGACGGGAATCGAACCCGCGTGTCCAGCTTGGGAAGCTGGCGCTCTACCATTGAGCTACGCCCGCGAGCGGTTGGTGCACCGCGTCCTCCAAGATTACGGCACGGCGCTGGAACCGACCAAGAACGTGGCGTGGGCGACCGGGGTCGTCACATGACATGCTCAAGTGATTCATAGTGTCTGTCCTTGTCAGTGATCATTGGATGCGGCCAGCTACCCTCGTGCGGTAACCTGATTGTCATGGCTCAGGTGACCGCGGCCGCAAGGGCCCGCGCCGTCTTGCTGTTTCTGATCGGCAGTGTCGGGGCGGGGGTGTTGGTGTCCCTGCTCGCCGTACCGTCTCTGCTCGTGGCGACCAGCGTCGTCAACACGGCCGCCTCGGACTTCGACCAGATAGCGCTCGATCTGATCACGCCACCGCAGCCGCAGGCGTCCAAGGTGTACATGGCCGACGGCAGCCTGCTGACGAGCTTTTCGAGCGAGTACCGCGAGATCGTGACCATGGACCAGATCGCGCCGATCATGGCCGAGGCCCAGGTGGCGATCGAGGACAAGCGCTTCTACCAGCACGGCGCGATCGACCCGGTCTCCCTGCTGAGCGCCGCCGTCGGCCACTTCACCGGCCAGACGGACCGCGGCGCGTCGTCCATCACCCAGCAGTACGTCAAGATGGTGCGCGTTCAGATCGCGATCCAGAACCACGACTCGGCCGCCCAGGCGGCGGCGACGGCTCAGACGCTGTCGCGCAAGATCGTCGAGATGCGATACGCGATGGCGCTGGAGAAGCAGTTGTCGAAGACGCAGATCCTCGAGCGGTACCTGAACATGGCCTACTACGGCGGCAAGTCATACGGGGTGCAGGCGGCCGCCTTCCACTACTTCGGCGTCAGCGCCAAGGACCTCACCCTGCCCGAGGCCGCGATGCTGGCCGGCCTCGTGCAGGCGCCCAGCGCCTACGATCCGACGCAGAACCCGGCCGCCGCCATCGAGCGCCGCAACGTGGTGCTCGACGTCATGGCCCAGGACGACATCGCCTACATCACGCCGGCCCAGCGCGACGAGGCCAAGGCCGTGGCCTGGGATCCGTCTCGGGTGCAGTACGTCAAGAACGGCTGTCTGGTGTCCGCCTACCCCTTCATCTGCCAGTACGTCCAGAAGACGCTGGTCAGCGATGCCATGGCGCCGTCTCTCGGTCTTCCCCTGTCGTCGACGGTTGACCAGCGTCAAACCGCCGTCGACGAGGGCGGTTACTCCATCCAGACGGTCATCGACCCGGCCGCCCAGGACGCCGCGCAGCAGGCGGTCTCCGCGCGGGTGGCGCCGCAGGATCCCGCGATCGGCGTGGCCGTCCTGCTCCAGCCGCAGACGGGGTTGATCCTGGCGATGGCCCAGAGCCGTCCGACCATGGGAGCCGACACGGCGTCCGGGCAGACGTTCTGGAACTACGCCGTGCCCAACGACATGGGCGGCGCCGAGGGCTTCCAGGCCGGATCGTCGTTCAAGATCTTCACGCTGGCCAGCGCGTTGTCGCTGGGGGTGCCGTTTGCCAGCATGTACGTGGGCGCGGCCCCGATGAAATTCAGCGGCCAGACGTTCCAGAGCTGCGCGGGCCCGTTCAAGCAGCCCGAATACATCGGTCACAACTCCGAGGGCAGCATGGGCGCGATCAACCTGCCGACGGCGACGGCCGACTCCGTCAACACGTACTTCGTCCAGCTCGAGCGCGACACCGGCATCTGCGGTGCCGTCAAGATGGCGCAGGCGGCGGGCATGAAGCTGGCCAAGGCCACCACCGGCATCAACGGCTACGACGGCCCTCCCACCGACGACTTGCTGCAGGCGCGGTACGACTACATCCCCACGTTCACGCTGGGCGTCGCCGAGGTGGCGCCGCTGTCGATGGCCGAGGCGTTCGGCACGTTTGCGAACAACGGCACGCACTGCAACCCGATCATTCTGCAGTCCGTCAAGGACCGGGACGGCAAGGACGTGCCGGTGCCGGACGCTCAGTGCACGCAGACGATCGACCCGAACATCGCGGCGGGCGTGACCCAGTTGCTTCAGGGCGTCCTGACGTTTGGCACGGGCCGCGGCGACACGATTCCCGGCGGCTACCCGCAGGTGGCCAAGTCCGGCACGTCCGAGAACGGCGCGGCCCTGTCGTTCGGCGGGTACACGCCCAACGTCGCCGGCTACGCCGTGATCGGCGTCGACAAGCAAGACCCCTTCTGGAACGGGCGCAACCAGTCGCTGCGCAACCTGAAGTTGCCGGTCTCCGGCACGTATCTTCAGGGCTACGGCGGCCCCGACGCCGGCAAGATCTGGCAGGCGGCGATGAAGCCGGCCGTCCAGGCGACCGAGAAGGACACTTTCCCGAAGTACATTCCGATCCCCAGCAACTGGAAGGGCGCGACCGTCTCGCCGACGGCCCCGCCGCCCGACGCTCCGCCACCAACCTAGGGTTGACGTGAGCTGGGCTCGGTTTGTCGCGGGCGCCGTCGGCGTGGGCGCCGTCGCCGTGGCCGGGGCCGCGCTCGAAGCTCGCAGCTACCGCGTCGTTCGGCACGAGTTGACGCTGCCCCGCGATAGCGGCCCGTCGGACGGCGCCCCGGCGGCGCACCTGCGCATCCTGCACGTCAGCGACATGCACTACCTGAAAGGCCAGCGGTCGAAGGCGCGTTTCATCGCCTCGCTGGCCGACCAGCGGCCCGATCTGGTTGTCGCCACCGGCGACCTGCTGGCCGACGACGCCGGCTTCGACGAACTCATGGACGCCATGCGCGGGCTGCTGGGGGTGCCCGGCGTGTTCGTGTTCGGCTCGAACGACCTGTACGGTCCGACCCAGGCCAATCCGTTGGTCTATCTCGTGCGCCGTCCGGGATCGGCGCGACCGCGGGGACGTCCCCTGCAGTGGCGGCGGGTGTGCGACGCCCTGATGGCCGCCGGCTGGGCCGACCTGAACAACAGCCGCACTCGTCTCGTCGTGTCCGGTCTGACCATCGAGTTGCGCGGTTCGGCCGACGCCCACATCGGTCTGGACGACTACGGCGCGGCGGCGCCGGTCGCGGGGGGCGCCGAGCCGCCGGATCTGCTCATGGGCGTGACGCATGCACCCTATCGCCGCGTGCTCGACGCGATGACGCGAGACCGGGCGTCCCTGATGCTCGCCGGGCACACCCACGGCGGTCAGATCTGTGCCCCGTGGGGTGCGATCGTGTCCAACTGTGACCTGCCACCGGCCTTCGCCAAGGGCCTGCACGCCTATCCGCCGCCGCCGGCGGCGCCGCTGTCGCGGGTGCACGTGACGGCCGGCGTCGGGGCCTCCCCGACGTTTCCGTTGCGGCTGTTTTGTCGCCCGGAGGCTTGCCTGCTTGAAGTCACCGTTGAATGAACGGGCCTTGGTTGTGGCTTGCGGGGCCCAATGTTGGCAGAATGAGATTCGGCAAGCGTGAGCCTGTCCTAAGTCAAAGGAGTACCAATGGCAACGCAACGCACGTGGCGCACCACATACACGCCCGGGTCGTGGGTGGTGCTGAACGGGCCGAGGGCGCTGGTAGCGGCGCATCCGACGACGCCCGATGCGGCCGGACGGTTGACGTCCGCCTGGGCGGATGTGGTGGCCGCCACCGATCTCGATTCGCTGGTCGAGCGCCTGATGCACTGGGGCATCGACGTCGTGCCCGACCTGATAGTCGTTGTCGACGATGACGCGCTGCGTTGCGTCGTGCGCGGGTCCGTCGTGGTGCGCGACGCGGCGACGGGTGACGTGGTTGCCGATGGACGCGGCAAGACGGCGTGGCGCACCGAGACGCTGACGACGCGCCACATCACGGCCAAGCTGTCGAACACGGTCGAGGGCGATTGGCGGCTGCCGCTGGCGGTCGGCGTCGTCGCGGCCAGCAGCCTGGACATCGACGCGACGGACGACGCGCGCGTGGACATCGGCGAGGGGCTGAGCTTCCCCGTGGCGGAGGAGGTGGCGGAGCCCGAGCCGGAGCCCGCAGCCGCGCCGCCCGAGCCGGAGGAGTCGTTGATCGAGCCCGAGGAGACGTTGGTCGAACCGGCGGAGCCGGTCGTCGAGCCCGAGGCGCCGCCCGAGCCGGAGGCGGCTGTCGCCGAGACGGGCGAGTTGCCGGCGGTGCAGGAACCCGTCGTGGAGGAGCCGGAGGCGGAGCAAGTGGCCGAGCCGGCACCGCAACCGGCGGACCGGATCCCAGACGAGGTGGATGAGAAGTTCGACGCCTTCTGGGGGTCGGAGCAGGAAGAGCCCCAGCCGCAGGAGATTGTCGTAGAGGCGCCTGGTGAGGTCGTGGCCGAGCCTGTGCCCGAGGTCGCTGATGTGGACGCCGACGCCGAGCCGGTCGAGGCGCCCGCGGACGAGCCTGTGGCGGCAGGCGTCGAAGAGGCGCTCGGCTGCTTCGGAGCGACCGGTTCGGCTGCCGGCGAGGAATCGCTCGATGGCGATGTGGCCGCGGCACCGTTCGTGCCCGCCTTCGTGCCGAACGCCGAGGCGTCCGAGGAGTTGTCGGTGCCGATCTCGCCCGAGGCGGTGGACGACGAAGGCCGGTTCGTCAAGGAGTTCGTGCCGACCGATCAGATCCCCGTGCCGGAGGTGTCCGAAACGATGCCGGAAGTGCCGGCGCCCGAGCCCGTCGAGATGCCGCCCGTGGACTCGTCGCCCCTGCCGAGTTGGCCGTCCGAGACCGCCGAGCCGGCGGTTGACGCCGAGCCGGAAGCGGGCACGGATGCCGTCGAGTGGTGGCAGCCCGGCCCGCCGGAGGCCGTGCCGACGCCAGAGTTCGCGCCGGAGCCTGCGGTCGATGTCGCACCGGCTCAGGCCGAGGTGCCGGCGCAGTTCGACCTCCCTCAACCCGAGGCGGTGGCGCCACAGCCAGTTGCCGAGGCCGAACCGGCCGCCACCGGTTCACCGGTCGGCGCGACGTTGCTCGTTTTCTCGGACGGCCAGCGCTATCCGGTCGACGAGCCGTTGCTGGTCGGACGCGCGCCGCAGGCCTATCCGGGCGAGACGGCGCGTCTCGTCCGCGTGGTGTCGCCGAACCACGACATCTCGCGCACGCACGTCCGCATCGAACTGTACGACGGCGCGATGTGGGCCACGGACCGCGAGTCGACCAACGGCACCATTGTGCACAACCCCGGCCAGGAGCCCATCACGGCGCGGCCCGGCGAGCCGGTGCACGTCTGGGTCGGCGGCATGATCGACATCGGCGAAGGGGTGTCGATCCGGGTTCAGTGACGCCGCCGGGACCGGGTCGTCCGACGGGTGTGGCCGGTCAATGGCCTGCTGGCGGCCCGGGCGCCTTTCGCGTAGTGTCCTAGTCGGGGCTTTCCGCCGCCGGTTGGCCCGATGCCCGGAGGTATGCCATGGAAGTCATCATCTGCCACGATCCCGATTGCGCCGGCGAGGTCAGCGCCGCCAAGGTGGCCCAGGTCTGCAAGGAGGCCGGCCCCGGTGTCGTGCTCGGCGTCGCGACCGGCTCGTCGCCGCTGAAGACATACCAAAACCTGGCCCAGATGACGCGGTCGGGCGAACTCGACCTGAGCCAGGCGACCGCGTTTGCGCTGGACGAATACGTCGGCCTGCCGGCGGGGCATCCCGAGAGCTATCACGAGGTGATACGGCGCACCGTCACGGAACCGCTGGGCCTCGACCCCGCCCGCGTCCATGTCCCGGACGGATCGCTCGCCCACATCGCCACGGCAGGGGACCGTTACGAGGCGGCGATCAAGGCCGCCGGCGGCATCGACGTCCAGATCCTGGGGCTGGGGGCCAACGGCCACATCGGCTTCAACGAACCGACGTCCTCGCTGAGTTCGCGCACGCGCGTCAAGATGCTGACGCCCGGCACCCGGGCCGACAACGCCCGGTTCTTCGCGTCCGTCGACGAGGTTCCCAAGCACTGCATCACGCAGGGTCTTGGCACGATCCTGGACGCCCGGCACATCGTGCTGGTCGCCACCGGCACCGTCAAGGCGCGGGCCGTCGCGGCGATGATCGAGGGCCCGCTGACGGCCATGTGCCCGGGCTCCGTGCTGCAGATGCACCGGTTCGCCACCGTCATCGTCGACGAGGCGGCCGCCGGGGGCCTGGCTCTGGGCGACTACTACCGCCAGGCCTACAGCGAAATGCCCGCCTGGCTCCAGGTGCATGTCTGATGCCCGTCATCGCGGCGCGCCGGCTGCTGCTGCCCGACGGCCTCGTTGAGGACGGCTGGGCGCAGGTCGGGGACGGCCGCGTCGTGGCCGTCGGCACGGGGCGTCCACCAGAGCCGCCATCGGATTTATTCGACCTCGTCAGCCCCGGTTTCGTGGATGTCCACAGCCACGGCGGCGGCGGGGCGCACTTCGCCGACGGCGCCGAGGGCGCACGGACCGTGCTGGCGACGCACCTGGCCCAGGGCACGACGACGATGCTGGCGTCGCTGGCGACGGCGTCGCTGGACGACCTGGCAGCCGGCGTCCGGCGGCTGGCGCCGCTGGTGGAGGCCGGCGAACTGGCGGGCGTCCACCTCGAGGGTCCCTGGCTGGCGCCGGAACACAATGGCGCGCATGAGGCGTCGCTGCTGCGCGACCCGGCGCCCGGTGACGTGCAGCGCCTGATCTCGGCCGGTCCGGTGCGGCTCGTGACGATCGCGCCCGAGCGGCTCGGCGGCCTGGAGGCCATCGCGTGGCTGGCCGGCCATGGGGTCGTTGTCGCCGTCGGGCATACGGCCGCCGACGAGGCGTGCGCTCAGGCCGCCATCGCGGCCGGCGCCAGCGGCGCCACGCACCTGTTCAACGCGATGCCCGAGCTGCTGCACCGCACACCCGGCCCGGCGTTGGCGTTGTGGCGGGCGCCGGACGTCTGGGTCGAACTGATCTGTGACGGCGTCCACGTGGCCACCGGCTTGGTGGCCCACGTCATGACCACCAAGCCCGACCGCTGCGTGCTCGTCACGGATGCCATGGCGGCGGCCGGGGCGGGTGACGGCGACTACCGGCTCGGCAACCTCGGCGTCGAGGTGCGCGACGGCGTCGCCCGGCTGGCCGGGCAGCCGACGATCGCGGGATCGACGCTGACGCTCGGCCGCGCGGTGCGTACGGCCGTTGGGGCTGGTGTGCCGCTGGAGCTGGCGCTGCGGGCCGCGACGTCGCATCCGGCCGACTACGTGGGACTGTCCGTCGGACGCCTGGCGCCGGGATGCTTCGCCGATCTCGTCGCGCTCGACGGCGACCTCGAGGTCGTCCGCGTCATGCGGCGCGGCGCCTGGCGCTGAGGTTGGCGGGGACGGGCGCGACCCTGGTGTCCGTGTGCCCGTACGGCGGCGCTGGCCGGATCGTCGAATAGCGTGCGTGGTTTTGCGGCGACTATGCCGCAAAACCACGTACCTTGTGAATGGTAATGAAGTCGCGCGCTTCTCAACACGCCCTCGGGGACCAGTCGCGGCGGAATCGCCGGTCAGAGACGGCTAGCCTTGACGCATGGACTATCCACTGTTCGGGCCGGGCCGCCACCTGCTGTCCGTCTCGCAATTCGATCTGGCGACGCTGCGGGCGCTGTTCGACCTGGCCGACGCCGTGCGTCCGCTGGCGCTGCGGCATGGGGTCTGCACCGTGCTGGACGGCGCGATGCTGGGCAGCCTGTTCTTCGAGCCGTCCACGCGCACGCGACTGAGCTTCGAGTCGGCGTTCCTGCGCCTGGGCGGCGAGGTGACGACGACGACGGGTTTCACATTCAGCTCGATGGCCAAGGGCGAATCGATCGCCGACACCGCCCGCGTGGTGTCCGGCTATTCGGACGTGCTGGTGGTGCGCCACCCCGACGAGGGTTCGGTGGCGCAGTTCGCGGCGGCATCGGTCGTGCCGGTCATCAACGCCGGGGACGGGGCGGGCGAGCATCCGAGCCAGGCGCTGCTCGACGTCTACACACTGGAGCGCGAGCTGGCGTCCCGGGGCCACGGCATGGACGAGGTGACGCTGGCCGTCCTGGGCGATTTGCGATACGGACGCACGGTGCACTCGCTGGTCAAGCTGATGTGCCTGCGGTGGGGATGCACGTTCAAGCTGTTCGCGCCGCCCGGGCTCGAGCTGCCGTCCGAACTGGTGCACGAGGCCACCGAGCGCGGACACCAGGTGCTGGTGTGCGATTCCGTGGTCGACGCCATCAAGGGCGCGGACGCCGTGTACGCGACGCGCGTGCAGCGCGAGCGCCTGCCCGAGGGGTCGGCCGGCCCGGCCTCCGGCGACCTGCTGAACAAGGCGCTGCTGAAGAAGGCGGGCAACGCCGACGTGATCATCATGCACCCGCTGCCGCGCGATTCGCGGCCCGGCGCCTACGACCTCAGCCCGGACGTCGACGACCTGCCCGGCCTGGCGATCTTCCATCAGACCGACAACGGGCTGGCCGTACGCATGGCCATCTTCCTGACGACGCTGGGCGTCGATGCCGAGCAGGTGCGGCTGACGACCAAGCAGCGTCCCTGGAAGGCCGATCTGCATTGGGATGTGAAGTGACATGACACTCGACGAATATCAGGCGGCGATCGTCGGCTTCGACACCTATGCCGGCGACGATTACGACCTGCGCGACGGGTCGTACGTCGAGAAGATTCTGGGACTGGTGGGCGAGGCCGGCGAGGTGGCCGACAAGTACAAGAAGATCATCCGCGACCAGGCGGCGCAGATCGGTGACGCCGAGCGCGCCGAGCTGATCAAGGAGTTGGGCGACGTCTTGTGGTACGTCGCCTCGTTGGCCCGGTACCTGGGCGCCACGCTGGACGACGTGGCCACCAAGAACGTCGCCAAGCTGGCCGACCGCCAGCAGCGCCACCTGATCCACGGCGAGGGCGACAACCGTTGAGCGGTTGAAGCGGGTCGGCGCGTCCATGTCTTGCCCATCGTGCTGGTTGCCGGGCTGAAGACGGATGTTGGAGGGCGTCGTGCCCCGATCAAGCCCTGCCTATGGTCACCATTTGGCTGGAGAGTTGGGCGAACCGCATGCGAGACGGTGGGATCAGCGCGGTTGACCGTGCCGGCCGCACCCACCGAGTGTCCGCGGTCTGATCGGAGCCAGTGGTTAGGGACCACTGGTACCGGAACCGCTGGCTGGCGAACCTGCGAACTGCCAAAAGAGGGCCAACCCCAGGTAGGCGACGCTGCTGACGACCAGGCCAACCGCGATCCCAACAAGCCAGGGCCGCATGAGGTGTCGGCGCGCGATCACGAT
>JGI20166J26741_12145583_pt1 | contig 37737 bp, 29 predicted proteins | sample TergutCu122P5_FD_26741 | JGI IMG/M metagenome (IMG submission 26741)
CGGCTGACTCGGCAGCCCAGCTCGCCAATCGGGCATCGGCACGGGATCGAGGTGCAGCAGGCGCTCGGCCCACTCGGGCCGGACGGTCGGTGGCGTCGGCTCCGGATCGGATGACGGCATGGCGACCGTCCATGTGCCGACCTCCGGCCGCGGCACGCGCGAGGGCCACTCCGGCGGCGTGGCCGACGTGGCTCTTGAGCCCGTCGGCTCGACCAAGCGGCGCCGCGGTCTCTCCTCCGCGCCGTCGGGCTCTTGCTCGAAACCGTCAGCCACTGGTCACCTCAGCTGTCGCGCTTTTCCTTGATCTTGGCGGCCTTGCCGCGACGATCACGCAGGTAGTAGAGCTTCGCGCGCCGGACGTCGCCGCGCCGCTCGAGTTCGATCTTGTCGATGATGGGGCTGTGCAACGGGAACGTGCGTTCGACGCCGACGCCGAACGAGACCTTGCGAACGGTGAAGGCCTCCGACACCCCGGCACCCGTGCGAGAGATCACCACTCCGGCGAAAACCTGGACGCGCGACCGGTTGCCTTCGATGACCTTGACGTGCACGCGCACAGTGTCACCGGGACGAAAGTCTGGGACGTCTTTCCTGAGGGCGCTTTGCGCCACCTCTGCAACCAGGGTGTTCATGATCTTCCTCGCCAGTGCCACGGGTCACTTCGTGTTGGATGATGCTTCACGCCGGACCGGCATTCCCCCCATGGCAGGGTCGCTCCGACGCAGACAACAACTTTGCCACACGGGACGATGATTACCAAGCCAGCGGCCGTTCAGGCCAGCAAGTCGGGCCGCCGCTGCTCGGTCAGGCGACGCGACTGTTCGGCCCGCCACTCGGCGATGCGTTCGTGATGGCCACTGAGCAGGATCTCGGGCACTTCGAGCCCCCGCCAACTGGCCGGCTTCGTGTAGACGGGATACTCGAGCAGGCCGTCCGTGCCGTCGGCGTACGACTCCTCGACCAGCGATTCGGGGTTGCCCAGGACACCGGGCAGCAGGCGGACGACGGCCTCGATGATGGCGAGCGCCGCCACCTCTCCCCCGCTCAGCACGTAGTCCCCGAGGCTCACCTCGCGCACGTCGGCGAAGCGCGGCTCGGCGACGGACTGCGCCCATTCGACGACCCGGTGGTCGATGCCCTCGTAGCGGCCGCAGGCGAAGACCAGATGGCCGCGACGGCTCAGCTCGTCGGCCATGGCCTGGCTGAACGGTTCTCCCGACGGGCTGGGGACGACGAGCGCCGGGGACCCGCCGGCGGCGTCCGCCAGCACGGCGTCCAACGCCTCGCCCCACGGTTCCGGTTTCATCACCATGCCCGCCCCGCCACCATAGGGGGCGTCGTCGACGGTGCGGTGAACGTCGTGTGTGTAGTCGCGCAGGTCGTGGTTGTCCCACGCGACGATGCCCGACGCGATGGCCTTGCCGACCAGCGACAGGCGAAGCGGGTCGAAGTAGTCGGGGAAGATCGAGATCGTCGAGATGCGCACTTCATTCCTCCTGGAGCAAACCGGGGATGTCCGCGACCGTCAGGCGCCCGGCATCGAGATCGACGGACGGGACCAGCGCTTCGACGAACGGCACGAGACGCTCGCCGTGGGGCGTGGCAATCACCAGAACGTCTTGGGTCGGACCGTGCACGACGTCCGTCACCTCGCCGGCCGGGCTGCCATCCGGCAACCGGACGCGAAGGCCGACGAGCTGCCGATCGAAGTACTCCTCCGCCCCGGCGGGCCGCTCGTCGTCGGGCACCGTGGCCAACAACGTCTCATTGACAAGGCTGTCCGCCTCTTCGCGCGAAGCCACGCCGTCGAACGTGACGATCAGGCGGGTCCCCTGGGGCCGGCTCGATGTCACGGTGAGCCGCCGGCCGCCGGCCGCGGTGAGCGCGGCGCCGGGCGCGAAGCGGCTGGGTTCGTCCGTATATGACTCGACGACGACGCCGCCGCGCACGCCATGGGCCTTCACGACCGCGCCAACCTTGACGTCGACGGTCGCGGTCATCGTGGTGCCTTCCGGATATGGCGACGCCCCGGACCCACCGGGCCCGGAGCGCCGAAACTCAGCGCCGGCGTCCGGGACGATCGACGTCGACGAAATCGATGTGCACGTTGCTCTTGCCGGCGATGGCCGTCATGACCGTCCGGATCGCGGTGGCCGTCCGGCCGTTGCGGCCGATGACCTTGCCGATGTCGGACGGCTCGACGCGCACCTCGAGCAGCGTGCCGCTGCGCACCTGACGGCTGCGAACCCGGACGTCATCCGGATTCTGGACGATGCCGGCGACCAAGTGCTCGAGCGCATCCGTCAGCATGTCACGCCTCCAGTGTCTCTGCGGCGGCGGCCGCTTCGGCCTCGCCCGCAGTCTCGGCGTCGGCCGCGGCTTCGGCAACCTTCTCCTCGGCCTCGGCAGCGGCGGCGGCGACCGTCTCCTCGGCGGCGGCCTGCTCGGCCACCTCTGCAGCCGCGGCGTCGGCAACCGGCTCGTCCGCGGCCTCCACCTTGGTCTCGACGGCTTCGGCCTTGGTCTCGACGGCTTCAGCCGCGGCCTCCACGGGCGCGGCTTCGGACACCGCCGCGTCGCCTTCGATGGTCTCGGCGGCCGGCTTGTCGCTCAGAGCCTCGGTGATGGCATCGGCCGCGGCCACGGCCTTCTTGCCGCGACGGCTGGCGGTCGTCGCGGACACGGTCGGCTCGCCGTCCGCCTCGGCCAGCGCCGCGTTGAAGATGGCGGCCTTGTCCTTGCGGGGCTTCTGCTCGTCGATGCCGGAGGGCGACTTGTCGCCCGTGTGCTTCTGCCAGTCCCCGGTGCGCTTCAGCAAGGCAACGACGGCCTCGGTCGGCTGTGCCCCTACCCCCAGCCAGTACTGCGCGCGCTCCGAGTCGATCTGGATGATTGACGGGTCGGCCTTGGGATGGTACTGCCCGATCTCCTCGATGGGGCGTCCGTCACGCTTGGTGCGCGAGTCGATCACGACGACGCGGTAGTGAGGCGTGCGGATCTTGCCGAGCCGCTTGAGGCGAATCTTTGTTGCCACTTGGTGGTATCTCCTGTTGACGTGTCCGAACACGCGTCCGGACGTTGGTGGCCGGCAGGTGTCCCGTGGGGCTGGAGCACTGGCCAAGCCTGGTGCCGTGGGCGCGGCAATGAGAGGGTGCCTCACCCACAAGCTCTCCAATTGTGCCACGCGATGCGGGGCCACTCCAACCGACCGGTCAGCGCTTGGCCGTCGGTGAGTCGAACATGGACGCCAATTGCGGCGGCAGTTCGAAACCACCGGCGCCGAACTGCGGCATCGCCGACGGCGCCGTTGCGGCCGTGACGGGTGGCGCGGCGCCCCCGTCGCCGACCGCCTTGCCCGCCAATTGCTGGGCCCGCTTGGCGGGATTGCCTGACAGCTTCGCCGTCTTCTTCGGCTTGGCCTTCGTCTTGCCCCGTCCGCCCATGCCCGGCAGGCCGGCCAGCAGGCCAGACGCGTTCTGCATCATCTTGCGCGCCTGGGTGAAGCGCGTGACCAGGTCATTCACCGCCTTGACGGAGGTGCCGGCGCCGCGCGCGATGCGGGCCCGTCGCGAACCGTTGAGGATCGAGACGTCGGCTCGCTCGGCGGGCGTCATCGAGAAGATGATGGCCTCGATGCGGTCGACCTCGCGCTCGTCGAAGTTGTCGAGCGCGCCCTTCATCTGGGCAGCGCCCGGCAGCATGCCGATGACCTTCGACAGCGGGCCGAGATTGCGCACCTGCTGCAGTTGCACGAGAAAGTCGTCCAGAGTGAATTCGTTCTTGCCCCGGAGCAGCTTCTCGGCCGCCTTGCGCGACTCCTCGGCGTCGAAGGTGCGCTCGGCCTGCTCGATCAAGGTCAGCATGTCGCCCATGCCGAGGATGCGGGACGCCATGCGATCGGGGTGGAACAGGTCGAAGTCGTCCAGGCCCTCTCCGTTCGAGGCGAACAGCACCGGACGCCCCAGGACTTGCGCCACGGACAGGGCGGCACCGCCGCGGGCGTCGCCGTCCAGCTTGGTGAGGACGACCCCGTCGATGCCGACGCCGTCCTCGAACGCGCGGGCCGTCGTGACGGCGTCCTGGCCCATCATCGCGTCGACCACGAACAGCGTCTCGTCGGGGTTCGTGGCCCGCTTGATGGCGGCGGCCTGGGCCATCATGGCCTCGTCGACGCCGAGACGGCCGGCCGTGTCGATGATCACGACGTCGTACATCTGGGTGCGGGCCACCTGCACCGAGTCGAGAGCCACGTGGACGGGATCGCCGACGCCAACCCCGGCATCGACGGTGGAGGTGTTCCCCGCCTCAGGCGCGAAGACGCGCACGCCGGCCCGCTCGCCGACGATCTGCAGCTGGGTCACCGCGTTGGGCCGCTGCAGGTCGGCCGCCACGAGCAGCGGCGCGTGACCGTTCTTCTTCAGCCACAGGGCCAGCTTGCCGGCCAGCGTCGTCTTGCCGGCTCCCTGCAGACCGGCCAGCATGATGACCGTCGGCGGATTCTTGGCGAACCGCAGCAGGCGGGTCTCGCCGCCCAGGATCGCGATCAACTCCTCGTTGACGATCTTGACGATCTGCTGCGTCGGGTTCAGCGCCCCGCTGAGCTCGACGCCGGCGGCCCGCTCGCGCACACGCCCGAGGAACGAGTTGACGACCTCGACGTTGACGTCGGCCTCGAGCAGCGCCACCCGGATCTCGCGCAGCGCGGCGTCGATGTCCTCGCGTGTCAGGTGCCCCTTGCCGCGTAGCGTCTTGAAGGCCTGGGCGAAGCGGTCGGTCAGGGTGTCGAACACAGGCGTCCTCTCGTCGGTCGACCAACAATTCTACGGGCTCGGCGCGGCGCCGTCTTCCCGTCTGTGGACACGGCCGGGGTCCCGCGGCGTCTACTCGCCCAGCAACCCGGTGACGAATTGGTCGGGATCGAAGGGGGCGAGGTCGTCGGCCCCCTCGCCCAGCCCGACGAGCTTGACCGGGACGCCCAGCTCGCGTTGCACGGCCACGACGATCCCGCCCTTGGCCGAACCGTCCAGCTTGGTCAGCACGATGCCGGTGACGTTGACCGCCTCGGCGAAGACCCGGGCCTGGACGAGGCCGTTCTGACCCGTCGTCGCGTCGATCACCAGCAACACCTCGCCGACTTTGGCCTTCTTCTCGATGACGCGCTTGACCTTGCCCAGCTCGTCCATGAGGCCCACCTTGGTGTGCAGCCGCCCCGCCGTGTCCACCAGCACGACGTCGGTGCCCTCCCCGATGCCGCGCTCGACGGCCTGAAACGCGACCGACGCCGGGTCGGCGCCCTCGGCGCCGGTGACCGTCTCGACGCCGACGCGCGAGCCCCACGTGACCAGCTGCGCGCTCGCGGCCGCGCGGAACGTGTCGGCCGCGCCCAGCAGGACGGTTTGCTGCTCGGCCACCAGCAGGCGGGCCAGCTTGCCGACCGTCGTCGTCTTGCCCGTTCCGTTGACGCCGACGACCATCACAACGGCGGGCACCCCCGCGTCGTGTTCGAGATTCAGCGAGCGGTCCAGGCTCGGATCGACCAGCGTGAGCAGCTCGTCGTGCAACACCTGCCTGGCCTGGGCCGGATCGGCCACGCCCTCGATGCCCAGCTTGGCACGCACGGCGTCGACGAGTTCCGCGGTCGGACCGACACCCAGGTCGGCACCCAGCAGCGTCGTCTCGAACGACTCCCAGGTGGCGGCGTCCAGGTGGTCCGAGGACAGCAGGTCGGCCAGCGCCCGGGCCAGCCCGTTACTCGACGACGCCAGGCGACGGCGGAGCCGCGTCATGCGACTGGCCGGCCGTTCCGGGGCTTCGGTGACCGTTTCCGGCTCGGCGGACGTCTCGGCGGACGGCGCCTCCGGGACCTCGGCCGGTGTGACGCCGGGCTCCGCCGGCCCCCGTGGCGGCGGCTTCACACCCTCAGGCTGGGGCGGGGCCGGCGGGACAGCGGCCCGGCGCGCGCCGGCCCGTCGTATCAGCAGGACGGCCAGCCCCACGGCGACGACGAAGACGACGACGGCGACGGCGATCCAAAGCGAGCTGGTCATCCCTCGATCCTAGCCGGGTGAGCGGGCCGACCGGTCAGCGGGCGAACAGCGGCGCGAGCTTTTCGTCCACCATCGTGAGGGCCGATGCGATGGCCATGTGCATGTCGAGGTACTTGTAGGTGCCGAGACGCCCCCCGAAGAACACGCGTCGCGCCGCCGTCTCCTCGGCCGCCTGCCGGCGGTACCTGGCGAGCTTCGCCCGGTCGTCCGCACCGTCCACCGGATAATAGGGCTCGTCGTCGCGCCCGGCGAAGCGGCTGAACTCGCGGGCGATGACGGTCGCGTCGTCCGGGTAGGCGCGCTCGGGGTTGAAGTGGCGGAACTCGATGATGCGCGTGAAGTCCACGTCGAGGTCGGCGTAGTTCATGACGGACGTGCCCTGGAAGTCCCCGGTCGGCAGCGTCTCGCGCTGGAAATCGACGGTGCGCCAGGCGAGGTCGCCGGCCTCGTAGCCGAAGTAGCGGTCGAGCGGCCCGGTGTAGACGACGGGCACGCGCCCGACGGCGGCCTTCTTGGAGTACTCGCCTGTCCCGTCGAAGAAGTCGACGCCCAGCCGCACCTCGATGCGGGGGTCGTCCGCCATGCGGTTCAGCCAGGCGGCGTATCCGTCGCTCGGCAAGCCCTCGTGGGTGTCGTCGAAGTAGCGGTTGTCGTAGCTGTAGCGCACCGGCAGGCGCGTGATGACGGAGGCGGGCAGTTCTTCGGGCGGAGTGGACCACTGCTTGGCGGTGTAGTTCATGAAGAAGGCCTCATAGAGCGGCCTCCCCACCAATGAGATCCCCTTCTCGACGAAGTTCGCGGGGGCCCGGCCGCCCAATTCGGCCGCCTGCCCGGCGATCAGGGCGCGAGCCTCGTCCGGCCCCATCGCCGTGCCGAAGAACTGGTTGATCGTGCCCAGGTTCACCGGCAGCGGATAGACGACGCCACCGTGCACCGCATAGACGTGGTGGACGTATCGGGTGAAGGACGTTAACTGATTGACGTACTCCCAAACGCGCTCGTTCGACGTGTGGAACAGATGGGCGCCATAGGTGTGGATCTCGATGCCGGTGGCCGGATCGGTCTCGCTGTAGGCGTTGCCGCCGACGTGATCACGTTTGTCGATGACCGTGACGCGCACGCCGTGCTCGCGGGCCAGCCGGTCGGCCACTGTCAGCCCGAACAGGCCCGCCCCTACAACCAAGACGTCCGTCGTCGTCACTGCCGGCCTCCTGACCTCCTGGGGGCGCCGCCGGGGATCCCTGGCGGACGCGCCAACGCTGTGCCAATCGTATTAGCAGCAAGTGCAGCGGCGCTGTCGGCGCGGCGGTGTTCAGTGGACGATCGACAAGGAGTCGAAGAACCGGCCCTGGGCGTTGATCGCCTGGAAGTGAATGTGGCAGCCGGTCGACGACCCCGTCGATCCGACGTATCCGATGACCTCGCCCTTGGTGACCAACTGGCCGACCGACACCACGATGCTCGACTGATGACCGTAGCCCGTGCTGAAGTCGCCGTGGTTGATCTCGACGTAGTTGCCGAGTCCGCCGGACCAACCCGCCACCGATACCACGCCGTTGCCCGCCGCCATGATCGGGGTGCCGCAACGAAGCGCGAGGTCGTTCCCGGTGTGGAATTCCGCGCCGTGATAGATCGGGCTGACGCGCCAGCCGAAGCGAGACGTCAACTGGTAGCTCTTGACCGGCATGATGTAGGCGCCGTTGGGAACCACCGTCGGCGCGCCGGCCTCGTTGCTCGCGCTGTAGTCGGCGCGAGTGCCCAACCGACCGGCCCTGGCGGCCGCCTCGGCGTCGGCCTTGGCTTTGGCCGCCGCTGCCGCCTCGGCCTCCGCCTGGGCTTTCGCCGCCGCCTCGGCCTTGACCTGCGCGTCGGTGGCCAGCGCATCGGCTGCACTGCCGCCGGCCGGCGTCAGATCGGCTGCGTTGTCCACGCTGTCGGCGATGTTGCCCGCGTCCGCGGTCTGAGCGGCCGGTTGCACGAACGCGGCCACCACGGGCGGCTGCGACGAGTTCGATGCTTGAGGGATCAGAAAGCTGAAGCCGACGACCGCCGCGATCGCTGCCACCAGTGCCAGGACGGCAACCACGCCGACGCGACGACGCTTCGGCATCGACACGTGCTTGGTGCGGATGAAAGTGGTCTCGACAGCCGATTCCATGGCCCGCAGCCCGGGGCGGATCGTGGTGGTGTCGTCGAGCAGCAGCCGACGGGCGGCACGCACAATGACGGGGGCCGAGCCATCGTCCAGGATTCCCCGGGTGGCGCGCTTGCTGGTGCGATAGATGACCTGCTCAGAATCGGATTCGAAGGTCTCGCCTTCGCTCAATCCTCTGCGGGCAGTCATCAGTCCAGGGCGCCTTTCGGTAACGAATACTGAGAACAGTTTAGGAAGCCCCACGCACAAAATCAAGTCAATTCTGAGAGTTTCTCAGAAACTTGCTCCCTCGTCGCGTGCCCTGGCACCCGGTCCCGGGCCCGGATGACGTCCCACACTGACCGGCGGCTCTAGACTGTTGACTGTTGTCACAACGGTCACTGCGCACAAGGAGGTCGGCGTGGACTATCGACAGTTTCCCCGAACCATGGTCGGCGGCAAGTCGTTGCCACGCATGCTGATCGGCACCAACTGGATCCTTGGCTACAGCCACCGCACGCCGTCGGCGGACGAGCGGATCAACGCCACCAACCGCAACCAGGATTCCATCGCCGACATCATCGGCGCGTTCCTGCCGTATGGCATCGACGCGATCATGGCGCCGGCCTCGCAGAACCAGGTGCTGATCGACGGCATCCGGGCGGCCGAGGACCGCTACGGCAAGGCAGTGACGATCATCGACACGCCCGTCCTCAACGTGGACGACACCGCCGCCGCCCGCCGCGAGGCGGAGGCCACGATCAAGCAGAGCAAGGCTGCCGGCTCGACGTTCTGCCTGCTGCACCACAGCTCGGCCGAACAACTCGTCAACAAGAACAAACGCACGATCGAACGCCTGCCCGACTACCTGGCGATGATCCGCGAACAAGGCATGCTGCCCGGCCTGTCGGCGCACATGCCGGAGCTGATCATCTACTCCGACGAGCAGGGTTACGACGTCGAGACGTACATACAGATATACAACTGCATGGGCTTCATGATGCAGGTCGAGATCGAGTACGTCAACAGCGTCATCTGGAAGGCGAAGAAACCCGTGATGACGATCAAGCCCATGGCGGCGGGTCGCACGACGCCCTTCGTCGGCCTGTCCTTCGCCTACGCCACCATCCGCGACCAGGACATGGTCACGGTCGGTTGCCTGACGCCGGACGAGGCGGCCGAGGACATCGAGATCGGCTTCGCCGCCCTCGATCGCCGTCCGCCGGACATCGCCGGACGTGCCAGCCCCAACAAGACCGCCGCCCTCGGCGGATGACCGGCGGGGTGCGTCAGTCTGGTTGGCCCGCACCTTGGCGCTCCCCAGCTGCGTCCAGAACCCGGTTGACATGGGCGGCATCCACGCTATAGTTGTGGCATAGCTCCCCACGGTCCTCCGGGATTCGTGGGGATTTACCCATCCGGAGTCGACATGCCCGCCCAACGTGCCCACCTATTCATCGACTACCAGAACATGCACCTGACCGCGCACGAGCAGTTCGGGAAGCCCGGTTCGGCCCCGCACAGTTCCCTGATCCACCCAGGACTCCTCGCGGACGCAATCGACGCCAAACGTGCGGCCTCATCCAGACCTGGCTCAATCTCCAACGTCTTCGTCTTTCGCGGTCTGCCGTCAGCTCAGTGGCAACCGGATTTCAACCGTCACAACCAGGCTCAGGCTGCCGAATGGACACGCGACAGGCGCGTGGCGATCACACATCGTCCGCTGCGCTACCCGACGACGTGGCAGACACGCTGCAACCGTTCTGAAGTCATCCAGTGAGCCGACTTACAATTCTGGTTCCTCCCTCGCCTTGTCACCGCCATACTTCAGCTCCTCTTGAGGTTGATCGACAACGTCCTTCGAGAACGCAGGGCAGTCGCACACATAGCACTGGCCGACATCCTTCTCGTGAAGAAGGCGAATATGGTGGCAGTTCCGTCTCATACACTTCTCGTGCTTGTCCATAGGAAGTTCCTTTCACAATATCGCTGGGCCATTCCAGAGTAGCCAGAGGATTGGCGAGAAGTCGTCGCTCAAGCCAATACCGGGAAGGTTCAGGAAGGTCAGGGAACGTTCATCTCTCGCTTGACCACGGTTGTGCAGCGGCGGCTTCCATCGCGGTCAATCGCAGGCTAATCGCACGAAAACGAAGAACTCCTAGCCAATCTGTGTTTGACTAGGAGTTTCACTTGTGCGCGAGAGAGGAGTTGAACCTCCACGCCCTTATCGGGCACTGGCACCTGAAGCCAGCGCGTCTGCCATTCCGCCACTCGCGCATCCGCGGACGTGTCGCCACCTCCGCTTCAGCCAGACGAGATTACCACGTCCGCCGGGCCCAGACCACCTCGGATCGAACCGGTGGCACCGCGGCACAGCCGGGCCCCGATCCGATCGCGGCCGGGCAGCCCTGCCGTCCCGCTGAAGCGCGGACCGACCCACCCTTTGACACATCTTCTTCGGCGTCCATCCACGCGTGCCCCCAACGTCGCGCCAACCAGCTCCGTTGCCTATAGTTGATGGTGGTTCCGCAGGCGTGTTCAGGCTGCTGGAATCCGGCCGTGAGACCGTCACGCCACCGTGTTCGCCTACTAGTTTCGGATGTGTCCATGACTGACAGCAGCCCGGCGCCCGCACCGCGCGCCACCAAACCAAAGTATCCCGGTCTTCCAGACGTCATCAACGGCAACGGCGCGGTGGCGCACGTCATGCGCTACGTCTGCGGTGGCGTGATCGGCTACCCGATCACACCGTCCACCGAGATCTCCGAGACGTTCGAGGCCTTCCGCGCCGAGGGCCAGATGAACGTCTGGGGCAAACACCCCTTCTTCGTCGAGACCGAGGGCGAGCACTCGGCCCAGTCCGGCGCGCTGGGCGCCGCGCTGACGGGCGGGGCGTACGTCAGCAACGCCTCGTCGGCGCAGGGCATTTTGTACGGCCTCGAGTCGCACTTCGTGACGGCCGGCAAGAAGATCGGCGGCTTCGTGCTGCAGATGGCCGCGCGCGTCGTCAGCAAGCACTCGCTGAACGTCATGGCGGGCCACGACGACGCCTACGCCCTGCTGCCCAGCGGCTACACGATCGTATTCAGCGCCAACCAACAGGAGGCCGCCGACCTGGCGGCGATCAGCTACCGCATCAGCGCACTGTCACTGGTGCCGGTCGCCAACGTGATGGACGGCTTCGCCACCAGCCACGTCATGAGCGAGGCCATGCTGCCCGAGCCGGAGCTGCTCCACGAGTACCTGGGCGACCCGACCTCCTACATCCCGTGCCCGACCGTCGCCCAGGAGTTGCTGTTCGGTTCGAAGGGCCGCGTCTTCGCGCTGAAGGCCTGGGTGTCACGGCACGCGCGCGACTTCTCGTCGTCCGACCTCAAGGACTTGCGGGCCCATCTGGACGCCGAGGCCGCCGCCATCGAGGCCGACAACGGTGGAGCGCTGATCGAGAAGACGTCCGCCTGGGTGCCGACGGCGCTCAAGGCGCAGTTCCGGCGCGCCTGGCTGGGCGCCCACCAGAAGGGCACGCGCCAACTGGTGCCGGCGATCGTCGACCCCCACAACCCGGGCCTGACGGGCCCCGTGCAGAACCAGCCCGACTTCCAGGCCGGCGCCGTCGACCACCGCACGCACTTCGCGTCGGCCGTGCCCGGCATCGTGCGTCAGGCCATGAAGGAGTACGGCGCCCTGACGGGCCGCAACTACAGCCCCGTCATGTGCTACGACACCGAGGACGCCGACTACATCATGGTGGGCCTTGGTTCGATCACCGAGGACGTCCGGGCCGTTGTGCCGTACCTACGGAGCCAGGGCCTGAAGGTCGGCGTCGTGGCCATCAAGCTGCTGCAGCCGTTCCCCGAGGCCGAGTTCGCCGACGCCGTCAAGGGCGCCAAGGCGATCACGGTGCTCGAACGCTCGGACGACACCGCCCTCACGCGTTTCGTCAGCCAGACCCTCTTCAAGGCCCGCGCCAACGCGGACAACCCGGGCTCGTACGCCGGCATCACCGCCATCGACCACCTGCCCAAGACGACGACCGGCATCTTCGGCCTGGGCGGCCACGACGTCCAGCCGCGCCACATCATCGCGGCCTTCAAGAACATGGCGTCCGACAATCGCTCGCCGCTGATCTACCTGGGCAGCCAGTTCTTCGACGAGAAGACCACCGGCACCGCCAAGGCCCTGCAGGACCGCATGCGCGCCGCCTACCCGGAGACGGCACTGATGGCCCTCAAGACGGAGCCGAACCCGCAGCTGCTGCCCAAGAGCGCCCTGCGCGTGCGCTTCCACTCGGTGGGCGGCTACGGGACGATCGCCACGGGCAAGCTGCTGACGGACATCCTGGCCGGCATGCTGGGCATGCACTCGAAGTCGGCGCCCAAGTACGGCTCGGAAAAGTCCGGCGCCGCCACCAACTTCTACATCACGGTGTCGCCCGAACCGGTGCTGTTCACCAACAACGACATCGAGGACGTCGAGGTCGTCATGTGCCCCGACCACATGGTGTTCCACCACACGAACCCGCTGCGCGGCCTGGCCAAGGGCGGCACGTTCATTATCCAGTCGGACAAGGCCCCGCTGGACGTCTGGAAGGGCCTGCCGGGCTTCGCGCGCCAGTACATCCGCGACAACGAGATCAACTTCTGCATCCTGGACGCCTTCGCGGTCGCCCGCGCCGACGCGCCGACGCCCGAGCTCGAGACCCGCATGGCCGGCATCGCGTTCATCGGCGCCATGCTGGCGTCCGTCCCGTCGATCAGCTACGGCGGCGACATGGACGAGGTGCGCCAGCGCGTGCGCCACGAGATCGAGAAGAAGTTCGGGCGCAAAGGAAAGGACATCGTCGAGTCGAACATGAAGGTGATCGCCAACGGCATGGCCGCGACGGTCACCGTGGACTACGACACGGCTGAGTTCCGCGCCGTCGACTCGGCGCCCGCCAAGGTCGCGACGCGCACGGCCGCGCTGAGCGCCGCGATGTGCCCGGCCGCGCTGGCCGAGGGTCCGACCGGCCTGTTCGACCCGACGTACTACGACGACATCGTGGCCCGCCCGTTCCGCGAGGGCTCGATCGGCGAGGCGCCGGTCATGCCGGGCACGGGGTTGTTCATGCCGCCGGCCTCGGGCGCTTTCAAGGACAAGGGCCTGTTCCGCCGTCAGGTGCCCGTCTTCGACGCCTCGAAGTGCACGGCCTGCATGGAGTGCGCGATCGCCTGCCCGGATTCGGCCATCCCGAACACCGTGCACGAGATCGTCGATCTGTTGCTGTTGGGCATCGGGCAGACCGGCGGCAACACCGTCAAGGCCGCCAAGGACGCCGCGAGATGGGCCGACGCCACGCGCGCCGCCCTGCTGGCCGACTCCAAGCTGTCCGTGGCGGACGCCGCCCGCCAGGCCGCCGACACGGTCTTCACCGGGGACGCCCTCAAGGCCGCCAAGGCGGCCGTCGCGGCGGTCGCGGACTTCCCGGTGGCCACGCCCCGTCCGATCTTCGCCAGCGTCGAGAAGGCGACGCCCGGCCAGGGCGGTGTCTACTCGGTGGTGGTCGATCCGTGGAAGTGCACGGGCTGCCAGCAGTGCGTCGAGGTCTGCGGCCCCGGGGCGTTGACCGGCGCCGACCAGACCGACGAGATGCTGGACGGCCTGCAGGCCGACTTCGAGCTGCTGACCAAGCTGCCGGACACCCCGGCGCGCTTCTCGTCCATCGAGGACGGCGATCTGAAGCGCCTGCTGCTCGACCACAGCAACTACTACTCGATCACGGGCGGCCACGGCGCCTGCCGCGGCTGCGGTGAGGTGACGGCCACGCACCTGCTCACGTCACTGTCGCGAGCGCGCGGCAAGGCGCGCACGGAGGCCCGGATCGCGGAGCTGACCGACACGCTCGAGAAGCTGTACGCCAAGCAGGACGCGGTCGCCGACGCCGACCGCAAGAAGCGCATCGGCGGCATCATCGGCACGCTCGAGCAGCGCCTGTACCTCTACGAAGGCGGCCCGACCGGCAATGGGCCGGCGCCGACGATCGTGGCGAACGCCACCGGCTGCTCGTCCGTCTACTCGTCGACGCTGCCGTCCACGCAGTTCCTGGATCCCTGGGTCAACTCGCTGTTCCAGGACGCCCAGCCGCTGACCGTCGGCCTGTACGAGGGTCTGGCCTCGCAGTGGGTGACGGAGATCAAGGCCATGCGGGCGGCCGCCGCCGAGCTGGCCGACGACCCGGATGCCGCCACGGCCGTGCCGGACACGCTGGCCTGGCGCAACTTCACGGACGCCGAACGCGCCACCCTGCCGATGGTCCTGTCGATCGCCGGCGACGGCGCGGCCTACGACATCGGCTTCGGCGCCATGAGCCGCGTGCTCGCCATGGGCACGCCCGTCAAGATGCTCGTGCTCGACACGGGCTCGTATTCGAACACCGGCGGCCAGGCGTCGACGGCTTCGTTCACGGGCCAGGACGCCGACCTCGCGCGCTACGGCAAGGCGCACGCCGGCAAGGCCGAGACGCGCAAGGAGCTCGGCCTGCTGGCCGCGTTCCATCCGTACGTGTTCAGCTGCCAGGTCGCCCCATCGCTGCACGCCCACTACCTGGACGCCACGATGAGGGCCCTGGAGTTCGAGGACGGCGGCGCCATCATCGTGGCCTACACCCCGTGCGGCACCGAGAACGGGTTCGCGGAGGACCTCTCCAACGCGCGCTCCCAGCTGGCCGTCCAGTCGCGTCTGTGGCCCCTTTTCGTGCACGACCCGCGCGGCGGCGAGACGCTGCCCGAGCGGTTCTCGCTGAAGGGCAACCCCGGCATTAACGACCTGTGGGTCAACAAGACGATCCAGTACGTGGACGCCGACGGCAAGACCCAGCTCATGCAGACGCCGCTGACCCCCGCCGAGTTCGCCCTCGGCGAGGTGCGCTTCGTCAAGCAGTTCAAGCCGCTGAGCGACGACGCGGACGGCGTGCTGATGGCCGACTTCGTCGAGTTGAGCGACGAGCAGCGTGCCGGCAAGACGCCGTTCGTGTACACGACGGACAAGGACAAACACCTGGTGAAGATGGCGGCCGCCGCGCCGATCGTCCAGCTTGTGGAGCAGCGCAAGCACTTCTGGCAGACGCTGCAGTTCCTGGCCGGCGTTGGCGCACCGACCGGCACCCCGGCCGCCAAGGACGCGCAGGCCATCAAGGCCGACTACGAGGCCGCGGCCACCGCGGCGCCGTCCCCGGCCGCCAAGGACGAGGCGATCGACGCGATCGCCGAGGCCCTGGTCACGCTGGTCACGACCAAGAACGCCGACACGGCCGCCGTGCTGGCCCCGCTGACCGGAACGGCCGCCGCCGCGCCGGCGGCCTCGCCCGCATCGGCGCCTGCCGGCGAGGCGGCCCCGGCCAAGGCGTCCAGCCTGCCGATCTGGCTGGATCCGGCGGACGAGCCGAAGTGCTCCGACTGCGCGACCTGCTACCAGGAGCTGCCCGACATCTTCGAGCTGCACACGATCATGGTGGACGGCGAGGCCAAGAACACGGCCCACTTCAAGGAGGGCTCGCTCGACGGCGTCACGGTCACGGACGACATGAAGAAGACCTTCGACAAGGTCAAGAACACCTGCGATTCGGAGATCATCCAATGAGCACTGCCACAGTCGACCAGGGGCAAGCGGATCTTTCCGCCTGGCTGGACGCCAAGCAACGGGCCGACCAGGCGGAGGCCCAGATGGCCGGCTTCGCCGCGTCCAAGCCGGTGGCGGCCTTCCAGGCCAAGCTCGCCATCCTCGAGCGCCAACTGGCGGCCAATCCCGCCCAGTTCCGTCACATCTTCCTGAACGAGGCGCTGACGGGCGTCGCCGAGGAGTTCCGCGGCGAGTCTCTCGACCGCGACTTCACGGTCAAGCTGTGGGACATGCTGCTGGCCGGCGACGACACCGCCACCGCCCTGATGCGCTTCATCTGGTGGTTGCCGGTCGGCCGCAAGCGCGTCTTCATCCAGGCGATCGATCAGCACCTGTCCGACCGCTACCCGATGTTCAAGGGGCTGTCGGAGGGCTGGCCGGCGTCGATCGCGATCGAGCCACGCGTGCGCGACGCCGAGGCCCGCAGGCATGACTTCGACCTCGTGACCACTGGCTACCTCGGCTACATGGACGACGGCTACACGCTCCGTGAGATCGAGCTGTTCGTGTGGCTCGAGGCGATTCGCGACAAGGGCTGCAGCGACGCCCCCTGCGAGCTGGGAGCGCTCAAGCAGTCCGTCGTCGGACGCGTCGGTGGCTGCCCCGTGCAGATCCACATCCCGGTGATGTTCGACCTGCTGGGACAGGGCAAGTTCGACGAGGCGCTGGCGATGCTCGAGGACTGCAACCCGCTGCCCGATGTCACCGGACGCGTGTGCCCGCAGGAACTGCAGTGCCAGGGAGTGTGCATCCACAAGCACTCGATGACGATCGGCCAGGTCGAATGGTTCCTGCCCCAGTGGGACAAGCACGCCCACCCGGGCGAGTCCCTGGCCCGCGTCACCGGCACGCCCGACCCCTGGAAGACGGCCGCCAAGCCGCCGGTCGCCGTGGTCGGCTCCGGCCCGTCCGGCCTGATCTCCGCCTACCTGCTGGCCCGCGAGGGCTTCCCCGTGACCGTCTTCGAGGCCTTCCACCTGCTGGGCGGCGTGCTGCGGTACGGCATCCCGGAGTTCCGCCTGCCGAACTCGCTGATCGACGACGTGGTGGACAAGATCAGGGCGCTGGGCGGGCGCTTCGTCACCGACTTCATCGTCGGCAAGACTGCCACGCTCGATGACATCAAGGCGGCCGGCTTCCAGGCCGTGTTCGTCGGCTCGGGCGCCGGATTGCCGAAGTTCATGGGCGTGCCGGGCGAGCATCTGCTGAACATCATGAGCGCCAACGAGTTCCTGACGCGCGTGAACCTGATGCACGCGAACCTGCCCGACTACGCGACCCCGTTGCCCGAGGTGAACGGCAAGAACGTGATCGTCGTGGGCGGTGGCAACACGGCCATGGACGCCGCCCGCACCGCCAAGCGGCTCGGCGCCAACGTGGCCATCGTCTACCGGCGCACGCGGGCCGAGATGCCCGCCCGCGTCGAGGAGTTGGCGCACGCTCTCGAAGAGGGCATCGAACTCAAGGTGCTGCGCAGCCCGGAGGAGTTCATCGGCGACGAGAAGACGGGGTTCGTGACGGGCACGACGTGCTCGGTCATGGAGCTGGGCGAACCGGACGAGTCCGGCCGCCGTCGCCCCCAGGACACGGGCCAGCGCGAGCACATGGACGTCGACCTGGTCGTCATGGCGCTTGGCAACGCGTCCAACCCGATCATCAAGGACTCGCAGCCGGATCTCGGCGTCACGAAGTGGGGCACGATCAACCTGGCGGGCGAGGGCACGCAGCAGACGACGAAGGACGGCGTGTACTCGGGCGGCGACGCCACGCGCGGCGGCTCGACCGCCATCAACGCGGCCGGCGACGGCCAGGCGGCGGCGCGCGAGATCGAGCGACGACTGAACGAGGGCTACACGTCCGCCCAGGTCAAGCAACTCGTGGCGTCGGCCCTGGCGTACACCGAAAAGGCCGGCGAACTGCCCGTCATCGTAGCCAAGCATCACCTGAGCCCGGGCATCGAGGAGCTGGTCGTGCGCGCGCCGACGATCGCCGCTTCGGCCAAGGCCGGGCAGTTCGTCCGCGTGCTGGACCATCCCAAGGGCGAACTGATCCCCTTGACGCTGGCCGATTGGGACGCCGCGAACGGCACGATCACGCTGGTGATCCAGGACGTCGGCGCGTCTTCGCACGCGATCAACGAGATGGCGGTTGGCGACGTGTTCACGGGGGTGGCCGGTCCGCTCGGGCTGCCCTCGGACGTCAAGCCCGTGCCCGACGGCCAGACCGTGGTGTTCACGGCCGGAGGCCTGGGCCTGCCGCCGGTCTATCCGATCATGCGCGAGCACCTGCGCCAGGGCAACCATGTCACGTTGATATCGGGTTTCCGCACCAAGGATCTGATGTTCTGGGACAAGCCGGGCGAGCGCATCCCCGAGCTGCAGAAGCAGTTCGGCGACCGGCTCGACGTGGTCTACACGACAGACGACGGCTCGTTCAACATCAAGGGCTTCGTCACCACGCCGCTCGAACAGATGCTGGACGACGAGAAGGCCGGCAAGGCCGGACGCCGCATCGCGGAGGTCACGACCATCGGGCCGCCCATGATGATGAAGGCGGTGTCCGACCTGACGTCCAAGTACGGCACGCACACCGTGGCGTCCGTCAACTCGATCATGGTGGACGCCACCGGCATGTGCGGCGCCTGCATGGTGCCCATCATCGAGGACGGCAAACTCGTGCGTCACCACGCCTGCATCGACGGCCCGGAGTTCGACGCCCACACGATCGACTGGGCCAAGTTCCTGCCGCGGTTCGGCCTGTTCAAGCGCCAAGAAGCGGCGGCCAAAGCGGCCATCTAGGGACTGAAATGGATTGAGGGACGGCGTCTGCGCGTCGTCCCTCAATCTCCCCCGCACTCCTCAGGCAATTCTCCGTGCCGGAAGAGATGTTGTCACGATGGTATCGGACTACCGGCACCGTTGCAAGTCAGGCTCGACACCACGAGAGATCGGCGTGTCGGGAGCCCGGATCACAGCAAAGAATGCCGCATCACCGTCTGATCGCGCCCGGGACCGACGCCGATGCCGCTGATGCGGCAGCCGATCAGGGCTTCGAGGCGCCGGACGTAGCCCCGGCAATTGGCGGGCAGGTCGTCGAAGCGGCGGACGCCGCTGATGTCCTCGGCCCAGCCGGGCAGGCGCTCATAGACGGGCGTGGCCGCCTCGACCTCGCGCTCGGTCATCGGCCAGCGGTCCGTGCGCGTCCCCAAGACGTCGTAACCCACGCACACCGGGATCTCGGGCCAGCCGGTCAGCACGTCCAGCTTCGTCAGGAAGACGTCGGTGAAGCCGTTGACGAGGCTCGCCTGCGCGACCAGCGGGGCGTCGAACCAGCCGCAGCGACGGGGCCGCCCGGTGGTCGCGCCGAACTCGCCGCCGTCGCGGCGCAGCTTCTCGCCGTCGTCATCCAGCAGCTCGGTGGGGAATGGCCCCTCGCCCACGCGTGTCGTGTAGGCCTTGACGATGCCGACGACCCGGTCGATGTGCGTCGGGCCGACGCCCGTGCCGGTGCACGCGCCGCCCGCCGTCGGATTGGACGACGTGACGTAGGGGTAGGTGCCGAAGTCGATGTCGAGGTGATGGGCCTGGGCTCCCTCGAACAGCACGACCTGGCCCTTGTCCAGGGCCTCGTTCAGCACGCGCGCGGCGTCGACGACGTAGGGGCGCAGCCGGTCGGCGTGCGCCAGCAGGGCCTCCACGATGACGTCGGGTTTGATGGCCGCCCGGTTGTAGACCTTGGCCAGCAACTGGTTCTTCTGGATCAGCGACGCCTCGACCTTGTCTGCCAGGGCCGCCGGGTCGAGCAGGTCCTGAGCCCTGATGCCCATGCGGTTGATCTTGTCGGAGTACGCCGGCCCGATACCGCGCCCCGTCGTGCCGATGCGCTTCGACCCGGCGAAGCGTTCCGTCACCTTGTCAAGCACCTGATGGTAGGGCGTGATGACATGCGCGGCGGCGCTGATCAGCGGATGCCGCACGTGGACGCCGCGGGCGGCCAGCGCGTCCAGCTCGGATCTCAGGACGTCGAGGTCCACGACGACGCCGTTGCCGATCACGCACGTGCAGTTGGGGTTCAGGATGCCGGACGGCAGCAGGTGCATCGTGAATGTCTCGTCGCCGACCACGACCGTGTGCCCGGCGTTGTTGCCGCCCGAGTAGCGCACGCAGTAGTCGACCCGGTCGCCGAGGGCATCCGTCGCCTTGCCCTTGCCCTCATCGCCCCACTGGGCCCCGACTATCACAATCCCCGGCATGGTTCCCAGCCTACTGGACACGAACGCCGGCATCGCCGAAGCTTCTTGCGCGCGGGCGCTTGCCCCGCCTCGCCTTGTTTGGCACGTCGACTCGTGTCGGCCAGTTCGGCCAATCAGGCTGACGCGAGCGCTCGGCGCCGGCGGCCGGCCAGCCTTACCCCGCCAATCACGACTGCCGCCACCAGCACACAGCCCAGCACCAGGTATCCTGGACCAAAGCTGAAGGGCGGTGCAGACTGAGCAGGAGCCTGAGGTGGCGCTGGTGTCTCGGGGTGCTGTTGCACCCACTGCCCGAAATCGAAACCGTTCCCGCCGGTCACGGGCTCACCGTTGTTGGCGGCCGCGGCATCCTTGCGTTGCGCAAGGAGCGCCTCTTGAAGTTGCTTCAACGTACCGGCTTGAGGAGTGACCTTCCAATTGCCCGTGCCATACTGACGCGCGATGTTGTCGGTAATGATAAAGAGTCCGTTAAGCCCATCGCCCGCAACAATATCCTTCGGACGGGCGGCTAGCAGCGCGGCCCCCGACTGCGCGTCATCATCGCAACCGCCCGTGACGAAACCTGCACTGGCATGGTCGGCCGTGATAGTTCCAACGGGCTGCCCCTGGGATGTTACTGGCGCAATCCAATCACCTCGCGGCACTAACATGTCGGCTGTCGGGTCGCTGGCCTGCAAGAAAGCCTCCTTCCAGGTCATGATCGTCACAGGCTTGCCGATTGACGAGTTGAACGGGTACAGGTATGGCTTGTCCGGGCTGAGTGTGTCGTTGGGGCTGGGCAGGCTCGCTGCCGCAACCATCGCTGACCCGCCCCCTGTTGTTAACCACGCTGAGACATCATCGGGAATTTGGCTCGGATCGGCCTGCGCGGGGCAGATTGGCACAGTTACGCACACAAGAAACGCCGCCAACGGAGCGACAACAGCCATCTTCTTCATTGTTCTAGGCCTTTCAAGAGATGTTGCAGAGGGAGAAGTGGGCAGTCCAGATGCTATTAGAGGCAAGATATGGGTAATAGTTGTGCTTGTTCAGCCCGTCCCAGGGGTCATTCCAGTAGACCATAGCCAGATCCACGATCGAAGCATACGAGTAACCATTGATCACAACAACATGCCCAGACAACGTGCCCGCATATTGATAGTCGTACTCAATCGGCCGACTGGCATCGATCTCGCTCTTGATCGTGGTGATCGGCAGAATGCCCGAAGAGTACGTGAGTGACAGACCCCAAGGGTCCAGCGCGTCCCGCACCATTTGGTCAGACGCCGCAATGTTGGGGCAGCTACCGATGGCAAGTCCCATGGTGGCGTTGAGGACGATGTTGCACTGCGACACATACCTTTCCTGGACATACATGATAACCATTTGGGTAGACGCCGCCCAGCACCAATTGGACTGTTCTTGCTTGTATCTGTTTACAGCCAGAAGGCGCGCCGTGGCCGGCACACCAGCCGCCATCCCGTACCACACCGGGTTGCCATTGTTCTCAGCCGTCCAGCCCTGCTGCGTCGTCAGCACCTGAATCTCCAACGGATCCGCCGTGTAATTGTGCTGACCAGTCTTCGGATTGTACTGACGGTAGATCTTGAGCGAGCCGGACGAATACCAACCGATACCCTCCAGCGACCAGCCCTTGCCGACGTTCACCGTCACTTCAAGTTGATCAGAGGTGAAGAAATGCTCACCCGTGGTCGGGTTGTACAGCCGGTACATCGCTATGTTGCTGACTGCCCTCGCCAGCGGCGCCACAGCCACATCGGCGGCCACAGCCAGCCCAGAAGTCAGCATTGCCAGCGCGACCACCAGGCCAAGCGACTTCTCGCGGAACCACAGCGTTCTCATCCCAGATCTCCACATCGTCTATGCGATGTTGACCAAGATGAGTCCACGCCCCCACCCCCCGAGCGGCTGTCGTGGTCATGCATGCGATCGAGCGGAATCGAACCGAAATCGACACCTTCTCGCCGTCGGTGAGGGGGACGTGCTAGCCGACGGCGGCCGGACCTGCACCTCGGAACCGGTGGCCGTCAACTTGTTGTACAGGTATCCCGCCACCCAGCCGGCGCCCGTGCTGGCCCGCGTGATGTCCGGCGGAACCAGCAGCACGCGTCCGAATCGGCCGGCCCCGAACCGCCCGCCCGCTTCGCTCAGCAGACGGTCGAGTTGTGCTTACATCTCGCCACGACTGATGACCGAGGCGGTCCTGGAAAACCACGGCGTGATTACTCCCAATCCATTCGGCGTGCGCATCCGCCGTGGCCCGACAGGCAGCGGGGGCCACCAGACGGTGGCCCCCGCAGTTCCCCCGGCCCTAATTCGCCATGGCCTTTGCCTGCATCGCAGCGGTCTCTTGCTCAACGTAACCGAAGAGGTCGTCCTGCTTGTTCAGCTTGCCCGGCAGGATGATGATGGCCGAGACAAGACCGACGAGCGAGAGGATGGCCACGACGAGAGTCGCCCTGATCGGATGCTGGGCCGCACCAGCAGTGCTGCCAGCGAGCAACGGGAAGAGGAAGGCGCCCAGGCCGCCGGCCAGCTTGCAGAACATGTAGCCGAAACCTGAGGCAGTCGCCTTGAACCGCGGCGGCGCCACGGCCGACAACAGCGTCTGCCCATTCGAGGCATCCCAATAGTGACCCCACATGAGGATCGCCAGGAACAGGATCAGGAACGCGGTGGACAGCTTGAACGTCTTGTCCGGGCCCTGCAAGTACATGCACAGGGCAACGCCCAGCAACCCGATCAGCGCCATGCCGAAACCGATCGTGCTGAGGCCTTGATGCTTGATCTTCGGCAGCACCAACGGCGCCACGAATCCAGAGACGGCGGCAACGATGTAGACGGCACCGGTGATCAAGTTCACGGTCACCATCGAGTGCGAGAACAGGCGCCAGGTCGCCTCTGTCACCTTGCCGTTGGAATCCTTGATGAATCCGGCCGAACTGGCGCTCAGGAACGTCGCCAGGATGACGGGCAGATAGAGCCCGAAGCCGGAGAACTCCCAGCCTTGGCAGAAGTTCGAGATCCATCCGAAGATCGTGCCGCGTTTCTTGGTCTTGTCGGCCATGATGACGTGCAGGAAGTCCCCGACGTGCACCCGGTCAATGTGGACGTCCTCGTCCGGCAGGATGTCGAGCGAATCGTCGAACAGTTCCTTGGACGCGATCTTGGCCTCATGGAACCGGCCACGCTGCACCAATGACAGAGGCGTCTCGGGCAGCTTCAGCCGGGCGAACAGCACGATGACGGCCGGAATGGCGCCGATGGCCAGGGCCAGACGCCAAAGGATTTCCGGATGCGCGTAGAGGCCGGCCACGTAGAGGATCACGACGACGCTGGCGGCGATGACCTCGCCCAAACCGAACATGAACTGCCAGCGCGTGCCCATGACCTCGCGTTTGCCTCTCGGCATCGACTCCATGATGTACGCGTAGCCGTTGGCGATGTCGGAGCCGAGCGGCACGCCCAACAGGAAGCGCACGATGATGAGGTACCAAATGTTCGGCGACCAGCCCAGCGCCAGTGCCAGGACGATGAAGAGGATCATCGTGAGGATGAACATCTTCTTCCGGCCGATCTGGTCGGCAATGTAGCCGCCGCCCCATGACCCGATGATGGCCCCGAACTGGGTCGCGCCGGTGACGAGTCCCCACTGCCACCAGGGGTAGTGGAAGCCTGACCATTCCTGCTTGGTGAACAGGAGGACAAAACCGATGGCGTAAAGATCCCAGGCCTCGATGAGGATGGTTGAGATCATGAGCCAGCCGCCCTTGTTGCTCGAATCTGTCCCGTCCTTGTTCTGAAGGCGCAGGGTTGCAATATCCGACAGTTCCCTTAGTTGCACAGAATCCATGTGTTCTTCTCCTTTGAGACAGCTGGAGCGCATCATGCGCCCGATGGACTTCAACTGCGCTGTCGACACCGTGGAGCGGAGTAGACTTCCAATATCGTATAGGATATTGTGGAAGCGGTCAATCAACGGCGAACTTGCACGACAACCGCTCTTGACCCATCCGACACCTTGATGACGAGGAGGACCAACCCCGTGTACACCGCTGACACCTGGCCGATCGCCGCCAACATGCTGCCGTTCGGCCCGATCGCGCCAGACGGCACCCCGAACACCGAGGCGCCCGCAACGTCGTGGGCCAAGCAGCTCAAGCAGGTCAGGGACGAAGGCTTCGACTTCGTCGACCCCACTGACGCCTGGCTGTCGATCGGCGAACTGTCCGACGCCCGGTTCGACGAATTCGTCAAGGCCATCGCCGACTCCGGCATGACCGTGCCGTCGATCTCGACGACCCGGCGCAGCGTGATCGACCCCAAGCGCGGCGAGGACTACCTGCGCATCGGCCACGTGCTGATCGACCGCGCACCGATACTGGGTGCGACCATAGTCAACTTCGGCCTGATGCAAGACCTGCTGCCCGCCCAGAAGAAGGCGCTGTGGTTCTGGCTCGAGGAGGGCTACCACGACCCGGCCGAGCCCGCGGTCCGCAACCTGGCGATCTCGCGGATCCGCGAACTGGCCGAGCACGCCGCGTCCGTCGGCATCGAGATCAGCCTCGAGATGTACGAAGACACCTACATCGGCACCTGCGACGAAGCGGTGTCCTTCCTGAAAGACGTCAATCATCCGGCCTGCGGCCTCAACCCGGACCTCGGCAACTTCGTTCGCCTGCACCGTGAGATCGAAGACATCCCGACGATGTTCGACAAGGTGCTGCCGTACACGAACTTCTGGCACATCAAGAACTACTCGCGCGACATCGACCCGAAGACCGGCGCCATCTCAACGTTCCCGCTGCCGCTGGTCATGGGGGTTGTCAACTACCGCGTCCAGATCCGCAAGGCACTCGAGCTCGGCTTCCATGGGCCGTTCGTCTGTGAGCATTACGGCACAGACTCGCTCGGCGTGTCTGCCCTCAACCGGGAGTACATCAAGGGTGTTCTGCGCTCCGCGCTGAGCTGACCCCCGGGAGGGTGGTTCGCAGATTCGTCCCTCACCCACTCCCGGCCGGTTGGATCGCACCCGCATTCGTAGACGTGCGGGTGCGATCCAACCCATGAGGCTTATCTGACAATCGAAATGCACCACTTGGAAAACGACTAGAGAGAGGCACTGAAATGACAACGGTCGCAGTACTCGGCCTGGGGGCCATGGGCCTCCCGATGGCCACCTGCCTGACGAAGACGGCGGACGTCCGCGCCTTCGACGTGTCCGCCGAGAGGGTGAAGCTGGCGGTGGACGCCGGCGTCAAGGGGTGCGTGTCACCCGCGGAGGCGTGCGCCGGGGCAGATGTCGTCGTCGTCGGCGTCCGCGACGGGCATCAACTCGAAGACGCCCTCTTCGGGGCCGACGGCGCCAGCGGCGCGATGAAGGCCGGATCCGTTCTGATCCTGACGTCGACCGTCGGCGCCGAGGGGGCCCAGTCCGCGGCCGGCCGGCTCGCCGAACACAAGGTGCTGTTCGTCGACGCACCCGTGTCTGGCGGCGCCCTCCGGGCCGCCAAGGGTGATCTGCTGATCATGGTGAGCGGCACCGACGAGGCCCTGGCGAAGGCCGATGCCGTTCTGCACACGCTGGGGTCGACGGTCGTCGTCGCCGGCAAGCAGGTGGGCGACGGACAGAAGATGAAGACGGTCAACCAGCTGCTGGCCGGGATTCACACGGCGGCTGCCAACGAGGCGCTGGCCCTGGCGCATGCGCTCGGGCTGGAGCTGGAGCCACTCATCGAGGTGCTCAACCAGGGGGCCGCCGCTTCGTTCATGTTCGCCGACCGCGGGCCCCGCATCGCCCAGCAACTGCACGGGGAGCAGCCGCCGCTGCGGTCCCGGGTCGACGTCATCAACAAGGACATGGGCATCGTCACGGCTCTGGCCCGCAGCGTGGGCGTCGCCACGCCCGTCGCCGCTGCCGCCGGCCAGCTCTACCTCGAGGCGATGGCGCACGGACTGGCGGCATCCGACGACTCGGTCGTTGCTACAATCCTCGCATCCTGATCACGTCGATCGAGACGCCAATCCAGGAAGGCCGAGAGTGACAACGCTGTTCAACGATCCGGCGCATTTCACCGAGGACATGGTCGCCGGCTTCGTCGCCGCCAACCGGCACGTGGTCCGGGCCGTCCGCGGCGGAGTCGTGCGCCGGCAGCCCGGCGGAGCCGGCAAGGTGGCGATCGTCATCGGTGGCGGGTCGGGTCACTATCCCGCCTTCTGCGGCACCGTCGGGCCGGGTTTCGCCGACGGTGCCGTGATCGGCAACGTCTTCACGTCGCCGTCCGCGGACTACGCCGTCTCGGTGGCCAGGGCGGCCGACACGGGCGGCGGCGTGGTGTTCTCCTACGGCAACTACGCGGGCGACGTCATGAACTTCGGCCTCGCCCAGCAACGCCTCAACGCCGACGGCATCAAGACGATGACGGTCCTGGTCACGGACGACATCGCCAGCGCTCCCCCCGACCAGAAGGAGAAGCGCCGGGGCATCGCCGGGGATTTCACGGTGTTCAAGGTCTTGTCGGCCGCCGCCGAGGAGGGCTTGGACATCGACGCCGTGGTCGCGGCCGGCGAGCACGCCAACGACATGACGCGCTCGATGGGCGTCGCCTTCGCTGGCTGCACGATGCCGGGAGCCGCGGAACCGCTGTTCACCCTACCGAAGGGCATCATGGGCGTCGGCCTCGGCATTCACGGCGAGCCGGGCGTCTCGGAATCGCCCGTGGTGCCGGCCGCCGACCTGGCCGCCCTGCTGATCGACAAGCTGCTGGCCGAGCAGCCGCCCAATGCCTCCAAGCGGGTGGCCGTGATCCTGAACGGCCTGGGCCGCACCAAGTACGAGGAACTGTTCGTCGTCTACGCCTCGGTCGACGAGATCCTGACCCGGCGCGGCTACACGATCGTGGAGCCGGAGGTCGGTGAGCTGGTCACCAGCCTCGACATGGCCGGCTGTTCCCTCACCATCACGTGGCTGGACGACGACCTCGAGCGCTGGTGGAAGGCCCCCGCGCTGTCGGCCGCCTACGTCAAGGGCGTCGTGCCGGAGACGGCCGGCGACGCGTCCGAAGCGCTGGTCGAACGTGACGCTCCGGACGTCGCGTCGATCGTCGCCGCCGACACCGTCGGGCAGAGTCAGGGGCGCCGCGTCGCGCAGATCCTGGGCGCGATCGAGGCGATGCTGGCCGACCAGGCCGAGGAGCTGGGCCGCATCGATGCCGTCGCCGGCGACGGCGACCACGGGCGCGGCATGGTCAAGGGGGCCCAAGCGGCCGCGCAGGCCGCCGCGCAGGCCGTGGCGGCCAAGGGCGACGGCGCCGCCGTGCTGCGCGCGGCCGGCGAGGCCTGGGCATCGCAGGCCGGTGGCACGTCGGGCGTGCTGTGGGGCGCCGGGCTCGAAGCCTTCGGCCGGGCGCTGCCGGCGCACGACCCCGCGTCGGCGGCGCATCTGCTGGCGGGAGCCCAGGGCTTCCTGGACACGATCATGACGCTCGGCAAGGCTCACCGCGGCGACAAGACCATGATCGACGCCCTGGCACCCTTCGTGGACGAACTGGCCGCCATCGTCGCCGCCGACCCCGCCGCGCCGGCCGCCAAGGCCTGGGCCGAGGCCGCGCCGGTGGCCACAGCGGCGGCCGCCCGGACCGCCGAACTGACGCCCAAGGTGGGCCGGGCCCGTCCGCTCGCCGAGCGTTCGATCGGCACCCCGGACGCCGGGGCCACGTCCATGGGCATGATCATCGCAGTCGTCGCCGACCAACTGAAAGAGCCATCGCCATGACCGCCCCGGGATGGCGCGTCGTCGTCGGCTCGGACGACGCGGGCGATGACTACCGGCGCATCATGCGCGACGACCTGGCGTCCGACGATCGCGTCGCCGAGGTGATCGACGTGACGATGGCCGATGGCGAGAGATACCCCGACGTGGCGGTCCGCGCGGCCAAGCTCGTGGCGGACGGACGGGCCGACCGTGCCCTGCTGTTCTGTGGCACCGGGTTGGGGGTCGCCATGTCGGCCAACAAGGTGCCTGGCATCCGCGCCGTCACCGCCCACGACGCGTATTCCGTCGAACGGTCCGTCCTGTCAAACGATGCCCAAGTCCTGTGCATGGGCCAGCGCGTCATCGGCGTCGAAGCGGCCCGCAAACTCGTCCACCAGTGGCTCGACTACCGGTTCGACCCGGCGTCCCACTCAGCGGCGAACATCGACGCGCTCGCCAAGTACGACCGCTGACACCATCGTCACATGCGGCTGCGCACGCCGGCGATGTGCCTGGCCATGGCGTCGCGCGCCGCGTCCGGGTCATGACTGGCGATCGCCGCCAGTATGGCGCGATGCTCGACGTGCGAATCGGCGGCATCGTGCACCGCGCCGCCGCGGAAGCGTTGGAACCGGAAGTAGTGGATGCCCCAGTTGTCGAACGCCCGCACCAGGAACGGGTTGCCCGCCACCTCCATGATGCCCCGGTGCAGGCCGATGTCGGAGCGCAGGTACTGGCGGTACTCGGCGACGGTCGGGCCGAGCGGCACGCTTTCCATCGTGTCCTGGAATTTCACCAGACGCGCCAGCTCGCTGTCGGTGATCACCTCGGCGGCCCGCCCCGCGCAGTATGGTTCCACGAGGGCGCGGGCATCCAGGAGCGCCTGATACATCTCGACGGGCAGGATGTCGGCCGCCCGGTAGCCCTTGTGCTGCTCGCGGATCACGACGCCGGCGGTGGCAGCGCGCGCCAGGGCCTCGCGGACCGGGGTCTGGGACACGCCCCATTCCTCCGCCAGCCGGTCGATGTTCAGCGGGGCGCCCGGACTGCAGGCCGGACTGAGCAGCCACTCGACGAGCAACTCGTACACGTCCGCCGACAGGGCTTGGTGGTGGATCACGGGCACACAACCATCCTACGTTGACGCACTCAGCTTGCTTGCCGCCGCAGCATATTCCAAGTGAACCACCCAGATGCGTTGGAAGTTCTGGCGAGACCTACAACTGAGGTTGGAAGTTGCCATTCAACTTCCAACTTTCGGGCCACACTAGTATGGAATCATCGTCCAGTTGCAAGTCAATAACCAGATCAGTTGTAAGATTGTGCCATGGATGGCGCTAGATTCACCCATAGTCAGTTCGGCGGGCCTGCGCGCGAACCGGGCAATCAGTGGGCCTTCACATACTATCTGCCGAGCCCCATACCGCGGTCGATCCCGCTCGACACCCACGTCGCCACCGTCATGTCTGATGCCGACGCGGCGCTCGGGAATCTGCAAGGACTAGCGACCATCGTCACAGACCCCAGCGTCTTGATCGGCCCGTACCAGCGACGCGAAGCCCTCGCCAGCTCGCGCATCGAGGGCACGCAGGCGTCGCTGTCCGACGTCCTCCAGGCAGAGGCTGACGCGAGTTCTGGGAACGACAACACACTGGAAGTGTTGCGATACCTGCAGGCAACCGACCGAGCGAATAGCCTGATCAAGTCCCTACCGATCAGTCAACGTCTCATCCTCCAGCTTCACGAGATTCTCCTCCGAGGCGTGCGCGGCAAGGAGCGGAATCCGGGCGAATTCCGCAGCAGTCCGGTCTGGGTCGGCCCGGCTGGCGCCACTCCTGAAAGCGCACCCTTCGTCCCCCCGCTGCCACAACACCTGGCAGAGCTGATGAGCGACTGGGAGTTCTTCGTCAACGCAGACGGCAGGCAAATGCCGGCGCTAATCCAAGCGGCGCTGATGCACTACCAGTTCGAGACCATCCATCCTTTCTTGGACGGCAACGGGCGCATCGGGCGCCTCTTGATCAACCTGCTGCTGATGGAGCGAAACCGATTGCCCTACCCTCTGTTGTACGTGTCTAGCTACTTTGAAACATACCGACATGTCTACTACGAGCGACTGCAGGCCGTGAGAGAGACAGGAGACATCAACGGTTGGCTGCTGTTCTTCCTCCGCGCCGTGGAGTCACAGGCGAATGATGCGGTGGCCCGCTCACGTCAGCTCATCGCGATTCGGGATTCCTACATGAAAGAGGCCATTCAGACCCGCTCGAAGCTGCCCTCTCTGGTCGGTCTCCTCATGGCGAATCCCGTGGTGACCGTGAAGCAGGTCGAGCGAGCCACGGGCCTGACGAATCAAGGCGCTCGGCTGATCGTCAAGTCGGCAGAGAATCGCGGCTGGCTGACTCCCCTTGCCACGCGCGGCAGGGGCGGCAGAGCACTGTGGATCGCGCCCCAACTCATGGAAATACTGGAAGCTCCGATGGCCTACCTGCCTCCCCCGCAATAGTCCTGACGCTCTGTGACTCACTTCGGCAGCAGCGCGGCGCCGTCGGCCCGATGCCGCTAATCCGTCCGCCGACCCCGGCTGATAGCATGGAGGGCGAGGTTGTACCCCCCCTAAACATGAACAACGACGATCCCGCTCACGAAGGTCGCACGATGCCCGAAACACCCCCACCATCAACGATCTCGGCCACGATCGACGGACGTGAGGTGCGGGTCGCCGCCAACCTCACGATCCTGCAGGCGTGCACCCAGATCGGCGTGCACATTCCCAGCCTGTGCGGCGACATCCGGCTCGAGCGCAGCAACGGCAACTGCGGGCTTTGCATCGTCGAGGTGGCCATCCCGCCGAACCTGGAGGAGACGCGCGACGTCAAGGCGTGCATCACGCCGCTGACCGACGGCATGGTCGTCAACACGCGCTCGAAGGCCATCCAGACCTTCCGGCGCGTGCGCCTAGAGGAGCTGCTGGCCGACCACAACGCCGACTGCGAGGCACCATGTCAGCGCACGTGCCCGGCCCACATCGACATCCAGCGCTACCTGAACCACGTCGTCGTCGGCAATTACGAGGACGCCATCCGCGTGATCAAGCAGACGAACCCGTTCCCCAGCACCTGCGGCCACGTTTGCCCGCACCCGTGCGAGACGCAGTGCCGCCGCAACCTCGTCGACTCCCCCGTCGGCATCAACAACGTCAAGCGGTTCGCCGCCGACTGGGATCTGGCGCGCGAGCACCCCTGGGTGCCCAAGCTGGCGCCCACGACGGGCAAGCGCATCGCCGTCGTCGGGGCCGGTCCGTCCGGCCTCAGCGCCGCCTACTACCTGGCCCTCAAGGGCCACAAGGTGCTGGTCTTCGAGAAGCAGCCGCAGCCCGGCGGCATGATGCGGTACGGCATCCCCGAGTACCGCATGCCGAAGGCCCAGTTGGACGCCGAGATCGACATCATGCGGGCCATGGGAATCGACATCGCGTGCGAGCGATCGCTGGGCGTCCACCTGCACCTGGAGGACCTGCAGCGCGGCTACGACGCCGTCTACCTGGCGTTCGGGTCGTGGCAGGCCACACCCCTGGCCATCGACGGCGACAACCTCCCGGGCGTCGCGCTCGGCATCAACTGGCTGGCCGACGCCACCAAGGGTTCGGCCGACTTCAAGGTGGGGGACGACGTGATCGTCATCGGCGGTGGCAACACGGCGATCGATTGCGTGCGGACGGCGCTGCGCAGGGGCGCCAAGAACGTCTCGCTGGTGTATCGCCGGACGAAGGACGACATGCCGGCCGAGCGCTTCGAGGTCGAGGCCGCCCTGGCCGAGGGCGTCAACATGGTGTACCTGACGGCGCCGGACCACATCACGATGCGGGAGGACGGCAAGAAGCTGCTGCACTGCATGGCCATGGAGCTGGGTGAGCCGGACCGGTCGGGGCGCCGCCGCCCGATCCCGATCGAGGGCAGCAACTTCGAGATGGCGGCCGACACGATCATCGGCGCGATCGGCCAGGCCACCAACACGCAATTCCTGTACAACGACCTGCCGGTCAAGCTGGGCAAGTGGGGCGACATCGACATCAACCCACGCACGATGACCACGTCGGAGAAGGGCATCTTCGCGGGCGGTGACTGTGTCACCGGGCCGGCCACCGTCATCCAGGCGATCGCCGCCGGCGGCCGCGCCGCCGAGGCCATCGACGAGTACATCATGACCGGCTCCGTCACGCCGTCCAGCGAAACCTACAACTGCTCGCGCGGGACGCTCGAAGACCTGCCCCGGCACGAGTTCGAGGCGATCCCCCGCCTGGAGCGCCTGGCCATGCCGGAGCTGGACGCCAAGACGCGCATCCACAATTTCGACATGGTCGAGCTGGGTCTGAACGACGACGAGGCCCGGGCCGAAGCGGGACGCTGCCTGCGCTGCGGCTGCTCGGTGCGTCACAACTGCCAGTTGCGCACCGAGGCCACCGCCCACCGCGTCACGTATCGCAAGCCCCTGCACGAGCGCCCCCGCACCGATCTGCTGGCATCGCACCCGTTCATCATCCGCGACTCGAACAAGTGCATCCACTGCGGCAAGTGCATCTCGGCCTGCTCGGAGATCGAGGGCGTCGGCGTACTGGCCTACCAGTTCGAGCACGGCAACGTGACGGTCTCGACGTGGAACGGCGAGCCGCTGGAGACCACCGATTGCGTGTCGTGCGGCCAGTGCGTCACGGCGTGCCCCTGCGGGGCCCTGACGTTCAAGCGCGAGCGCGGCAAGGTGTTCCGGGCGATCAACGACCCGTCCAAGCTGGTCGTCGGGTTCGTCGCGCCGAGCCCGCGGTCCGTCATCGCCGAGCAGTACGGGCTCAGCCCCGACCAGGCGTCCGGCTTCATCGCCGGTCTGATGAAGGCGGTCGGCTTCGACAAGGCCTTCGACTTCAGCTTCGCCGCCGACCTGACGATCGTCGAGGAGGCGACCGAGTTCCTGAACCGGCGGGCGTCAGGCGGCGTGATGCCACAGTTCACGTCGTGCTGCCCCGGCTGGGTCAACCTCGTGGAGCGCCGCTACCCCGAGCTGATCCCCCACCTGTCGACGTGCCGCTCGCCCCAGGCCATGATGGGCGCCACGGTTCGCACCAACTACGCGCAGCTCTTCAACATCGCGCAGGACGACCTGTACGTCGTCTCGATCGTGCCCTGCCTGGCCAAGAAGTACGAGGCGGCCCGGCCCGAGTTCGCGCCGGACGGCGTGCGCGACGTCGACGCCGTTCTGACGACCACCGAGTTCCTCGAGATGGTCGAGATGCAGCACGTGGATGTCAGCTCCATCGTGCCGGCGTCCTTCGACGAGCCCTACTCGCGGGTGTCGGGGGCGGGCGTGATCTTCGGAGCGTCCGGCGGCGTCGCCGAGGCGGCCCTGCGCATGGCCGTCGAAAAGATGACGGGCACCCCGCTGGTCGATCACCTGGACTTCACGGAGGTGCGTGGCATGAAGGGCTTCAAGCACGCCGAGGTGGACGCCGGCGGCAAGCCGGTGCGCGTCGCCGTCATTTCGGGGCTCGGCAATGCGGAACCCCTGATCAGGCGCGTGATCGCGGGCGAGGACGTCGGCTACGACTTCGTCGAGATCATGGCGTGCCCGGGCGGCTGCGTGTCCGGAGCCGGCAACCCTGCCCCGACCAGGGCCGGCGAGCTCGCGGGACGCCAGCAGTTCCTCTTCAACATCGACAAGACGTCGACCTACCGCAAGAGCCAGGAGAACCCCGACATCCTGCGGCTGTACACGGCCTTCTACGGCGAGCCCAATTCCGAGCTGGCCCACCGGCTGTTGCACACCACCTACCACAAGTTCGAGCACGAGACGGTGGTCGGCCCCGAACCGGAGTTGGTCGGCTAGCGGCGGGCTCTGCCTGTCGCGATCCGGGCGACGGACGGTCGCAGGCGTAAGGTGCCGTGGATTGAGCCATGGCCGACGTTACATGTAACATTGTTTGCATGAGCGTCGTCGAGCGAGTGGCCTCCTATCGCGAGCGCATGCGGGCCAGCGGCTTCCGGCCCATCCAGGTTTGGGTGCCCGACGTCCGGACGCTGTCGAAGGAGATTGCGGCCCAGGGTCGGCGGGTAGCAAAGTCCGACGTCCACGACGGCAGTCTTGAGTGGCTGGATGCCGTCAATGCCGACATGTGGGCCGAGGAGTGAAGCGGGGTGAGCTCTGGGTCGCCGCCGGCCCTGGCTACCTGTCGAAACCGCGGCCCGTGCTGATCCTTCAGGACGACCGCTATGGCCAAACCGCGTCTGTCACTGTCGCACCACTGACATCGGAACGCGTCGATGCCCCGCTCTGGCGCGTCGAGATCGGCGCCACGCCCACAAGTGGCCTGGACAGGGCCAGCTACGTCCGGATCGACAAGGTGACGACGACCCGGCGGTCTCATCTGGCCCAGCCGATCGGCCAGGTGACGCCGGCGCAACTGCGCGACGTCGAGCGGCTATTGCTGGCCTTCTTGGGTCTGGCTTCCTAGCCTCCACCAGATGGGCTCGAAAGCCCGCACGGCATGCTCAACCTTGACCCGCGGCGACCCAAACATCTCAGAGCCGACGGGCCGGATCGCTCACGCCGCCACCGGCGCCGGCGCGATCGTGACGGCCAGATCGGGCTCCACCGCCGGATCGGGACTGATGTAGCCGGCCCAGTCGGCGGCCAGGCTGGGCGCGGAGGTCTCCGTGCCGTCGAGCAGGTTCGTGCCGTCGGCGGAGGCCGAACTCCCATACGTCGGCGGCGTGACGCTCACCACCAGGCACCAGTGATCGACCCGGAGCTGCGGCGCGTTCCCCGCTGCGGCCAACCCCGTCACGGACACGGGCGCGGCCGAGGTCTGGGCACTGGCGGCCGCGGCGACCGTGCAGGCCGACGGATCGCTCACGGGGAAGAACAGCGGCCCGGCCCCGGGCAGCCCGAACACCGTGTCCGCCTGCGGGGAGTCGATGTCGATGGTGTAGTCCAAGCCGTGGCCCGCCGAGGTCAGAAGTGTCACATCGAACGGCACGGCGACGGCGAACGTCCCGTTCCCGTCCGGGCCGTCATTGACGAGGATCTCGGCCTCGGCCGCCCCGATGGTGAACTGAACGGTGTCTGAGGCGGAGCTCGCCGCGTCCGCCACGCCGTCCTTCGTCACCGCGAGCCCCATGGACGCCTGGCCGGCGATCAACGTGGCCGGGGCGGTCTGGGCCGCCCACAGCCCCAGCGTCTGGCCGCCGCCGACGACGACGGCGGTCGCCCCGATGGCCAGGAGGGGCAACCAGGGAAATCTGCGAGAGCGCCGCATCAGTCACCCCCCGGGGTCGGACAGGGGGAGCTGAAACCGTCGCCGCAGCGGACCTGGACGGCGGTCACCGTCATGACGCCCAGCGCGAGGGGTGGCTCCGGGGACGGCCCGCTGGTCGGGTCGACCCACGCCGGCGCGCCGGCCGGCAACGTCAGGTTCACCACGACGTCCCATGCGGCGGCGATCGGTGCCACGACGGTGTCCCCCAGCGCCGCCTCGCCCGAAGCGGGCGCGACCTGGAGGTCGTCGACCTCGACGTGCCACGTGACCACCGCGTCGGCGGGCAGGCTCGCAAACCCCACCCGGAGCGCGACGCCCAGGTTGTCGCCGATCGCGACCGGAGTGACGCTCTGGCGCAGAACCACTGTCTCCCCCGGCGACAGAACCAGGCCGGGCAGCGACGAGGCGTCGCCCGATGCGCCCTGGTCGGGGCAGTCCCAACTCAGCGCGGCCGCGGCCACCTGCAGGTCGCCGGCCTTGATCACCGCGCCGCTCCAGGCCGCCGATGCCCGCCACTCGGCGAACGTGAAGCTCATCGCGCCCCACACCACGAGCGCGAACGCCACCGGCGCCCACCAGGCCCCGATCGCCTCCGGGAGCGCCTCGCGGCGTCGCACCCTGCCACCGGCCCGGCTCACGGTGCGCTCACCATCGCGTTCGACACGCATCCGACGGGCGTGTTGATGTACAGGGTCGGGATCGTGCACACGGGACCTAGCTCGTTGTCGACCACCTGGACCTGAAGCAGGGCGACATCGCCCGACCCGCCTTCCGGCACCCCGGCGACCAGGTGGACGTACGTCACGGTGTAGGTCCACACGATCGGCAGTCCGGGCCGGACGACCGACCCGTGTGCGATCTCGGTCGCGCCGCCGTTGCCCGGACCCAGAAGCGCCTCGTACAGCGCGTCCCCGGACAGATCGGCGGGCACGTTCGTCCAGGCACGCTTGTCGAGGTCGAGAGCGCCGTCGGCCTTGTAAACGTAGCCGTTGGGGAAGTCCGCGATCACATTGGCATCCACCTTCACCGTCAAGGACACGGCGCCCGTACGGCTGCCGGCGCGCGTGGACGGGGGCACGACGCAGGTCAGCGTCGTGTCGTCCACGACCGTGACGCTCCCGCACGGCGCGTCGCCGTTCAGGAGAACCGACAGCTGGCCACTGGACTCGATCGCCTGGAGCCCGTTCCCCTTCAGCGTCAGGGTGGCGCCGCCTTCGAAGGGCCCGCCGACCGACGACGGCGCATCGATGCCGCCCGTGGAACACGTGAAGTCGCCGACGCCCGACAGGGGCAGCACCCGCGAGAACTGCGACGACACCGTCTGGGCGGACTCCAGCGCCTGCGTCTGGAGACGCACGCCGCCGAGGAGCGACCCACCCGGCCCGTATGCCTCCTCCGGCAGCGGGACGGTCAGCGTCGCGGTGGTGCCCGATGACACATTGTGCGAGCCGAGATACTGCTCGGCCTTGTTCGTCGGCGTCCAGTACACGTCGAGCCGCAGCGGCAGCGTCGGCGCGGTGCTCGGCGACACCGGCGCGGTCGAGGCCGCCGTGATCGTCGCGCCGCAGCCGCTGGCGATGGCGGTCGCGGCGGTCGGACGCCACGTGATGATCTTCTTGTTCGAGGTCGCCGCCTCGTTGACGATCATGCCCGCGCCCGTGCCGGACGTGCCGACGGACACCGTCTCCTCGGTCACCGTGTTGGCGTTGGCGAACGTGTTCGGCCCGAAGGTGTTGCGCTCCATGGTCACGACGCCGGCGTTGTACAACCAGATCGTCGACTTCTGGAAGCCGTCGAAGTAGTTGTCCTGGATGTGCACCTTCGTCGCGGTCGCGGGAGTGGTGGTCTGGGAACCGTACCAGGTGATGGCGGCGGGCATGCCGAGCGCCGGATCGACGATGAACGTGTTGTTCTGGATCATGGTGTCCGAGGTGGCCGGGAACGAGCCCGGCAGCGACATCAGCGAGCAGAACGCGTCGTTCGCGCCGTTCTGCGTCTTGCACGATCCGCTGTTGACGACGGTGTTGTCATGGAAATTCAGGGCCTGCATGATCGCGGGCGACCCGAGCACGTCGATCGAGAATACGACCGGGTCCTTCTTCGTCGGTGACTTCACCAGGTTCTTGAACAGGCAGTTCCGGATGTCCAGCCCGTTGAACCGGGCGCCCGACAGGACGATCGAGTTGTTCACGCAGCCCGAACTGTCTGTCGCCGTGCAGGTCCACGTGGTCGAGTACGGGTCGCGCGTCGTGGTGAACGTCACGCTGTCGATCGTGATGTTGGTGTCGACCACCGAGGACGCCCCCTGCGTGATCAGGACGGCCGCCGCGCGCGTGCCGACGGCGCCGTCGTTCAGGTTGCCGACGGTGTAGTTGCGGAAGATGAGACCGTTGACGAAGGCGTCGATCTCCAGGAAGCGCTGCGTCAGGTTGTTGTCCAGGGGCATGGTCTGCCCGCCCTCGATGACGAGGTTCGACGCACCCTCGGCCGCGATGATCGCCGAGCCCGCGTTGCGGATCTCCGAGGCGTTGCGCAGCGTGATGTTCGCCCCGGACAGGAGGATCGAGGTGTAGGGGAGGGTACTGACCG
>JGI20166J26741_12156694_pt1 | contig 37737 bp, 46 predicted proteins | sample TergutCu122P5_FD_26741 | JGI IMG/M metagenome (IMG submission 26741)
TCCTGGCGGCCGTCCTGGCTTTGATCCCCTCCCTCCCGGCCCTCGCCGCGGAGCCGCTCTTCGAGCTGACGACGCGGCGGGCGGTCACGAAGGGCGTTACATACGAGGAGAACCGGCAGGTCACGGACGCCGGGCTGCTGGACATCCACGTCCTGACGATCCCCCTCGACGACCCGTACATAACCGTCGGCCCCGCCGCGTCGGCAAACGACGCCGGCCTGAAGGAGACCGTGACGCGGCTTCTCGCGGACAACGGGGCCGTGGCCGGGACAAACGGCGACTTCTTCGGCCTCGCCGGGGACCATTCCTCCGCGTTCGGCCCGGAGGTCAAAGACGGGAAGCTGCTGTCCCTGAACACGTCCTTCAATAAGGAAGAAAACGAGTTTTCCGGGTTTTTCCTGGACAACACGAACAACCCGTTCATGACGTTCATCCAGACCGAGATACACTTTTACAACGACGGCAAGGAGAATATCGCCGTCAGCGCGATAAACAAGGTCTCGGACTTCGTTCTGCCCGTTATAATAACCCCGGCGGCCATGTCCGACACGGCCTCCGTCGACGCGCGGTTCGGCGGGCTTTTGAAGGTCGTGGTCAGCGGACAAGCCATTTCTTACGTCTCCCGGAAGGGCGAGACGGTCAAAGTCCCGGCCGACGGCTACGTCCTGGTGATCCAGGAGGCCTCCGCGGACTGGTTCGGCCCGTTCTTCAAGGCAGGGCAGAGCGCGGAGCTGAAGATCAGCACCAAGGGCGTCGACCTAAGCAAGATAGTCGCGGCCATCGGCGGCGGCGGGCGCATCCTCGCCAACGGCGAGATCGTCTCCTACGGCACGATACCGGCGGGGCGGCAGCCGCGCACGGCTTTGGGCATCACCCGGGACAAGAAGCGGCTCATATTGGCCGAGGTGGACGGCCGCTCGTATTCCATCGGCGCGACGAACGACGAGATGGGCCGGATCATGCTCCGCTACGGCGCGTACAACGCCATGCACCTGGACGGCGGCGGCTCGTCCACGATGGTCATAAAGGAGCCCGGCGCGGCGGACTACACCGTCGTCAACAACCTCTCCGACGGCGTCCAGCGCAAGGTGGTGAACGCCTTCGGGGTGTACGACAACGCCCCGGCGGGGCAAGTTTCGCGGATCGCGGTCAGGCCCGGGAGCGGGCGCGCCTTCCTGGGCTTTCCGGTAATCCTGGACGTCTACGGCCTGGACGAGTATTACCACAGGATCGACCTCGACCCGGCCCGGCTGACGCTGACCTCGGACGACCCGGCGGGCGTAATCGAAAACGGCGCGTATACCGCCGGAAAGAGCGGGACGGTCACGTTCACCGCCTCCTACGACGGCCTGACCGGGACGGCTTCGCTGGGCGCTGAGGCTCTCGAGGAGCTGGACTGCGGCGTCGGCGAGATAAGGACGATGGAAGGCGGCAGGACAGCCCTGAGCTTCACCGGCATGGGCGGCAGCGGCGAACAGACCCCCATTACGGACGGGATCACCTACGAAATCAGCCCCTCCGGCCTCGGCCACATGGAAGGGAACGTTTTCGTGGCCGACTCGGGCGGGCTTGGGTCGATAAAGGCTTCCGCGGCGGGGATCCCGGCCTATGTGGCCGTGTACTCCGGCGGCGTCGAGACGCCCGTCTGCGATTTCGAGGGGGGCAAGGAACTGGGCTTCGCCGCCTATCCGGACACCGTGACCGGCGGCGCCTCCTACGACGGCGCGCGCTTCAAGGACGGCGCGTCCGCGGCGAAGCTCGACTACGGTTTCAAGGTATACGACTCCACGCAGGCGGCCTATCTCACGTTCGCGGAGCCCGTCAAATTCGACGGCCCGCTTGTGGCCCTGAAACTGTGGGCCTACGGCGACGGCAAGGGCTACTGGCTGCGCGGCAGGATAACCGACGCCGGCGGGACGGCGTTTCCGATAGATTTCGCGAAAAACGTGGACTGGACGGGCTGGAAGCAGGTCACGGCGGTTTTGCCGGAGGACGCGAGCTATCCCGTGACCCTCGACAGGATATACATAGCCAGCCTCAACAACACCTCCGACGCCGGCGGGACGCTCTGGTTCGACGCGCTCTCGGCCGTCGCCCCGATAAGCGGCGGGGTAGTCCTCCCGGACGCCCCGAAATACTCCGACGTCCTGCGCGCGGACCTGAGCGGCGCGCCGGATTTCGGCCAGGACGTCACCGTCACGGCCCCGACGGTCTGGAAAGCCCCGGACGTGGAAACTGCGGACGGGGACGCGCGGGTACAAGCGCCGAAGGACTACGACGCGGTGCGCGCGGCCGTCCTGGCGTCTATGCGGCGGGACTGCCCCAGGGGCCTCTACCTGGGAGACACCGGCTTCGAGTATAAGTACGACGGCTTCGGCGCGTACCAGTGGAACACGGGCTACGTCATGCACAGGGTGAGCACCACGGCGGTGCTCCAGATGACCGCCGCCAAGGGGGGGCTTCTGGCCTCCAACCCGAAGCAGTGGGCGGGTTTTTCCAAGGACGTGGCCGCGATGGACCCGGACTGCGTCATCGTGGAGCTGGACGCGAACCCACTGGAAAACTGGGACAAGGAGTTCGAGCTGTTCCACCTGGCCCTGGCGCGGTACGCGGACGCGGGCAAGCGCGTGTTCGTGGTGTCCGCGGATGGCCGGGACACGTCGGTGACGTCCAGGGACGGCGTCCGGTACATAAACCTCGGGAGCCTTTGGAACGCGGACGGGACGAGGAACGCGGATTACAGGGTTTTAAGGTTTCGGATAGACGGGAAGAATGTCAAGTATGACTTGCAAAAATAAAAAACCCTCCTCCGTCTTCAAAACCGTCGCCCTCATGACGGCAATAACCTTCGCCGGCAAGCTGCTGGGCCTCGTGCGGGAGAGCGTGATCTACGCGCGCCTCGGGACAGCCTCTTTGGAGGCGGCCGCCGTCAATTACGCAACCATGCTGCCGAACCAGTTCATGGACGTAATGTTCGCGGCGGTGGTAACGGCCAGCTTTATACCGGTGTTCAACCTCGTCATGCAAAAACGGGGCAAAAACGAGGCTTTCGAGATGAGCTACAGGTTCATTTCGCTGATCCTGCTTGTTTCCGCGGCGGTCACGGCCGTTCTGACGCTTCTGGCGGGGCCGGTCATCTCCTCGTACGACGGCGGCAGGACGCCCGGGGTCTTGCGTCTGGGGACGACTTTGCTCAGGGTGATGCTCCCGATAATCGTCATAAGCTGCGCGGCGTTCTCGCTCACGGGTATCCTGCAGTCCCTCGGGGAGTTCAACATTCCGGCGGCAATGGCGCTTGTCTCCAACTCCGTGATTTTGGTCTATCTGATTTTTTTCCTGGACAGATTCGGCGTGACCGGGCTTTGCGCGGCGTTCTTGCTGGGCTGGGCGGCGCAGCTGCTGATGCAGATCCCGTTTTTGCTGAAGAATGGCTTCAAATTCAAATTCAGGCTCCCCAGCCCCGCCAAAATCCGCCGGGACGGCGATTTCCGCGAAATCGGCCTGTTGGCCGTCCCGGTCCTGGTGAGCACATGGGTCGCGCCGGTCAATCTCATAGTCAACGGCAAGGCCGCTTTACAGAGCGCATACGGGAGTCAGGCCATGGTCACGCTCGCGCGCGCCAACACCCTCTACGCCGTGCTGGCGGGCGTCCTTGTGCTCTCCGTCTCCAACCTCATCTTCCCCAAGCTCTCCGCTTTGGCGGCCAACGACGAGGCGGAGGCTTTCGGCGCGGCTTTGAAGCAGGCCCTCCGCGCGCTTTTATACCTGCTGATCCCGATGGCGCTCGGCCTGATGGCCGTAAGCCGTCCCCTGATCCGGCTCTACCTGGAGCGCGGCAGCTTCGACGCCCTGTCCACGAGCCTGACGTCCTCGGCGCTGACCTGCTTCGCCGCCGGTATGCCGGGCTTCGGGCTGCAAACCGTGCTCGCGCGCGGCTTTTACGCCCGCCGGGAGGGCAAAACGCCGCTATACACCGGCCTCGCGGCCATGGCCGTCAACCTCGGCCTGAGCTTCCTGCTGGTGCGGTTCATGCGAGGCGCGAGCGGGCCGGCTCTGGCCTCGTCGGTCTCCGTCTCTGTCGTGGCGGGGCTGATGCTCTGGCGCATGGGCAGGCGGAACAGGTACGCGCTGGACCGGAAGATGCTCGTTGACGCGCTTAAAATGCTGATCGCCGGGGGCGTCATGTTCGGGGCGGCGGTTTTGACCGGCGCGGGCGTACGGGCGCTGGGGGCCGGCGGGCTTTTGGGGCGGATTCTGGCCGTGGTCCTGCCGGTTTTGGCCGGGATAGCCGTGTATTTCCCGCTGACCGCGGCGATGCGGCTGGAGGAGGCCAGGACGGCATGGAAGATGGTTGGAAACAAGAAAAGAGGCCTGACGTGTACAAAATCCTAATGACCACCATGCGGCTGGACATAGGCGGCGCGGAAACGCATATCCTGGAGTTGTCCAAGGCCCTGAAAAAGCGCGGCTACGAGGTTTTCGTCGCCTCGAACGGCGGTGGCTTCGTCCGGGAGCTCGCCGCCTGCGGGATACCGCATTACGACGTCCCGCTGCACACGAAACGGCTTACGAGCCTGATAAAGTCCTACCGGACGCTAAAAAGGATCATCGCGGGCAACGACATCCGCCTGGTTCACGCCCACGCGCGCATCCCGGCGTTTATCTGCGCCCTTCTGCAAAAAAAGCTAAATTTCCGGCTTGTGACCACCGTGCACTTCGTGTTCAACGCGGCGTTCCCGTTCAACATCATCTCCCGCTGGGGGGAAAAGAGCCTGGCGGTCAGCGCGGATCTGCGCGAATATCTGGAGGAAAACTACGGCGTCCCGCCGGGGAACATCACGGACACCGTGAACGGCATAGACACGGAGCGGTTCGCCCCCGGCGCGCCGGACGCGGGCGTCGCGGAGGAATTCCGGCTGGAGGAAAACCGCTTTCGGATCGTCCACGTGTGCAGGATGGATAAAAACAACGACCGGACGACGTATAAGCTGATGGACGCGGCGGAGCGGCTGTACGCGGAAAGGCCGGAAATCCAGCTCGTCATCGTCGGCGGCGGGGACGACGAGGCTAATATAGCCAAAGCGGCGAACGAACACAACTCCCGGACGGGCGGGCGGCTGGTCATCTTCGCGGGCAAGCGGCACGACGTCAGGGAGTTTCTGACCAACGGCAAAGTCTTCGCCGGCATCAGCCGCGCGGCCATGGAGGCCATGTCGATGGAGATGCCGGTGATTTTGGCCGGGGAGCACGTATATCCCGGCTATCTGGGGATTTTCAGGGAGGAAGTGCTGGAAAAAGCCGTGGCGACCAATTTCACCTGCCGCGGCTTCGAGGAGCCCACCGCCGAAAAAATCGCGCGGGACATAGCGGCGCTTATGGACACGGACGCGGCCGGGCTTAAAAAACTCGGGCGCTACGGCCGGGAGATCATCATGAAAAATTATTCCGTCGAGAGGATGTGCGACGACGCCGCCGCGGTCTATGAGTCTCTGCGCAAGCCGCCGAAAAAGCCGGTGGACGTGGTCATTTCTGGGTATTACGGCTTCAAGAACAGCGGGGACGACTATCTGCTGAAGGCCATAATCGAGGGCCTCCGCGGCCTGCGCCCCGCCATAAGCGTCGTCGTCCTGTCCCGGAGGCCGGAGGACACGCGGAAAATCTACGGCGTGGAGGCCGTGAACCGCTTCAACTTTCCCGCGGTCGGCGCCTTGCTCAAGAAGACGAGCCTTTTGGTGACCGGCGGCGGAAGCCTTATCCAGGACGAGACTAGCACCCAGTCGCTCCTCTATTACCTCTGGGTCATAAACGCCGCCGGGAAGCGCGGCTGCCGGAACATGCTCTACGCTAACGGGATCGGCCCCGTCCTGCGGCCGAAGAACGCCCGCCGCGCGGCGAAGGCGCTGAACAAAGTCGATCTGATAACTTTGCGCGACGAACAGTCCCTTGCGGAGCTGAAGAAATTCGGCGTGACAAACCCGGAAATCGCCGTCACAGCCGACCCCGTGTTCAGCCTGCGGGACGCGGACGGCGGCGGGGCGGAAAAGCTGCTCCGCGGCCTGGGCGTCGGCGAGGGCAAAGAGTATTTCGCGGTCTCCGTCCGCAGCTGGAAGCGGAACAGGCCGGGCTTCGAAGAGGAGATAGCCGCCTTCGCCGACCGGGCCGGCGAAAAGTACGGCCTCACGCCTGTGTTCATCATCATGCGCCAGGCCGAGGACGCCGAGATCACGAAAAAGATCATCGGCCTGATGAAAACCCCGGCGGCGCTTCTGGGCCCGGACAGCGCGGCCGGGTCGATCCCCGGCGTCGCGGCCGGGGCGCGGTTCGTCCTCGGCATGAGGTTCCACGCCGTCGTCTACGCGCTCCAGAGCGGAACGCCCGCGATCGGGCTGGTGTACAACCCCAAGGTAAAGGCCGTGATGGACGTGTTCGGCCAAAGCCTGTACGCGGACGTCGGCGATTTCGACGCCGCCGGGCTCTGCGGGTTCGCGGAGCAAATCATGGGGGACAGGGAGCGCATCGCCGAAGACATATCCCGCATCGCGCAAAACGAGGCCGCGAAGGCGGAGGAGAACAACGGGCTTTGCGTGGGGCTGCTGGAGAGGCCGCTATTTTGAAACCGTATGTATCGCCGTATACGTCAGTTTCCCCCGTATCCGCTCAGACTTCATCAGGTCTATCGCCGAGACGGTCTCCCCGAACGGCTCCGTCTCCCACGGCTTCTCCCCGGTCACGACCTCGCGCCCGAGGGTTATGTGCGGATGGTAATCCCCGGCGTCGACGGCGAAACCGTCCCGGAGGAGCCTTTCGGTCAGCTCCCGCTGCAAAGCCAGAAGCGGCTTGCTCTCCCGCACGCCGGCCCACCATATGTCGCCCCCCCGGCGGCCGAACCGCCCGACGCGGGCTATAACCGCCGGAAACGGCTCGAAATCGGCCGCGTCCATGGCCGACCTGACGCGGGCTGTTTGCGCGGCGTCGCACTCCCCGATAAAGACGAGGGTCAGGTGCAGATTGTCCGGCTCGGAGAAGTTCCCGGCGGAGGATTTGCCCCGCAGCCCGTCCCGAAGGGCCAGCAGCCGCTCGCGCACGGCGGGGCCGAAGTTTATGGCTATGAAAAGACGCATGGAATAACCCTCCCTCAGAATAAAGCCTAAACGGTCAAGACCGTTCCCAGATAGAAACCGGAACGGTCAAGACCGTTACAAGACAGAAACCGGAACGGTCAAGACCGTTACAAGATAGAAACCGGAACGGTCAAGACCGTTCCCTACAGAACCGTTGTTTGTTCAATTATTCCACAATTAATTCATTGTATATGTATACTGACAATCGAAAACATTGCCGTTTCGTAGGGACGAACGCCCTCGGCCGTTCGCCGTATTTGCCGGTTCCATACCGGATAAGGAAAACATTTGCCGACGGCATGGGGGGATAATGTTTTCGTACTCCGGTATATCCTCCGCGAAGTCAGATACGGACAACCGTGGCGGTCGTCACTGTCAGATACGGACAACCGTGGCGGTCGTCCCTGTCAGATACGGACGACCGGTGCGGTCGTCACTGCCATACGGCAAATGTTTTCTGACACAGTATAATATCCGATCCGCTCGTAGGGAACGGTCTTGACCGTTCCGGGCCCTGACCGTTCCGGGCCTAATCCGTTCCGGGCCTTGACCGTCCCGCATCCTAACCGTCCCGCGGCAGAGGCCCTCATCCCGCCCACAACAGGCGACCTCTATAAACTGTCATCCTGAGCGAAGCGAAGGATCTTAAACAGCCAAAACATAAGATTCTTCGCTGCGCTCAGAATGACAAAGATGGGTTTGTAGAGGCTGCCAACAGCAGACTCGCGCACGTCCCGAGCCACATGAACGGCCCGAGCGGCACGCGCGTCTTTCGCCCGGTTTTGCCGGCGGCGGCCATGCCGACCCCGCCGACGGCCGCGGCAGCCATCGAGAGGAATACGGCGGGCATAACGCCGCGAAAACCCAGATACAGGCCGATCGCCGCCGCGAGCTTCACGTCCCCCGCGCCGAGGCCCCCGCGCGCCAACGCGTAGGCGGCCAGGAACAGCCCTCCGGCCAGGGCCGCGCCGAGGGCGGAGCCGGCGAACACGCCCGGCGCGGCGGCTGGGTCGCCGTAAGCCCTCGCCGCCGCCGTCAGGGCCCAAGCCCCGGCCATACAGGCCAGCCATTTGTTCGGGATGAGCCCGCTTCTGAGATCCCTGACGGCTATGGCCGCCAAAAAGGCGTTCAGCGCGCAGCATTGCAGCGCGTATAAATGCCCGGCCGAGGGGCCGCGGACGCGGAAGAACAGGGCGGCGAAACAGAGCGACAGAACAACCCCGGCGGCGTAAAACGCGGCGGCCGGCGGGGCGGCCGGCCACGCGCAGGGGCCGGGAGCGCCGGGCGAACGCCCGTAAAAGCGCGGATGAGCGGCCGGCCCCGCAACGGGGCCGGAAATATGGGCGTTTCGTTTTGAAACGGGCTGAAAACGAGCCCGAAATGCGCGGCTTCTGGCGCTTTCGGACGAAGTTTGAAGCCTATTTTCTATGGTGATAGTCGTAAAAAGCGTTGATGCGTCGTTATGCGGGCCGCCCCTACAGTTACAAAAGGCGCGTTTGCACGATTTCGCAGGGGCGGCGTTCTGCCGCCCGCCCGTATCAACACTGTTTGCGACTATCACCTTTTCTATCGAAATCGCTATATCTGCCGAACGCCCATTAAAACACTGCGGAGCGTCCGTCCCCGCGCCGGGGCCGGTAGCGCCGGCCGAACGCCCGTCAAAACGCGCAAAACGCGGCTGGGCGTCCTGCCCCGCGCCGTAGCCGGTAGCGCCGACTAAACGCCCGTCCAAGCGCGGCGGGATCTCCGTACCGCCGTCGGAAACGCCGGGCCGGGGCGACAGCGGTGAAGCCTCCGGCGCCGTTTTTTTTCCGCGGCGGGTCCCGGGTTCGTATATGGCTGATAACGGCAATGTTTCACCTGTCTTTGCTTTTTGGGATGGACTTGTCCGATGACCTGTATGTTATGGTTTCCCCGACGGCCATTCCTCATTCAGCAGCGTCAGCCCTTCCCCGTCCTTGCCGACCCTGTAATCGGCCGCGTAATCCACATGGCCCCAATACGCGTCGCTCTCCTTGTACCCGTGCACAAATACGCTGAACGATACGCCGTCGCCGGTCACAACGACGTTTTCGTAGCCCATGCGGTCGCTGTCGTCAAACTTTGGCAGAGCGGACGCCCTGAACAGCGTCACCATATCGCCGCCGTCCGGCCTGCAGCGCACAAGGTCGGAAATCGGCAAACCGTCCGCGTATGATACTCCGGTATCGCGATCCCCATAGAAGTATGTCTCGCCGGTGTCGTGCCTCCCATAAAAACAGCCGTCCCCGGCGCATAGGATGACCGGGTAAACCGCCGCGCCAAGGTATTCGTTTTCCGAACCGTCGGGGCGCACGCGGCGCAAACCCTCCGGGCTTTCCGTGCGCGCGAATGTGAAATAGTTGTAATAAATCCATTCCCCGACAATGAAAAATTTGTCGTCATCCGTCAAATTCAATTTCACCGCGTCGGAGCCGTCTTTTTTCACGCAGGCAAAATATCCGTTAAACAGCATGGCGCTCCCTTCGTAGTCCCCCACGCACACGACCGCCCAGTCCCCGCAAACCCCGAAACAGACGACAGACGGCCGTTCCGCCAAGCCGTCGTCATATGTCCGGAATACGGCGGACGGAAAAGCCGCGAGCCGCTTGGGAGGCGATTCGCCGCCGCCCGGAGACTCGCTGTAAAGCACGCAGTCGTACCCTTCGAATCTGTAGAAATATTGCGTTTCTCCGTCTGCCCCAACGAAATGACCGCCGTTGTCCGGCCGCGTCCGAATAACCGGAGAATCAGCGGTTCCGGCCGCCTCCGCGCCGTGAGACGCGCTTTCAACCGCCGCCGGACTGTCAAAAGGGACAGGGTTTTCAACCGCCGCCGGACTGTTAATAGGGGCAACGCTTCCAACCGCCGCCGGACTGTCAATAGGGGCAACGCTTTCAACCGCCGCCGGACTGTCAACATACGCTGCGCTTTCATCCGCCCCGGAAGCGGCGGCAGGGTTCGCGCCCCCTTCCATCCCCAAACCGGCGGCAGGCGCAGGCTCCGTGTTTTTATCCCGCGCGCAGCCGGCGGCGTTTGCCAACAGGAAAATCAGGATAAACGCCAATATCGGTTTCGGTATTTTCATTGTAAGCTCCCTAAACGCCGATTCTCCGCTTCCAGCGCCTTCTCCATCACGCTCTTTGCCATTCCGAGCACCTTTGAGCTCCCGCCGATATTCTCCCCGAGCACGCAGACGACGGCTGCCGGCTTGTCCGCCGGGGCAAAGCCGACGAACCAGCCGTGATCCGCCCCGTTGGGGTTTTGCGCGGAGCCGGTCTTCCCGGCCATTGTCACGCCGTCCGGCGCGGCGTTTCTGCCGGTGCCGTTTTCGACCGCGCCGGTCATCATCTCCGTCAGTGCCCGCGCCTGTTCCGCGCTCATGGCCTGGCGGAGCATCTCCGGCATGACATTGCCGGTCTCGTAGCCCCCGGCGGTAAGCTCGCGGTCGACGACGTAGGGCTTCATCATGATGCCGCCGTTGGCCACGGCCGCGGCGACCAAGGCCATTTGCAAAGGCGTCGTCATCGTTCTGCCCTGCCCGATGGCCGTCTCGACGATCTCGTTTCCGCCCGCGCCGGCGTCCAGCGGGAAGGAGCCGTCGCCGTGTTCCAGGGAAAAATCGAGCGTGGAGTTGAACAGCGCCGCCTCGGCGGCGGAGCGCAGGTTCCGCGGGCCGACCCGTAGGCCCAGCGCGGCGAAAAAGGTGTTGCAGGACACGGCGAACGCCCGTTTAATGTCCTCCCGGCCGTGGGCGGTCCCGTTGAAGCAGCTTATTGTCCTGCCGCCGAAATCGCCGGAACCCTTGCAGTCGTATTCGAAGCCGTATACGTCGGGCAGGCTTTGCAGCGCGGCCAGAGCGGTTATTATCTTGAAAACCGAGCCGGGCGGATACATCCCCTGGCTGGCGCGGTTCAAAAGGGGGCTGTTGTCCGTGTCGCCGCGGAGCTTGTCCCAGTCCGCGGCGATAGTGTTCGGGTCGAAGTTCGGGTAGGAGACCATCGCGAGCACCTTCCCCGTGGAGGGCTCCAGGACGACTACCGCGCCCTTGCGCCCGCCCAGCGCGTCGTACGCGGCCTGCTGCACGTCCGCGTCCAGCGTCAGGACGAGGCTGTTGCCCTTGACGGGCGCGCCGGTCAGCAGCCGGCCGATCCGCTGGATCACCTCCAGGTGGGGGTTTTCGAGCTCGAAGTTGAACTTGGCCTCTATCCCGGATAAATGATTTTTATCGGCGCAGCCGACCGCGTGGGCGAAGAGCCGGCCGTACGGGTATGTCCTGGCGTCCGCCGCGCCCGAGGCTATGACGCGGTTTTGGGCGTCCAGGATGTCCCCCCTGACCACGTCTTCCTTTTCCAGGCTGACGCGGGGGTTCAGCGGGCTGTTGACCACAGTCCCCGCGTCAAAGACGATAAACTTCGCCAGATACGCGACCAGCGCCGCGAACAGGAGGAAGTAGAGCCAGAACACGCGCCGGATGCTTTTTTTCATGGCGTCCATCTATTCACCCATATGCAAGGCATATTTTCTGTAGTAATATATACCGGATTAAATATCACAAGCACTGGAAAAAGTCAATCCAATCCAGAATGACGCCCGAGAATACCCAGCCTTTCGGCGTCCAGCGGTAGCCGGAGAGGGAGCGCTTGCCGCTGTATGTCGGATAGAGCCAGAAGCCTCCGCCGCTTTTAAGCCAGATATACGTGTGCCGCCCGACGCAGCCGCTCGCGGAGCGGGCGTTGACGGCGTTTTCGCCGGGTAATACCGTTTCGGAGGGCGTACGCTCCGGCGGCGCGCCCGGCGGTTTCTCCGGAAGGGCGCAGATCGGGACAGGCCCCGGCGGCGCGGACACGCGGCGGCTCTCCGTCCGGGCGGCCGGATCGGGCAAGCGGTATGTAAGCTCACATCGGCGGGTGATTTCCGCGCCGGCGCCGTAATAACAGGAGGCAAACGGCTCCCGCCCCGGGCGGGGTTCGGGTTTTTCGGCCGTCAGCTGCTCATCGCCCATAAGATCGCCCATAAGATACATCGCATTCTCTCCTTGCGGCATGATATAGATACCGGATGCAGAAAACATTTGCCAACGACGTAGACAGAGGAGGCTAATGTTTTCGCACTCCGGTAGAAAATCCCCAAATATATGATATGAACCCGGTGATGATTTTGACCGACTTTATCTTCACATCCCAGGACGATTCCTGGGACATGGCGCTCGCGGAGGCGCGGGACAGCCTGAAAGGCGTGGGCTTCGCGCTCCGGCGCTGGCTAAGGCGGGGCGTAGGCCTCGCGTCGGCGGAGGGCGGCTTTTCCGAAATCTCCGTGGCCCTCGCGAACAGGGGGCCTGTTTTCATCCGGCATATTTTTCCTGTGGAGTTTGTCGCGGATATGGCGGATTTCGCGGGGGATTTCCTGGCGGGGAGCACGGGCAACCGGCGCGGCTTGGGCGAAACGAGCGGCGGGGAGGGGCGGCGCTGCGGGGACGTTGCAGCCGAGCGGCGGGGGTGGCGAGGCAAGACTGTGCTGCGAGAACAGCCGGCGCTGCGGGGATGGAATGAGCGGCGGGAACGCCGTAATATGCCCGCGCGGCGATAGCGAAATGAGCGGACAGAACTGCGGGGACGGCTGGCGTTGCGGGGGCGTTGCAAACGGACGGCGCGGCGAGGGCGAAATACGCGGCGGGGGCGGCGGGGCCGGACTCGGACTGCGCGCGGAAGGCGTCGCGTCCCGCATTGCTTTGAGGCTGCGTGAAATGACGCCGCCGGGCGGGACTTTTTCGGTACAGGTCCGCGTACTGGACACGGAGGGCGCGAATTACGCGGAAAGCGTGAGAGAGACGGACAATCGGCCTGAAAATAACGATCAGCTTGAAAATAATCATAAATATGTCACCCTGAGCGCAGCGAAGGGTCTGAAGATTCTTCGCCGCGCTCAGTATGACGCCGGATCATTTACTAATCCGAACGGCTGCAAGGAGGGCGCTGAGAATGACGCGGGCGCGATACGCGCGGAAATTGCGATGGAGGGGAACCGCGCGGCGGCACATGAAAATGAGGCGGGCGCGGAGCGCCTTTTCCCCGGCAAGGGCGGGCTCGCCCGCCTGGCTGCCGATTATCTGGAAGGCCTCGGCTTTGTCCAGGACGCGAAAAACCCCCTGAACGTCGTCTCAATACTGGCCGACGGCGGGCTTGTCCGCGCGGGCGTCTCCCGCGCCGGCGAAAACCTCAGCGCCTGGCCGGGAGGGATGCGCCGGTTCGAACGGGGGGAAGAGAGGGTCAGCCGCGCGGAGTTCAAGCTGCTGGAGGCCGCGGAGGTCTTTTCGCTCGATATGGCCTCTTTCCGCCATGCGCTGGACCTGGGCGCGGCTCCGGGCGGTTGGAGCCGCATCCTGGCGGAGGCCGGCGCCGAGGTCTGCGCCGTGGACCCGGCTACGCTGTCCGAGAAGCTGCGATCGTACCGGAATATCCGGCATTATCGCGTGACGGCTCAGGAGTTTATCCGAACGGGCGCCCAAACCTTTGACCTGATCGTCAACGACATGCGCATGGACGCCGCCGAGTCGGCGAAGATCATGCTGGACGCCGCCGGGATGCTGAAAGACGGCGGGACGATGGTCATGACGCTGAAACTTCCGGAGGCGAAAAAAAGAGCGGCCATGGACAGGGCGCTGTCCGTCCTGGCCAAAAAGTACGGCGGCCTGAGGGCGAGGCAGCTTTTCCACAACCGCTCGGAGGTTACGGTGACGGGAAGGAAACGCTAAATCCCAGTTTGTCTTTATTCTTTCCCTTACTTAAACCGCCCCAAATACTCCCTGTTCGCCTCGAACATCTCGTCCACCATGTCAGAAATCTCCTGCATCGAGCACACGGCCGCGGTCAGCGGGTCGTTCAACACGGCGTGGAATATCTTGCGCCTGTCGCCCTCGAGATACCCCTCCACCGTCAGCTCCTCGATCTGCGCGCTCGTGCCGACCAGTATCGCGACCTGCTTGGGCAGCGGCCCGACGTGGATCGGCCTGATGCCCTCCTTGCAGGCCACCACCGGCACCTCCACGCAGCAGCCCGGCGGCAGGTTGTCGATCAGGCCGAAGTTGCGGACGTTCCCGTTGAACTGGAACATCGTGTTGTCCCCGAAAACGCCGTTGAAGATGTACGCGGCGTATTCGCGGCCCCGGGCGATGTCCACCGTCTCCTGGTTCAGGTAGTCGTCTATGTCCTTTTGCCAGCTTCCGTCCTCGCGGCTGAGATACTCGTTAAGTATATACGCGTAGACGCCGGGGTTCCAGCCGGTGCCGTGGGTGCAATATTTCTCGATCAGGTCGGGCCGCTTCCGGAACCAGGCGTTGTACTCGGAGTTGTGGCCGGACGACTCCGTGACGTAGAGGCCGAAATGCCTGAACATCTCGTTGCGGACGATCTCCTCGTTGTATATCTCCGGCTTCGCCACGGCCTCGCGGATCCTGGGATAGGCGTCGGCGCCGTTGACCTTGTACTCCAGATAGAAGGCCTGGTGGTTGATCCCGGCGCAGAGGTAGGTCACTTCCTTCTCATAATCGGCGCCGATCCAGCGGGCCAGCATCTCCGCGGTCCCCTGGACGCTGTGGCACAGGCCTGTTATGTTGAGCTTCGTCTCGGACTGGAGCGTTCGGCAGAGCATAGCCATAGGGTTGGTGTAGTTCAGGACGACCGCGTTCGGCGCGTACTTTTCGATGTCCCGGCAGATCTCCAGCATCGGCGTGATGGTGCGCAGATAGCGGAAAATGCCCGACGGCCCGCGCGTGTCGCCGATATTCGTGTCCACGCCGTATTTCTTCGGAATTTCGATGTCCGTGCGGAAAATCCGCGGCCCGCTCGCCAGTATGGTGATGAGCACGCCGTCCGCGCCCGAAAGCGCCTCCGCCCGGTTCGTCGTGACCGTCACCTTCGCGGGATAGTTCCCCTGGGCGATGATCTTTCTGACCGCGCGGGAGACGTAGTCCAGCCGCTCGGTGTTGATGTCCATCAGCGCGACCTCGCAGTCCGCGAAAGCGGGGAACGTCAGGATGTCCTTGACCAGCGTCCTCGTGAAGCCGAAGCTCCCCGCCCCGATAAACGCTATCTTTTTCATGGCCTACCTCCTTGGGATATACGATATGTGGAGTACGCACTACATTATACAGCCGGGGGCGGGAATGTCAACGGAGCGAGTTAAAACCATATGGAAAAATACCTGGCCAAATATGTATCCGTTTCGTCTTTCCCCAGAACTTCCTCCCTGACGCACCCGTCCCCCTCGTAAACCCTGAACGCGTTCCCGTCCATGGTCATCCTGCCGCCGGGCGTTTTCAGAGAGATCATATATTCCTTGTTGAAGATCGAATCCGGGTGCTTCTCGCACCAGAAGCTCAGCACGGCGAAGTCCGCGTCGGCCTGGGGCTCCTCCGTGAACGCGTAGAACGGCCGCCAGACGCCCCTGAACCGCTGGTGTATCACGTGGCCGTAGAAGCTGTCCCACTCCACGCGGTAAGCCTCGCCGTTCCACTGCTCCTGCACCTCGCCGCGGACGAGCCTTAGCGGATACCGCGGGGCCGCTATCCCGACGCCCGCGTCGCAGACATACCGTTCCCCGGCGCAGCTGACGACCAGCACCCGATGCCTTCGCATCGGTATCTCCGGGCTATCGTCGGTCAGAAACCTCCCCGCGAAATCCGCCGTGTCGAAGCCCAGATCCCTCAGCAGGCCGCCGAAAGCCCCGTTCAGCTCGAAGCAGTAGCCGCCCCTTTTGCGCGTGACAATCTTGCCGTAAAGATCATCCGGCTTCATGGAGAGCGGCGCGCCGCGGATTATGTCCGCGTTCTCGTAGGGCACGTGCGTCACATGCGCGTACTGGAGGGCGCGGAGGGTGTCCGGGGTCAGATCGAGCGGGCCGGAATAGGCTATCCTGGCGAGGTAGGCGCGGATCTTGGCGTCTGTGTAAGAATTGGCGCTCCCGTCCATATTTCCCTCCATCGCGCGTCGTTTGCACATCGTATTATACGAATCCCGATTCGTATTACTCCAGATAATCCTTCAGTTTCTTGCTCCTGCTGGGGTGCCTCAGCTTCCGGAGCGCCTTGGCCTCGATCTGCCTGATCCTCTCCCTGGTCACGTTGAACTCCTTGCCGACTTCCTCCAGCGTCCGCGCCCTGCCGTCGTCCAGGCCGAAGCGCAGGCGGAGGACTTTTTCCTCCCTGTCCGTCAGGGTGTCCAGCACGTCGATGAGCTGCTCTTTCAGGAGGGTGAACGCGGCCGCCTCTGAGGGCGCCTGGATCTCGCTGTCCTCGATGAAGTCGCCCAGGTGGCTGTCCTCCTCCTCGCCTATGGGCGTCTCCAAAGAGACGGGCTCCTGGGCGATCTTCATTATCTCGCAGACCTTCTCGACGGGCATCTGCATCTCCTTGGCCAGCTCGTCGGGGGTCGGGTCGCGCCCGTATTCCTGGAGGAGCTGCCTGGACACGCGTATCAGCTTGTTTATCGTCTCCACCATGTGCACGGGTATGCGTATCGTCCGGGCCTGGTCCGCGATGGCGCGGGTGATGGCCTGGCGTATCCACCACGTGGCGTAGGTGCTGAATTTGTAGCCCTTTTTGTAGTCGAACTTCTCGACGGCCTTGATGAGGCCGAGGTTGCCCTCCTGGATCAGGTCGAGAAAAAGCATCCCCCTGCCGACGTAACGCTTCGCTATGCTGACGACCAGGCGGAGGTTCGCCTCGGCGAGCCGCCTGCGGGCCGCCTCGTCGCCCCTTTCCATCCGCTTGGCCAGCTCTATCTCCTCGTCCGCCGAAAGAAGCGGGACCTTGCCGATCTCCTTCAGATACATGCGGACGTGATCGTCTATGTTGATGGTGCTTTCGACCAGCGAAAGGTCGATCTCCTTCTCGGCGTCGTCCTCCAGCTCCACGATGCCCAGGACGTCGATCCCCTGGCTGTCCAGATATTCGTACACCTTGTCCACCTGATCGGGATCCAGGTCTATGTCGCCCAGAAAATCCATTATTTCCTTATATTCCAGCAGTGATTTCTTCTTTTTGCCGATCGCGGCGAGCTCTTTCAGCCGGTTCATCAACAGGCTGTCGTCGACGGATTTCATGGACACGCTCATCCTCTCCCGAGAAAACCCGCAAATCAGGCTTTCTCAACCGTTTACTATTCTAACCATCTGATATTGTTATATACAAATTTTCCACATTTTTTCTGGTTTCCAGCAAATCTTTCATCAGCGGCGGGTCGTTTGCCGCCGCCTCTATCTGCGTTTTCAGGTACGTCTTTTTTATTTTGAGAAGCGCGTCGTTGATTTCCCTGTTGAATTTTCCCCGGTCCGCATAGCTCAGGCTGTCTTTGTAAACGTCCGACGCGGCGCTTTGCTCCTCCGCCGTCTCGAAAAAGCTGCACAGCCCGGCGGGGACCGGCGGCTCGTTTTTGTCCCAGGCGGCGCAGACCAGCTCCAGCAGCCTGGCGTATACCTCCCCGCCAAGCTCGCGCGGCTCGAGGTGCGGCCTCACCGCGGCGCAGACGGCCCTGTCCGCGGTCATCCAGTACAATAGGCTCCTGCGGGCGTCGTCCAGCCCTTTCTCCCGCGGGGACGACCGGTTCCGGGGGCCGCTTTGCCGCCCCCCGGCAAATTCCGGTTGTTCTCCGTAATCTTCCTTACGAGGCGCTTCCCGCCTTTGCGTCTCTCTTGTCTGCGCCTCCCTGCGCCGCTCCCTCTCCGCTTCTTTCAGGATTTCCCTGTCCGCCTCGCTTCCGACGGCCTCCGCGCTGAGCCCCGCGACGGCCGCTATCTCCTTGCCGTAGGCCTCGCGCTCGATGGCGCTGGGGAGGCTCGCGACGATCTTCGCGGCCTCGGCGGCGAACTTCACCTTCTGGTCGGTCCTGTCCAGGTCATAGCCACGGAGAAGCTGGCTCACCCGGAAGCGCACGTCCGGCTCCGCCTCTTTCAAAAGCTCCCGGAAGGCGTCCGGCCCGTATTTCCGTATGTACTCGTCCGGGTCCTTCGCGTCTTTGACCCGGAGCACTTTGACCGGCAGCCCGTTTTCCCGGAACACGGGTATCGCCCGTAAGGCGGCCTTCGTCCCGGCCTCGTCGCTGTCGAAGAGCAGAACCGCCTCCCCGCAGTATTTTCGGAGCAGCCGGATATGGTTCACGTTGAACGCCGTGCCCAGCGCGGCCACGGCGTTTTCGAACCCGGCCTGGTGCAAGGCGATGACGTCCATATACCCCTCGACCAGAATGATCGTTCTGCTCCCGGCCTTGCGGGCGAACTGGACGCCGTAGAGGTTGCGGCTCTTGTCAAAGGCGGGCGTGTCCGGGGAGTTGAGGTATTTCGGCTCGCCCCCGTCGAGTACCCGGCCGCCGAAGCCGACGACGCCGCCGGACGGCTCGATGATCGGGAACATCAGCCTGCCGTGGAACCTGTCGCGAAGGGCCCCGTTCCTGTCCGGCACGGCCAGGCCGGCCGTTTGGACCTCGCCTTCCGCGCAGTCATGCGCTTTCAGGTGCGAAATCAGGCTTGTCCTGTCCGTGGGCGAAAAGCCGAGGCCGAACCTGACTCTGGTTTTGGGGCTGACGCCGCGCGCGTCCAGGTACCGGGACGCCGCGCCGCCCTCGAAGGTTTTCAGGGCGTCGTAGAAAAACCTCGCGGCCAGCCTGTTGATCTCCAGCACGCGCTCCCGCTCCTTGGCCCGCCTGGCGTATTCGGACGCGTCGCGCCGGTCCGTCTCCGGAAGCGCGATATGTACGCGGTCGGCCAGCATTTTAAGCGCGTCGGGGAAGGTGTGGTTCTCGATCTGCATGATGAAGCCTATCACGTTCCCGCCGGCGCCGCAGCCGAAGCAGTGGTATATCTGTCGCTCCGCGTTCACCGAGAAGGAGGGCGATTTTTCGCGGTGGAACGGGCAAAGCCCGAAAAAGTTGCTCCCGCTTTTGCGCCGCAGCTGCACGTAGGACGAGACCACGTCCACTATGTCGTTGGCCGCGCGGACCTCTTCGACGACCTCGCTCGGATAAAACAAATGGATTCCCCCGAAAGCGATCTTTTTGAAGCCATCCGATTATATATAATTCGCCATTTCCCCGGTAAACCCTTTTTAATAAAAATATTTTTCCACCGTAAAGATGAAGTCCGTATTATCGGCGTAATAATTGGCCAACTCCGGCGCGCCGGCGGCTTTTGACTTTGAAAATACCGAGACGATCGCCTCGTCGCCGCGTTCCAGTGCGAAGCCGCACAGGGACAGGGTTTGCCTTAAGGTGTCCAGCGTGAAATGATAGGTGTGGGCGTTTTGAAAATAGCGCAGATAGTCGAAATTATACGCGCATATGTTCTTTATGCCCGGAACCTCGACGTAAACGCGCCCTCCGTCGCGTAAAAGCCGCCTGACGACCCCGAATTCCCCCGGAATGTCCAGGAAGTGCTCCGCCGCGTGGGAGAGGATTATCAGGTCAAAGCTGTTTTCGTCCGTTTCCAGCAGGCTGCCGGAGCGCATGTTCCGGAGGTCGAGGCCCTTGCTTCCGCCGATCTCCAGGTACTCGCCCCCTATGTCAACGCCCAGGGCCTCGCAGCCGCTTTCCGCGAACGGCTCCAGTATCCCGCCCGCGCCGCAGCCGATCTCCAGCACGCGCGCCCTCTCCGGGAGGGCGTCTTTTACATAGTCCAGGATTTTTCGCCCGCGGCAGACCTGGGAGGCGTAGAATGGCTCCGAGGACACGTTCCAGGTGTAGAGCCGCCTGTACTCGCGCTCGTAGAATTCGCTGTAAGCCGCCTCCGTCATCCTCGGCCTTGTCAGCAGGAGGCCGCAATTCTTGCAGAGCGCCGTGGTCACGGGCAGGCCGTATCTGTCCTTATACGCGATATCGGTGAAGCTCTCTCCGCCGCATACGCACGGGGGCGTTTCCAGCGCGTAGTGATTAGAGGACAGCTTATCCAGGACTTCCCGGCGGGCCGCTTCGGCGGATTCGTTCAGACAAGCGGCGCACACCCCGTCGCAGACGAATCTGCCGCTCAACAGGCGGGAATCGTTTTCCCGGCCCGGGCTGAATATTCCGGGCTCGAGGATTTTTTCGATTTCGTTCGCGAAGGGGATGAGCCGCCCCGCCGCCAGGGCGTTCAGCGCGCCGCGGTCATGCCCGGCGAGGCTTCGCGCGAACGACTCAAACGCGCGGCCGAAGCCGGCGAGCGAACTTTCCGGGACCAAACCGGAAGCCGCGCCGGCGAGCGCTTCCTTGCACGAGATCAGCGAGGGGACGTAGGCGTCGATTTCTTCGGCGCCGCGAGCCAAAGCCAACTGAACGGCGATCACCTTGAATATCCTGATTTTTTCCGTTACGGCGGGAAAGGCGCGGGCGTTTTCAGGCATTGGATCCCTGTCCTCTGATATATTTTTATACGAATCTCGTGTAACCCCGGAGTGCGAGAACACTATAAACTGTCATCCTGGGCGAAGCGTCATCCTGGGCGAAGTGTCATCCTGAGCGAAGCGAAGGATCTTAAACAGCCAAAACATAAGATTCTTCGCTGCGCTCAGAATGACAAAAAGGGGTTTTTGAGGTTGATTACAGTATGTTCAGTTCGCATAATAATATCTCGAAAAAATTTTTGTTGCATTCCGAAAACTTTTGTTATATAATGCCCCTCGTTGTGACGATTTCCAAGCGATGACGCGGAAGGTTGCCGGAATACCGGGGAATTTCCGTTAGCTAATACCGATTCCGGATTAAACCGTTGAAAACAAGCGCCGCGAAACGCCGTGCGTTTCGCGTTTGGCGCGAAGTTTGAAACAAGTTTAATCTGAATCGGTATCAGGGGTCTAGGGATTGTTTCCCAGGCCCCGGTCCAGTTCCAGAAACCGGGCGGCAAATCAGTTTTGCGGTTCAACGGTATACCGTTGTTTTTTTAAGCCTGACCTGGATACGCCCGGCTAAGTGTGCGGTTCCCGCCTGTCGCGCAAGGCATTCTCAACCTTATCGGCCACAACCAAACGAAAAGGAGGGAATTTAGCATGGCGAACCAAAAAATCCGCATAAGCCTGAAGGCGTACGACCACAAACTGATCGACCAGTCCGTGACTCAGATCATAGACACGGCCAAGCGCACCGGCGCGAAGGTCTCGGGGCCGATACCCCTGCCGACCAAGAGGGAGATAGTCACCATCCTGAGATCGCCCCACATCGACAAGGACTCGCGCGAGCAGTTCGAGATGCGCACCCACAAGAGGCTGATCGACATCATCATGCCGACGCCCAAGACCGTCGACGCCCTGACAAGGCTCGACCTGCCCGACGGCGTGGACATAACCCTTAAAATAATGTAGGGGCGATTGCCAATCGCCCGCATGTATCGGCAATTACCAATCGCCCGCATGTATCGGCGATTACCAATCGCCCGCATGTATCGGCAATTACCAATCGCCCGCATGTATGTGCGATTGCAATCGCCCGCATGTATCGGCAATTGCCAATCGCCCGCATGTATGTGCGATTGCAATCGCCCGCATGTATGTGCAATTATCAATCGCCCGTATGTACGGCGCGCCTTCCCCGGCGCGCGGCCCGTAGGGAGCGCCGACCCGGCGCTCCGCAATAAGGAGGTAAAAGCGTGAAAAAAGCAATCATAGCGAAAAAGCTCGGCATGACGCAGGTCTTCGGCGCGAAGGGCGAACTGATCCCCGTGACGGTGCTGGAGGCCGGGCCCTGCGTGATCGTGCAGAAAAAGACCCTGGAGAACGACGGATATTCCGCCCTCCAGGTGGGTTTCGGCGACATAAAGGCCAAACGGGTGATAAAACCCGCGAAGGGGCACTTCGACAAGGCGGGCCTGAAGCCCTCCAAGGTCCTCAGGGAGCTTAAGCTCGACGATTCCGACAGCTACGAGATCGGCAGCGTCATCCGCGCGGACATGTTCGCGGCCGGCGAGATGGTGGACGTCTCGGGCGTCTCCAAGGGCAAGGGTTTCCAGGGCGCAATCAAGCGCTACGGCCAGCACAGGGGTCCCATGAGCCACGGCTCGAAATACCACAGGGGCCTGGGCTCCATGGGTTCCGGAACCTCCCCCGGCCGCGTCAAAAAGGGCAAGCACATGCCCGGCCACATGGGCCGCGTGAAGGTCACCGTCCAGAACCTGATGGTCGTCCGGGCGGACGCCGAAAAGAACCTGCTCCTCGTAAGGGGCGCGGTGCCCGGCGCCAAGGGCGCGATACTGATGGTCAAGAACACGGTAAAAGGCTGATCGTATAGAAGTAAAGTTTATATAGAAGTGAAGAAGTAAAGGAGGCACGTTTATGGCAACCGTCGACGTATACGATATGTCCGGTCAGACAGTCGGCACGATGGAGCTGGACGACGGCATATTCGGGATCGAGGTAAACGAGCACGCGGTGCACATGGCCGTCGTGCAGTATCTGGCGAACCAGCGGCAGGGCACCAAGTCGGCCAAGACGCGGGCGGAGGTCAGCGGCGGCGGCATCAAGCCGCGCCCCCAGAAGGGCACCGGCCGCGCCAGGCAGGGTTCGACCCGCGCGCCCCAGTGGACGGGCGGCGGGGTCGTTTTCGCGCCGAAGCCGAGGGATTTTTCGATGAAGGTCAACCGCAAGCTCAAGAGGCTCGCGCTCAAGTCCGTTCTGACGGACAAGGTCAACAACAACAATCTCATAGTTCTGGACAGACTCTCCCTCGACGAGATCAAGACCAAGGAAATGCGTAAAATCTGCGACAACCTGAACCTCGGCAAGGCCATGATCGTCATAGACGGCTCCGACCGGAACGTCATCCTCTCCGCCAGGAACCTGCCCGGCGTCAAGACGGCCGCCGTCAACACCATCAACGTCTACGACATCCTCCGTTTCGAGAAGTTCGTCGTGACCAAGGACGCCGTGGAGAAAATGCAGGAGGTGTACGCGTAATGGCCGATCTGAAATATTACGACATACTGATGAGGCCGGTGGTCACGGAGAAGTCCATGAACGACATGTCGACGAAGAAATACGCCTTCTACGTGCACCCGCAGGCCACGAAGGTCCAGATAAAGGAAGCGGTGGAGAAGCTCTTCGACGGCACAAAGGTCGAAAAGGTCAACACCATGAACAAGCAGGGCAAGGTCAGGAAGCGCCAGAAAGCTACGGGCAGGACGCCGGCCAGGAAAAAAGCCATCGTCCAGCTCTCGGCGGACAGCAAGGAGATCGAATTCTTCCAGGGGATGTGATCTGGAGGCTGGAAGCTGGAAACTGGAAAAAACATGCAGGGAACGGTCTTGACCGTTCCGGACGCCAATATGCAGGGAACGGTCTTGACCGTTCCGGACGCCAATATGCAGGGAACGGTCTTGACCGTTCCCGGACACCAGAAAATCGAGCATTGGAGTTGGAATAAATGGGCGTAAAACGATACAGGCCGTACACCGCCTCGCGCCGGCACATGACCGTCTCCGACTTCGCGGAAGTCACGAAGAAAAAGCCGGAGAAGAGCCTTATGACGCGCGTGAAGAACACGGCCGGCCGTAACAACCAGGGCAAGATCACCGTCCGTCATATCGGCGGCGGCAGCAAGAAACAGTACCGCATCATCGACTTCAAGCGGAGCAAGGACGGCATCCCGGCAAAGGTCGTCGGCATCGAGTACGACCCGAACAGGACGGCGAATATCGCTTTGCTGTCGTATATGGACGGCGAGAAGAGCTACATCCTCGCCCCCCACGGCCTCAAGGTCGGCGACAGGCTTATGAGCGGGGAGAGCGCCGAGGTCCGCCTCGGGAACGCGCTTCCGATGAGGCTGATACCCATCGGGACGGAGATACACAACCTCGAGATGAAGCCCGGGAAGGGCGCGCAGCTCGTGCGTTCCGCGGGCAACGCGGCGCAGCTCATGGCCAAGGACGAGAAATACGCCACAGTGAGGCTCCCCTCCGGCGAGATGCGCCTTTTGCCGGCGGACTGCCGGGCCACGGTCGGCCAGGTCGGCAACCTGGACCACGAGCTCCTGAACATCGGCAACGCGGGCAAGAAGCGGCACATGGGCATCAGGCCGACGGTTCGCGGCTCCGTCATGAACCCCAACGACCACCCGCACGGCGGCGGCGAGGGCCGCGCGCCGATCGGGCGGCCGGCCCCGTCCACCCCCTGGGGCAAGCCGGCGCTGGGCTACAAGACGCGCAAGAAGAGAAAGGCTTCCAACAAGATGATCATCCGCCGCAGAGGCATGAAGTAGGGGCGCGCAGCTGCGCCCGCATATAGGGGCGCATTTCGCGCGTCCGTAAAAGGAGGCAAAACATGGGCCGTTCGCTCAAAAAGGGGCCGTTTATCGACGGGCACCTGATGAAAAAAGTCGTGGATATGAACAAGGCTTCCAATAAATCGGTCATAAAGACCTGGTCGCGCCGTTCGACCATATTCCCGGAGATGATCGGGCTGACGATCGCCGTCCACGACGGCCGCAAGCACGTGCCGGTCTATATCACGGAGGACATGGTCGGGCACAAGCTCGGCGAGTTCGCCATGACGCGCACGTACCGCGGCCACGGCAAGGATGCCGAAAAGAAATCGAAAGTGAAATAGGGACGACGCCCGGCCGCCGGCGGCGGCGGATGAAAGGAGGGCGGCGTTCTCTGAGTGCGGGGCGAGCGAAACGCTGGCCCGCTACGAAGAGAGGAGCCATTCTATGTCAAAGGGACACCGCAGTCAGATCAAGCAGGACCGCAACGAGGAGCATCGGGACAGGCGCCCCCATGCCCATCATAAATACGCCCGCGTCTCGGACACGAAGGCCAGGATCATCCTGGACGAGATCAAGGGCAAGAGCGTCGCGGCGGCGCAGGGCATTTTGAGCTACTCGCCCAGGTACGCGGCCTATATAGTAAAGAAGGTCCTGGATTCGGCCGTCGCCAACGCCGAAAACAACCTCAACATGGACGCCTCCGACCTGTTCGTCCAGGAGGTTTTCGCGAACCAGGGGCCGACGCTCAAGCGGATCACCCCGAGGGCGCGCGGCATGGCCTACCGGATCAACAAGAAAACCAGCCACATTTCGATATATCTGAACGAGAGGCCGGACAAACCGGTCAAAGCGGAAGCCGCCAAAACGGGCAGATCGCCGAACAGGGCGGCAAAACAGGCGGGAGGTAAATAATGGGCCAGAAAGTAAACCCCCACGGACTGAGGCTGGGCGTGGTCAAGGAATGGGACTCCGTCTGGTACGCCGAAAAGGATTTCAGCAAGTATCTTGTGGAGGACTTTAACCTCCGCAGGTACATCAAGAAAAAACTCTTCGCCTCCGGCGTCTCCAAGATAAGCATCCAGAGGACGACGGACCGCGTGAAGATCACCGTCCACACCGCCAAGCCGGGCATCATCATCGGCAGGAGCGGCCAGGCCATCCAGGAGCTGACGAACGAGCTGCAAAAGCTCTCGACGCAGCGGGTCATGGTCAACATCGAGGAGGTCCGCAGGCCGGAGCTGGACGCCCAGCTCGTGGCCGAGGCCATCGCGAAGGACCTGGAGAACCGCGTGACCTTCCGCCGCGCCATGAAGCAGGCGATGAGCCGCGCCATGAAGCTCGGCGCGAAGGGCATCAAGACGTCCGTGTCCGGACGCCTCGGCGGCGCGGACATCGCCAGAACCGAGCACTATCACGAGGGCACGATCCCTCTGCAAACGCTCCGCGCGGATATCGACTACGGCTTCGCGGAGGCGGACACCACCTACGGCAAGCTGGGCGTGAAGGCGTGGATATACAAGGGCGAGGTTCTTCCCAAGAAGCCCAGGTCCGAGCGGCCCGACAGGCCCGAGCGGTCCGAGCGGCTCGAGCGCTCCGAAAGGCGCGAGCGGCCCGACAGGCATGATCGAAGGGACAGGGAAGGGAGCGGTCGCCATGCTAATGCCTAAAAGGGTAAAACACCGCAAGCAGTTCCGCGGGCGCATGAAGGGCAGGGCCACGCGGGGCGTAAGCGTGACCTACGGCGATTACGGCCTCGTGGCGCTGGAGCCGAGCTGGGTCACGTCCAATCAGATAGAGGCCGCGCGTATCGCCATGACGCGTTTCATCAAGCGCGGGGGCCAGGTTTGGATAAAGATATTCCCGGATAAGCCGGTGACGGAGAAGCCCGCCGAGACCCGCATGGGAAGCGGCAAGGGCTCGCCGGAGTTTTGGGTCGCGGTCGTGAAGCCGGGCAGGGTCATGTTCGAGCTCGGCGGCGTCAGCGAGGAGGACGCCAAGGAGGCGCTCCGCCTCGCCGCGCACAAGCTGCCCCTTAAGTGCAAGATCGTCTCCAAGGCCGAGCAGATAAAAGCCGAACAGGAACTGATGGAAGGTGATGCCGGTGAAAAGTAAAAGATATCTCAACGACATGAGATTAAAAACCGTGGATGAGCTGGACGCGGAGCTGGTCAGCGCCAAGAGGGAGCTTTTCAACCTGAGGTTCCAGAACGCCACGAATCAGCTTGACAACACCGCCAGGATTACCGACGTAAGGAAGAACATCGCGAGGATTCAGACCATAATCACCCAGAAAAAGATGGGGCTGTCGGATTAGTAAAGGCTGGGAGGCGATAATTTGGAAGACAACCTGGACATAAGGCCCGGCGGCGATACGGCGGTCATGACCGAGGAGTTCTCCGGGGACGGGGAGGCGGCCGGGAACAAGCCGGAGCGCAACCTTCGAAAGACCAGGATAGGCAGGGTGGTCAGCGACAAGATGGACAAGACGATCGTCGTGGCCGTCGAGAACCACGTAAGGCACCCCCTGTACGGCAAGATCATGAAGCGGACTTATAAGCTGAAGGCCCACGACGAGAAAAACGAGTGCGCCGTCGGCGACCGCGTGAGGGTCATGGAGACCCGCCCGCTGTCGAGGGAAAAGAGATGGCGGCTGGTTTCGATATTGGAGAAGGCGAAATAAACCGGCGATGCACGCAGGGGCGGCAGGGGCGGACGGCATCCGCCCGTCAATTCGAACCGCGCATAGGGGCGGACAGCGTCCGCCCGCCAGTCAGGAGGTTTTCACATTGGTACAACAGGAATCGAGGCTCGTTTCCGCCGACAACTCCGGCGCTAAGGAGCTCCTGTGCATCCGCGTGCTGGGCGGATCTCTGAGAAGATACGGCAGCGTGGGCGACATAATCGTCGCCACCGTCAAGGACGCGACGCCGGGCGGCGTGGTCAAGAAGGGCGAGGTCGTCAAGGCGGTCGTCGTCCGGACGAGGAAAGTTATCGGCAGGCCCGACGGCTCGTATATCAGGTTCGACGAAAACGCGGCGGTCATCATAAAGGACGACAAGACCCCGAGGGGCACGCGCATCTTCGGCCCCGTGGCCAGGGAACTCCGCGAGAAGCAGTTCGCGAAGATCATCTCTCTGGCCCCCGAAGTTCTTTAATTTAAGGAGGCGGGCGAATGGCTAAAGCGAAGGAACAGCCAAAACCCATTAAAACAAAGCTCAAACGCGGCGACAAGGTCAAGGTCATCGCGGGCAAAGACAAGGGCCAGACGGGAAAGGTGCTCTTCCTCGACAGGAACAAGGGCAGGATCATCGTCGAGGGCGTCAACATGATCACCAAGCACCAGAAGTCCAACATGTCCAACCGCTCCGGCGGCGTAATCCATAAGGAAGCGCCCATCCACGTCTCGAACGTCATGTACATGGACGGGAACAAGCCCTCGAGGCTGGGCTTCGAGGTGACGGTGGAGGAAAACGACGACGGCGTGGTGAATATCACGAAGCGCCGCGTCGCCAAGGCCACGGGAAATGTGATAGATTAGAGGTGTGTATATTGAACCGGCTAAGGGAGTTTTACGAAAAAGACGTAGTGGACGCGATGACGAAAAAATTCTCCTATAAAAACAGGCTGGCCGTGCCCAAGATCGAGAAAGTCGTGATAAACATGGGCCTGGGGGACTGCAAGGACAACCCGAAGTCCCTCGAGGCGGCCGCGGGCGATCTGACGCTCATCGCCGGCCAGAAGCCCGTCGTGACCAAGGCCAAGAAATCCGTCGCGAACTTCAAGCTCCGCGCCGGGATGCCGATAGGCTGCAAGGTCTGCCTCCGCGGCGACAGGATGTACAGCTTCATCGACAGGCTGATAAACATCTCCCTGCCGCGCGTCCGCGACTTCAGGGGCGTCAGCGCCGAGGCGTTCGACGGCAGGGGCAACTACACGCTCGGCGTCAGGGATCAGCTCATCTTCCCGGAGATACAGTTTGACAAGGTCGAGAAGATCAGGGGCATGGACATAGTTATCGTGACCACGGCGCACACGGACGAGGAGGCCAGGGAGCTTCTGACGCTGTTCGGGATGCCGTTCGTAAGGCAAAGCTAAACGGAGGTAGTAAAATGGCTAAGAAGTCCATGATTTTGAAACAGCAGCAGCCCGCCAAATTCTCGACCAGGCGGCACAACCGCTGCAAACTGTGCGGAAGGCCCCACGGAACCCTGCGCAAGTACGGGATTTGCCGCATCTGCTTCCGCGAGCTGGCCTACAAGGGCCAGATCCCGGGTATGAGAAAGGCGAGCTGGTAAGGCCTGAGACGCTCGTAAGGGGCTATAACAGTATGGCGCGCGCCGCGCTGTCAGATACGGGCGCGCCGCAAGTAAGGAGGAAGCTTCATGTCTATGTCAGACCCTATTGCCGATATGCTGACGAGGATCAGGAACGCGAACACGGCAAAGCACGCAACCGTCGACATACCGTCGTCTCGCATGAAAGTGGCGATCGCCGACATCCTGATCCGTGAAGGGTATGTCAGGGGTTATGAGATACTCGAGGACGGCGTGAAAAAGACGATGCGCATAACTCTCAAATACGGCAGGGACAAGAGCGAAAAGGTGATCGGCGGCCTAAAGCGCATTTCCAAGCCCGGCCTCCGGGTCTACGCCAGCGTGGAGGACATGCCGCGCGTCCTGGGCGGCCTGGGCGTGGCCATCGTCTCGACGAACAAGGGCGTCGTCACCGACAAGGAGGCCCGCAAGCTGGGCGTGGGCGGCGAAGTCCTGGCGTTTATATGGTAAACGAAGCACCCCGCGGATACAAGTTACTTTATTCCAGTATCCAGTATCTAGTATCCAGTATCTAGTATCTAGGAGGCAGACCATGTCGCGAATAGGTAAACTTCCGATAACGATCCCCTCGGGCGTAGACGTGAAAATAGACGACGGCAACGTCGTCACCGTCAAGGGCCCATTGGGGGAGCTGAAGCGGAAACTGTCGGCGGACATGAACATCGCGATGAAAGACGGCGCCGTGACCGTCGGGCGCCCCAACGACCTCAAGAGGTTCAAGGCGCTCCACGGCCTGACCCGCACCCTCCTCAACAACATGGTTTTGGGGGTGACCCAGGGCTTCACAAAGACGCTCGAGATCAACGGCGTCGGCTACAGGGCGGCGAAGTCCGGGAACAAGCTGACGCTGACCCTCGGGTATTCGCACCCGGTCGAGATGATCGACCCGGACGGGGTGACCTCCTCCGTGGAGGGCACGAACAAGGTCAAGGTCACGGGGATCGACAAGGAGAAGGTCGGCCAGTACGCGGCGAACATCCGCGCCAAGCGCCCGACGATAGTTTTCAACGCCAACACCAACCCGAAGGGCATTAAGTACAGCGACGAAAAAGTCAGGAGCAAGGTCGGCAAGACAGGCAAGAAATAGCAGACGATAATGGCAGGGAGTGATATGCAATGATAAAGAAGCCGTCCCGCAAAGAGATACGGGAAAAGCGCCATTACAGGATGCGCCATCATCTCTCCGGCACCGTCGCCAGGCCGAGGCTCGCCGTGTTCCGTTCAAATAAGCACATCTACGCGCAGGTCATAGACGATACGGCCGGGAACACGCTGTGCGCGGCTTCCACGATGGAGAAGGCGATCTCCTCCAAGCTCGACAAGACCTGGGACGTCAACGCGGCCAAGGCCGTCGGCGACGCGGTCGCCAGGAAGGCCCTGGAAAAGGGCATCACCGAGGTGGTTTTCGACAGGGGCGGGTACATCTACCACGGCAAAGTCCAGGCGCTGGCGGACGCCGCGAGGGAAGCCGGGCTTGTATTCTGAGAAGGAGGGTTATCTGACTTTGAAAAAAATAGACGCAAGCACGCTTGACCTGAAAGACCGGGTCGTGACCATAAACCGCGTGACAAAGGTCGTCAAGGGAGGGCGGACGTTCCGCTTCGCCGCGCTTGTGGTCGTCGGGGACGAGAACGGCCACGTCGGCGCCGGCCTCGGCAAGGCGGCCGAAATCCCGGAGGCGATCCGCAAGGGCAAGGAGGACGCCAAGAAGAACATCGTCTACGTTCCCCGCAACGCCCAGAACAGCATCTACCACGACATGCTGGGCACCTTCGGCGCGGCGAGCGTGCTTCTGAAGCGCGCCCCCGAGGGGACCGGCGTCATCGCCGGCGGCGCGGTCCGCGCCGTGCTCGAGCTGGCGGGGGTCCACAACGTCAGGACCAAGTGCCTCGGCTCGCGCAACAAGCACAACGTCGTCAACGCCACGCTCGCGGGCATAAAGGAGCTCAGAACCCCCGAGCAGGTCGCCGCGCTCCGCGGCAAGGACGTCGAGGAGATACTGTAAAACGCGTCCCCGGCGCGCCGGAGCCGGCAAGAGGATTTATCGAAAGGAGCAACTTTTATGTTAAAGGTGACTTTGGTCAGGTCCAAGATAGGGACTTTGCCCAAGCAGAGAAAGATAGTCGAGGCCCTGGGCCTCGGTAAGATAAATTCCAGCAACACGCACCAGGACAACGACGCGATCAGGGGCATGATCCGGAAAGTCTCGCACCTGGTCAAGGTCGAGGAGATATAGGAGGAGGCTTCAGGCCATGAAACTGGGTGAGTTAAAGCCGGCAGAGGGCGCGAAGAAGAAAGCCTTCCGGCGCGGCAGGGGCCACGGCTCCGGCAACGGCAAGACATCCGGCAGAGGGCACAAGGGCCAGGGGCAGCGCTCCGGCGCCGGCGGCAAGGTCGGGTTCGAGGGCGGCCAGATGCCTCTCTACAGGCGGCTTCCCAAGCGCGGCTTCCACAACCGGAACACTAAGGAGATCATAGCCGTCAACCTGTCTTTGCTGAACAATGCGTTTGAATCGGGCGACGTGGTCGACATCGCGGCCCTGCAGTCGAAGGGCCTTATCTCCAACCCGCGCGACGGCGTGAAGATCCTCGGCATGGGCGAGATGGAGAAGAAACTGACGGTACGGGTCAACTATTTCAGCAAATCCGCGGCCGAGAAGATCGAAGCGGCCGGCGGCAAAGCAGAGGTGATCTAGTTGCTGAAGATACTGACGAACGCCTGGAAGGTTAGGGATATACGCAAAAAGCTGATCTTCATCATGTTCATCCTTCTGGTATACCGGATCGGCTGCCATATCCCCCTGCCCGGCGTCAATTTACAACTGCTCGACTCGATAAGGCACGGCGCGCAGGCCAACACGACCCTCTTCGCGATGATCGCCGGCGGCGGCTTCGGCTCTTTGTTCGCCATGGGCATCGCGCCTTACATCACGGCGTCCATCGTCATGCAGCTTCTGACCGTGGCCATCCCCAAGCTCGAACAGATACAGAAGGAGGGCGAGGAAGGCCGCAAGAAGATACAGCAGATCACGCGCTTCGTGGCCGTGGGCCTGTCCCTTTTGCAGGCGTCCGCGACGGTCTACAGCTACGTGCATTTGCAGAACAACAACGGCAACCTGTTCACCCACGCGAACTTCCTGGTGTACGCGGTCGCGGCGGTCGCCATGGTGGCCGGCACGATCTTCATCATGTGGATGGGCGAGGTCCTGACCGAGAAGGGCATAGGGAACGGCTCGTCCTTCATCATCTTCGCCAACATCCTCTCCAGCCTGCCCCAGGGCGCCCAGAGCATGATGATGCTCGTGACGGGCGGGGCCAACGTGGTCGTCGGCGTGATCAAGATAGTGCTCGCCTTAGCGGTCTTCGCGTGCATCATAGCCTTCGTCGTGCTCGTGCAGAGCGGCGAGCGCAGGATACCGGTGCAATACTCCAAGAAACTGGTCGGCAAGCAGATGTACGGCGGCCAGAGCTCCTTCATACCGATAAAAGTCAACGTGGCCGGCGTTATGTCCATCATATTCGCCATCTCGCTTTTGCAGTTCCCGTCGCAGCTGGCGGGCTTTTTCCCGAACAATCAGACCTTGCACAATATTTCCCTCTTTCTGGGGATGCAGCGCTTCAGCGGCGCGGCGCTCTACATGATTCTGATCTTCGTGTTCACGTTCTTCTATACGTCCTTCGCCATCAACACGACCGAAATGGCCGAGAACATGAAGAAAAACGGCGGCTTCATCCCGGGCATCAGGCCGGGCAGGCCGACCAGCGACTTCGTCAAGAAGACCGTCGACAGGCTGTCGTTTTTCGGCGCGTTCTTCTACTGCATGATCGCGCTGGTTCCGATCCTCTTCCAGAGGTTCGCGGGCGTCGGCTCCTTCGGCGGCACCACCCTGCTGATCGTCACCGGCGTGGCGCTGGAGTTCATCAAACAGCTGGAGTCCCAGCTCCTTATGAGGCACTATAAGGGATTCCTGAGCTAATGAGCATTTTCATCAAGAACAGGGAACAGATCGCGCTTATGCGCCAGGCCAACCGTATCGTCGCCGAGACCCACGCTTTGCTGGAGAGAAACATCCGGCCGGGCGTGACCACCGGGGAACTGAACCGCCTGGCCGACGAGTTCATTCGCTCATGCGGCGCGGCGCCCTCTTTTCTGGGGGTGCCGTGCATGCTGGAGGACGGCGTTCCGTTCCCCGCCTCGGTCTGCGTATCGGTGAACGAGGAGGTCATTCACGGGATCCCAGGTTTAAGAAGGCTCAAAGAGGGCGATATTGTTAGTATCGACATAGGCGCGGAATTCCGGGGTTTTCACGGAGACGCCGCCCGCACCTTCGCCGTCGGCAAGGTCATGGCGGAGCGGCAAAAGCTCCTGGACGTGACCAAGGCGAGCTTCTTCGAGGGCATCCTCTTCGCCAGACAGAACAACCACCTCCACCAGATATCCGGGGCGATCCAGGATTATGTGGAAAAAAACGGGTTTTCGGTCGTTAGGGATTTCATCGGCCACGGCATCGGCAGGCAGATGCACGAGGCGCCGGAGATACCGAACTTCAGGCCGAAAAGCCGCGGGCCCAAGCTCTCCCCCGGGATGACTCTGGCCGTGGAGCCGATGGTGAACATCGGAACATATGAGGTCGAGATACTCGGCGACGACTGGACAGTGGTAACGAAGGACGGGAAGTGCTCCGCTCACTATGAGAATACGATTTTGATAACAGACGGCGATCCGGAGATCCTGTCCGTAATGTAGGGGGCGCCGACCCCGGCGTTCATAATGTAGGGGACGCCGACCCCGGCGTCCGATAATGGGCAACCTCTAAAACTGTCATCCTGAGCGAAGCGAAGGATCCTAAACAGCCAAAACATAAGATTCTTCGCTCCACTCAGAATGACAAAAAGGGCTTTATAGAGGCTGCCAATAGGAGCAGAGATGTTTTCCATAGGTCAGATAGTCTATTCAAAGAGCGGGCGGGACAAGGGGAACCCGTTCGTCGTCGTCCGGACGGAGGGGCGGTACCTCTTCCTCGCCGACGGCAGGCTCCGCAAGCTGGAGCGGCCAAAGAAGAAAAAAGACATTCATGTTCAGAAGACAAACGCGTGCCCGGCCGGGATCAAGGCGGCTCTCGAGCAAAACCTCCGCCTTTCGGACGCGGACGTGAGAAAGGCGATTAAGGCGGAAACCGGGCCGCCGGACGGTCGCGGAGATCACAGGCTTGACAAATATGAGGAGGCGGAAAATGTCTAAGAGCGATATGATCGAAGTGTCGGGGACGATCGTTGAAAAGCTGCCAAACGCCACCTTTCAGGTGGAATTGGAAAACGGACATAAAATCCTTGCCCATATTTCCGGCAAGCTCCGCATGAATTTCATCAGGATCATCCCCGGCGACAGGGTCCTGATCGAAATGTCGCCGTATGATCTGACAAAGGGCAGGATAGTTTGGAGAGATAAATAGGTTCGCTGAAAGGATGATTGCCATGAAAGTCAGGCCGTCTGTAAAGAAGATATGCGAAAAGTGCAAGATAATCAAGAGAAAAGGCGCGGTTCGGGTCATCTGCGAAAACCCGAAGCATAAGCAGAGGCAGGGCTAGAAATCACCGAAAGGAGGCGCATGTAATTAATGGCGCGTATTGCAGGTGTTGATTTACCGAGGGAGAAACGCGTGGAGATCGGGCTGACCTATATCTTCGGCATCGGCCGCTCGAGTTCCAACCGCATACTGAAAGAGGCCAGCGTCAGCCCGGACACGAGGGTGCGCGACCTGACAGACGACGAGGTCTCGCGCATCCGCGACGTTATCGACAAGACCCAGACGGTGGAGGGCGATCTGCGCAGGGAAGTCGCGCTGAGCATCAAGCGCCTGGTCGAGATCGGCTGCTACAGGGGCATCCGCCACAGGAGGAGCCTGCCCGTGCGCGGCCAGCGGACCAAGACCAACGCCCGCACCAGGAAGGGCCCGCGGAGGACCGTCGCGAACAAGAAGAAGTAGGAGACGCCGCCACGCACCGGCAAGAAGGCCGGACGCGCGTAAGCGCGGCGTTCGCAAAGCGAACGTGCTGATTCGGCGTTCCGCTAACCGCGTTATAAAGGAGGAAATCGAATGGCGAAAAAGGCTGTGAAAAAGACCGCCGCGCGCCGGCGCCGCGACAGGAAGTTTGTCGACAAGGGTCAGGCCCATATCCAGTCCACTTTTAACAACACGATCGTGACAATCACGGATCTGGCCGGCAACGCCCTTTCCTGGGCAAGCGCCGGGCAGCTGGGCTTCAAGGGCTCCCGCAAGTCCACGCCCTACGCCGCGCAGATGGCGGCGGACACGGCCGCGACCGCCGCGAAGGAATACGGCCTTCGGAGCGTCGAAGTCTACGTAAAGGGCCCGGGCAGCGGGCGCGAGGCGGCGATCCGCGCGCTCCAGGCGGCGGGGCTCGACGTCATGATGATAAGGGACGTGACGCCCGTCCCGCACAACGGGTGCCGCCCGCCGAAACGCAGGCGCGTGTAATGGCTCGCCCCGAAATGAGCGCCTTGACAAGACGGTGTTTATTAACGATATGCTATACCAGTTTGCAAATAGCGGAGGAGATTTATGGCTAGATATATCGGTCCCGTATGCAGACTTTGCCGCCGGGAGGGCGAGAAGCTCTTCCTGAAGGGCGAAAAGTGCATGAAACAGAGCTGCCCGGTCAGCAAGCGGCCTGTGCCTCCCGGGCAGCACGGAGCGTCGCGCAGGAAACAGTCCGAGTATGGGCTCCAGCTTCGGGAGAAGCAAAAGGCGAAGAGGATATACGGCGTCCTGGAGGCCCAGTTCTATAACTATTTCGTGGACGCCGACCGCCTTCCGGGCGTGACCGGCGACAACCTGCTGCGCCTTCTGGAGACGCGGCTCGACAACGTGGTCTACCGGCTCGGGTTCGGGCGCTCCAGGACGGAGGCCCGCCAGGTCGTCCGGCACAACCTCGTGCGCGTGAACGGCAAAAAGGTCAATATCCCCTCCTACCGCGTGCGCGTGAACGACACGGTGGAGATCAAGGACGACGCCAAGTCGTTCCAGCGGTTCAAGGACATACTGGACGTGACCCATTCGAGGATCGTCCCGGCCTGGCTCTCCGCCGACCACGAGAACCTGCGCGGCACGGTCATGTCCCTTCCGTCGAGAGATCAGATCGACCTGAACCTGCGCGAGACGCTGATCGTCGAGTTGTACTCGAAGTAAGGAGGTCAATGCGTGTTCGAATTTGAAAAACCTCGTATCGAAATCGCGGAGCTTTCGAGGGACGGCATCTACGGCCGTTTCGTTATCGAGCCTCTGGAGCGCGGGTTCGGGACGACGCTGGGGAATTCCCTGCGGCGGACCCTCCTGTCCTCGCTTCCCGGGGCGGCTGTGTCGAGCATCAAGATCGACGGCGTGTTGCACGAGTTCAGCACAATCCCGGGCGTTAAGGAAGACGTGACCGAGATCATCTTGAACCTTAAAAGCCTGGCCATCAGATACTTGGGCGAGAGCATGGAACCCAAGCTCGCGTATATCGACGCCGCCGGCGAATGCGAGGTCCGCGCCCGCGACATAAAGGTCAGTTCCGACATAGAGATCGCCAACCCCGATCTGCACATCGCCACGCTGGACGGCGGCGACGCGAAGCTCTATATCGAGATGACGGTCACCAAGGGCAGGGGATATGTCAGCGCGGAGAAGAACAAGCGCCAGGACCAGCCGATCGGCCTGATCCCGGTGGATTCCATCTACACCCCCGTCACAAAGGTCAACTTCCTGGTGGAGGACACCAGAGTCGGGCATATCACCGATTTTGACAAGCTGACCCTCGAGGTCTGGACGAACGGGACAATAACCCCGGACGACTCCGTCAGCCTCGGCGCGAAGATTCTGAACGAGCACCTGATACTCTTTGTCGACCTGTCCGACAACGCGCGGAACGCCGAGATCATGATCGAGAAGGACGAGGGCCGGAAGGAAAAGGTCCTGGAGATGAGCATCGAGGAGCTGGACCTGTCCGTGCGCTCGTACAACTGCCTCAAGCGCGCCGGCATAAACACCGTGGACGACCTGACCAGCAAGACCGAGGAAGACATGATGAAGGTGCGCAACCTGGGCCGCAAGTCCCTGGAAGAGGTCCTGAACAAAATGGCCGAGCTTGGGCTGACCCTGAGCCCAAGCGAAGAAGTCTGATTTTCTTTAGTTTCCAGTTTCCAGTTTCTAGCTTCTAGTTTCCAGTAGGGAGGTTCCCGTTATGTCCATTCAAAGAAAGCTTGGCCGTACGACCAGCCAGCGCAAGGCGATGCTGCGCAATCTGACGACCAATTTACTATACCACGGCAAAATCAAGACCACCGAGACGAGGGCCAAGGAGGTCCGCAGTATCGCCGAGAAGCTCATCACCTTGGCCGTGAAGGAGCGCGAGAACTTCACGGAGCTCACGGTCAGGACGAAAGTCCCGCAGAAGGACAAAAACGGCAGGCGCATCAGGGCTTCGGCCGACGGCAAGCGCGTGACCGTCTACAACGAGGTCGAGCGCAAGATCAAGGTCGACAAGCCTTCCCGCCTGAACGCCAGGCGCAAGATGCTCGCGACGCTCTACCCGGTCACGGAAGCTCCGAAGGACGGCCGCAAGAAGCGGTCGGAATCCAGGTCGGTGGACATGGTCGCGAAGATGTTCAACGAGATCGCGCCCAAGTACGCCGACAGGAACGGCGGCTACACCCGCATGATCAAGATCGGCCCGAGAAAGGGCGACGCCGCGGAGCTGGTGGTTATCGAACTTGTGTAAGGGAAGATAAATGCTTGAAATGCCCGCAAAATAAGGATTCTGTCCGGAGGATGAGGATCCTTTTTTCGGTTATACATTTATCCTGGGTTTGACACTTCCCCCCCCAAAGAAAAGGCGCAAACAAGGGAAAGCATCGACGAAAAAGCGCTGGTTTGTCCCTACAGGCATGATTTCCGGCCGTTAAAGGGGTCGTAACCGAGCGATTGCAACGGGTTACAAAAATGACATCTGATACGAATCTCAGATTAAAACTTCACAGGCAGAGCCGAA
>JGI20166J26741_12190028_pt1 | contig 37708 bp, 22 predicted proteins | sample TergutCu122P5_FD_26741 | JGI IMG/M metagenome (IMG submission 26741)
TTCGGGTTCCAAAAATGCGGGGAATTTCTTGACTAGCTGCAGAACCAGTTAGCTTCTCAAGAAGGACTCTGCTACATGGAGTAAGTAAGTAAGTAAGTATGCTTTCGTCCCATAAAATATCACCAGCATGAACCAGAAAATGGTGTATCCCATTAGAATGTAATTGCTCCTGGTTTGCTTGAACCTTCATACTGGAGTATTCTGAAGCAGTTTTTAAAAAGTAATAGTGATAAAGCATGTTATTTTTTTCAAGCAATTTTTTAACGTAACTAATTCCTTATTAATTGAAAATATTGTACAAAACCTTCCTACTGGGTCATAGGCTTTCTTGAAGTCTGTAAGTAACTGATTTACTGCTACATAATAAATAAAAGTTAAATTTTTGTAATCTATAAGTAGGTGGCGCAAAGCCACATTGTGAATGAACTTTAAATTCTTGGAATCTTTAAGTAGGTGATTTGCTGCCAAACTTTAAATACGCGTCACGTATGATAACAGTACGTGGTGCCGAAATTTCCGGTCCATTGGTAACATTCTTGCGTCTTATTCGCAGATTCCCTTCTCAGTTTTTCACCGTGACATTTTTTATTTTGACTTGAGATTTTCAAATTTTTTCTCCACCCATTCAGGTTACTATACGGATAATAATTCAAAGTTGACCACGGCCATAACTTGACATCCATTCCGGTTCGTCACTTACTATTATTATAAATTTCGGCACATATAGACTGTAAATAAGTAAATGAACAAAATGAAGGAAAGACATTAATCTGTGGTAAGCTGATATTTGGACTTCTGAATGAAGTACAGTATTGAAGGAAATAGTAGAGACATGGCGGCGCGCAGTATCTTGACCTGAATAGCTGTGCGTTTGCTGAAAAGCGGCTGTGGACCAAATGTCGAATTGCCTTCAAGCGAACAAGAAGCGATGTATTGTGCTCTAACTTGAATGCAGATTGAAAGGGAAGAAAATATTTAAAATTTTCGCAGCTTTGCCTAGACGTTTTCTTAATTACTAAAACTTTATTTCTTTTCATTTTCTTTGTTTCTACTAATATTTAAGTATTTACATATTTATTTTTTTATTTGCTTGTTTTTATATACATTTTCTCCTCTTATTAATTTCTTTTTATTTTTTATTCCTTGAACTGTACCCTGTTTGTCCCTGATTTTTGGAATTTGATTGTTTTATTTGATTACTTACTACAGTCCATTAGTTACATTTTTCTTGTAAAATACTTTTTAGCTACTTGACGTTTTCTTCTTTTATAATTTTATTCTCCAATTTTATTTCTGATTATTCTTTTATTATTATTTATAAAGGATCAGAAGAAAGTCAGGGAATATAAATATATATTCCCTGACTTTCTTCTGATTCTTTCCTGTCCCTTTTTATATTAAACATTTCTATCTTTCCCTTCTCTTCTTTGTTTATTTTAGTATATTTTTTTCCTCCCTTTTATTTCTCTCTTGCTTTAAATTCCTGATTATTCCTTGCGTTGTTATACCAGATTTGTTTTTAAATTGCTTATATATTTAACTCTGTTCAAACACTATAATATTTATATTGTACTTTATTCCTATTCCTCTGCCGGCCTGTCAAGGGCGTGTCTAAGTGTCCTTTGTTAGTTGTGGCTGTTATGCTTGTAAAGTGAGATATTTTCTTAAGGGAGATTCAAAAGAAAGCGTTTTGACGAAAACCTATATACAAGTATTTATTTTTTAATTTTGAGTTCTGGTTTTTGTTGACTGGCAGGTGAAACAGATGCGGAAGTTTGTCGGTGACAGGAAGTTGGTATGTCAGGAGATGAGAAGATGGAATAAAATGAAAACGCTTGATTTCGACCATCTACTGAGTTTAGAAAATACATAATACTAAAGGACAAGAACGAATCGCAAGTACTAAACAGCACACCAATGAAATATGTTGACGCATGAACAACAAGTACATGCCATTTAAGATCCACGGTGAATCTTTCTGCTATGCTTTTGTTCCTAAAACTTTTCCTTCCTTGAAAATTTGACTTTAAAATTTGTATAGGTCTCCCTAGGTTTTTTATGTTCACACAAAAAATGCTGGCATTGTTGGAGGCTTATATAATGACGAATGATAAGGTAATTTTTTAAGTTTAAGCTGAAATGTTTTGGAGTTTGTCACAAGCAAATCTAAATTTTGTCCCGACCTTTCCTGGAGGGACTGAAGGAAACCCGGACAAACTGAGGATAGGCAATATTCGGGCTGATATTCGATCCATTCACCTCTCTAATACGAGTGTAGACCTAAGGCATTACTGCTACACCAAAGTGTGCAGTGTACATGTTACTGAATTCCTTACTTCCTGTACCTACAGCTATTTTCGGCCAAATCTATCACACGTTTGGACATTTTAAATGAAGATACGACCGTGAAGGTAACAGAACTGAGCCCACCTTTAAATGCACTGATAACAGAAGTCTCTATAAAGTCTAGAAGTCTTGCCCATTGGGATGCAGGTGGATAATCCAACGATTTATGATGGCACTTCCCGAATGAACTGAACACTGGCCCGCGGAACAGCAGAGAATATGGTTCCTGGTAGCCTTAAAGTCCTGAGACACCTTCACTCCGGGGGTTACAAATGTGGGGGTGGTTTGTCCGGAAACCTGAAGATGACAGCTTCATCTCCTAACCACATTCGTCATGAGCACTACGGCTTCCATTTGAGGTAGTGGTTTAATATTGCCAAATCAACCAAAAATAAACATCCCTTTTAGTCAGTATAATCTTTGAAACCCCGCTTAATTTTCCAGCAATAAAGGATATACAAATAAGCAAACAGAAAACGTCAGAGACATATTAAAATTGACCATGGTACAGTACCAGTGTTGAGTTCTGCGGAAGTGTAAACTGCATGCCATAACCATGCTTTTCCAAACAACTAAAAGTTTTCATGCGCCATTTGGAGCGAAGCGTCTCACAGCTGGGTACATGTAAGTCCTTTGTATTCAGGTTGTGGTGCTATAAACAGAACAAGTGCGAAACGTCCCCTTACAGAGTACGTTGCTATTAAAAGTCGTTTTAAACTCTTTAAAAATTCCATTCCATGCTCAGCTTATCGGATGGAAATTGCAGTTTCATTGTGCCTGGCCTTTATGGAGACCGAGAAGTAGAAGGGGGAAAATAAGAGAACGAGGGGAAACGCTTTTGAACTTAATCCAACCTTTGGTCTTGATTGCGCGGAATAGAGAAGAGAAGTCAGCAGTTTGAGATCCAGGGACTTAGAACGGTTTGAACTTGGTGAACAGAAACGCGGGGTTTCTTTCAACCCACGAGCTTCTCGATCGTTCTTTGCACTTAAAAAGCGTAGATGAAGGAAGTTCTCTCCGCCTTAACCCAATATCATATTCACTCATCACGAATGGGTCTGTTTAAGTATCACTTTAGAAAACCTTATTGGAATCAAGTCTAATATAAATTACTATTTAACATGGAAGTCAAACACTCTGAAATATAAAAGTAAAAAGATCAGGTTTTACTGCCCAGGGCCATTAAATTGAATTCACATTTCGAAAATTGTCTGTATTAAATTCACAGAAATGTTTTTGTTTCGTCTACGTCATTTTCTGTGAAGTTATTTCTTTGTACTGTAATATTGTAACATTAGACGTAATTAACAGTTTTAAAAAATAAAAAGTTTTCAAGTCAGAGAAAATCAGTCGTGTACCTTCACATTGTTTTATTGTGTTGTAGATACAGTAGCAGTAGAGACGGTGTGTTGTACATTCTTGACGCTACTTGAATTACACTATTGAAATGATATAGTGCGCACTTATGTCTCTCACCCCACTGCCACACACACAAACACACACGTACTTAATATGTACATGAAACTTTTATTTGTGACAAGCATAATATTAACAGGAATTATGATTTAATTCAGACGCCAATATAATTATGTCGTTTTGGTACCGTAAAAGCAGCACAGTAGTAGCTCTGCCTGTAGTACATCGTTACAGACATATTTGTCACGAGACCGGCTGTACCGTCTTACTTGGGCAGTGCAGTGAGGTAATAACACAAAAGGATTTTACCTGGTTTTCTAGGTTGAAAATCGAAGTAGATGTCCTTATTATGACGAGCTAATATTATACTTACGTGCTATAACACCTCCGTTTCAAAATTTTACACAACCTTATAAAATACGAAGGGGTGCTGATAAGTCCTTAGCCCGACATACTTTCCAATGTCGTAGGACGGAATCGATAGAGTCATTGGAAAGCGGGGTCTGTTCATGTGCCGAATTGCAAGTCTTTTCTTGTTAGAGAAGCAGGAAGGAAGCATGCCACGCAACGCGCGCGATTTCAACAACATCGAGACGCGAGCTGTCATGTTTTTTTTTTCTGCAAGGCAAGGCGCCGAAGGAAATTCACGCCATTCTGATAGAAACATTAGGGGAACATGAACCATCATATGCCACCGTCAAAAACTGGGTGGCCCAGTTTAAACATGGTGATTTTTCCACCTGTGATGCGCTTCGTCCTGGACGACCAAAAACGGTGACCACCCCGGAGATTATTGATCAAATTCACGAGCTAATCTTGGGAGACCGCCAGATTTCGGCTAAATCAATAGCTGAGCAACTGGAAATCTCACTTTTGCAAATATTATTGGTTTCTCTTAGCTTAGTTTTATAATATGCTCTATTCAGTCATAGCCACACATTCAACATTTTAACTCGCGAAGTATTCATTTTTACACTATCATTTGACATCTTTATCATACCCATTATTCCTCAGCTTCCGTTCTTCATGTCCATTCACCTCGCTTTCTACAGTCATCACCAACTGTTGAACGTTCTTCCAGTTATACTTAACTTTTTTCCTTCACTCTAATATATTTTTTGTTCGTTATTTTCTACGAGACTGTTCCTTATCTCCTGTTTGTATTCCTTTGCCATATCTGTATTCTTTAATTTTTCGACGTCATAATTTCTTTGTTTCATATTATGTATAATTTTGTAACTTGATATTCCCTGCCGGAACATGATTAGAACCAAATGGTGATCGGAATCACAAACTGCCCCATTACATAATCTTGCTGTGTGGTAGCTACCCCCCAACTTTTGTCAGAAACATATATCACATTTCTTCCTTTTAAATATACAGAGAAAAAACCTATGGTGGATTATAAAACGTGTCCGTAGCCTACATTACGTAATCCTATCTAACATAAAAATGTCTGAAATATTACAGGCCGTATACTGTTTCTTACACATCTTATAGTACTTCCAGTTGAAACGTTTTCAATTTGTTTTTAAACAAAGAATTTAACCTCTAATAAACAATCATATCTTAGTGTGTTGCAGTCCCTTATTCGGGAGGAAAGGTCTGAAATATCAAGAGCTGCTACGAAGTAAATTATCTGGGAAAATGCCATTTCCTTTGTAACAAACTTAATATGTTTGTGTGTCTGTTGATGCACTGTACTGTTGACCATTGGCCTGTATATTCTATAAAAAAAGTCCATTGACTCTTAGGTTTGTGTTTCTTCCCTAATAAAACAGAGTAACATCCAAATATGCTATGAAGTAATAAATAGATACACATTTGTGTCACTCTTCTTTTACTGAACAGGAATAAAATTACAGTGGTACAGCAGGTGCTAATAACATGTATAAAGGACTAATTCCACCCCTCTATGCCTCAGAGTAGAATGTGTTCTACTTAATTCTGTTTCTGTGTTTATAAAGAGTTAGCAACAAAGAATATCTAGTGACGAATTGGGGACAGAGAAGAATAAGAAGTAAATTTTTAACGCTCCCCGCAGGAAAACTTAGATATATACCGTCAGGGTATTAGGCTTCTGGCGGCAGTTTGGATAGAAATCAGGGTCTTGTGTGTACAACTCTGCCTTTGCCTAGCTGAAATTAAATTAGTGCTCGTGAAACCAGTTGGCAAGAGGCATTAGAACCAATTCTCGAAACGTCTGTGTAGAGGTGTGAACTACAAGCATAGCACCGTGTTCCACATAATTTGCCATTTCAGACCAGTTCTCTTCGCAAACTTTCTGGTCGCATGTAAGACACACTTTGCTTGGCTCCTCGGGCCGACTTGTCAGACATGAAGTGGCCCACTAGTAGCTGCACTAACATCAGTAAAGCTCTCAGACTCGTTGCAGTTCCCATTTTCTTCGCAGCGACAGAGAGTTTCTCTTAGAAAATTTTATAAAATTTACACCTATAAATTTCTCGTTTTCTACACAAAAGAACTTTGAAGTTTTTTCGATGTTATTCAGAAAATTAGCACAATATTTACAAGTAAAGGTGGGAGAATATTGAGGTTAGGTCAATGGTATCCAACCGTGCCAAGTTTGTTTTGAATGTAATATACAAAGAGCAGTCAAATAACTTTTCAAGAATTTGTTACGTCCATTTAACCTCGCCATCGCCTGTTCTTTTACTCCCTCCATAATGACGTTATTTTTACGGCAGAACAGAAAAGAAACTGGCTCATAATATTACATGATGTTTATAGATGTTTGACGCTAATGACAGCCTGGCGCCTTCCTTTATTTTATGAAGCCAGTCAAGAAAACACTGTAGATATCCGGCTAACTAATCTCTGTGTTTTAACAGACAGCCATGCCAATGTGTTGAGAATCAGTTTCAGTACTTATCCTGTCACACTTGTACACTGGAGAAAATACGGAATTCCAGCGGACATTATGTTGTTAGTAGATCCATGTATTGTCTTCCTGTACCAGATAAATACTTTCACTATTCAAATGCAGTACATGGAATTCTTTTACATTCAAGATGTAGTCCAAGATTGATACCGAATTGTTTACTATAAGGCAGTGACTGATCAGCTGCGTACTCTAGAATTTTTACAAATACAATGCAAAGTTACAACGATTACTGGGACATTAAGCATGTAAAAAAAACTTTGGACACACTACCAGAAATCGATAACTTTGTCGTCAGTTTCTTCCGCCGTCTTTTGACAGCACAGTTCTCTGACATGATTTCTCACGCTTGTGAATATTAACGCTGTGATCACATGGAATTTGACCGTTACCAGTGTGAAACCTACTCCATAAGACTAGCATGTTACAACTGCGAAGAATAATGTGTTAAATGAAGTACCAAATTGTTGTAGAGATTTTCATATTGTTTATTCTGAGCATCCATGATAATTCGTAGTATTAAACAGGTCAGGCAATGTACGTGTAACCTTATTTTGAAGCTCTTTCTTGCAACAATTGTTGCAGTGGGACAGAATTAAGTATTACATATTCTGTTTTTGTGTTTGTAGACTTAGGTATCCAGTATTCAATTCGCATGCCCCTTGTTGTTATCTGTGGCCTGTCCGGCTATACACTATTTTTCCACATTATCTCATAAAGAGTACGATTTTCTAATATATATATATATATATATATATATATATATATATTGAACATAAAAGGTTTATTTCGATTTTCTCTACAAATTTTCTGTCTGGAACATTTCTCATTCTAAGAAGAATGGAGTGAGGTATGATTAAAATGTTATAAGGGTTTTCATGTAAAGTACTCGTTATTCTTGTCATATTTTAATAAAACTTTATTTTCGAAAATATTCAAATCTCAAATTTAATTAAATTCAGTTCAGTGGGAGCCGAATTAGTCCATGTGAAAGGACGGACGGACGAACAGAGGGACAGACAGACATGAAAAGCTAGTAGTCGCTTTTTGCAGTTCTGTGAATGCTCCTAAAAACGAGCAACTTGCACATCAAAAGCGTGTAAAACATGATAGGACTACATGTTTGGGCGGTCGACCGCCATTATCAGGGGGTAAAATCTGAAACTTATGTAGTTTAAAAGCTATTGAAGCCATTGCTTATGTAAGTATTCGTATATACGTTAAAATGATACAACATAATAATTTTAAACTATTGGCTTAAAGCCTAATGAATCCATTGTTTATGTAAATTTTAACCTATGTAATTACATAAACGGTGGATTCAGTAGGTTTTAAACTATAAACGTTTTAGGTTTTACTCCCTGATGTTGGATGTCGAACGCCGAAACATGTAGAATGGAATATCATGTGTGTGTATTTTACGTGCTTCTTATGTGCAAGTAGTTGCTTTTTTTAATTATTATAATAGTATTGTAGAGCTGTATTATTAACTTTATTCATAACTGCTGGAAACCCCAGTTACAATGTGTCTTAGTCTGTGCTTGTGCTCAAAGATATATATATATATATATATATGCATTTGAATTTGTTGAGATTATGGACATGGATCGGAAAAAGGTACAGTGGACCCTCGAGTGTCGAACGGTTTGATTCTCGAACAACTTGAACCTCGAACAAAAATTCGAGAAAAATTCGGTTTGAAACTCGAATAAAAATTCGAAAGCCGAACAATGAACGCGGCATTGCACATCATCGTGCGGCTCATGCCACCGTGAGTCAACAAATAAGAACGCGGCTAGTTGAGTGCTGCTGGTCGGTTTGCGCATTAGCGCGTCCAGTTTTCCCGTAATTTCGGTTTAAAAAGTGAGCGCCTGCTTTGTCTAAGTATTTTTGTTATTTATTTGATTTATTTTCATTTTATTTTTAAAAATACTAATTTTTAATGGCACCAAAGAAAGTTACTAATGTTGAAAAGTCTAAGAGGAAGATCATAATGACTACGGTAGAACTGAAAAAAAGAACTTATCACTAAGTGGGAAACAGGTACACGTGTGTCGGACCTGGCCGTTCTATGCTGTATGGCTAAGTCGAAAATATCGACCATACTGAAGAACAGGGAAGCCATTAAAGCAGATGATGTAGCAAAAGGAGTAAAATCTCTTACTAGTAAAAGACTGCCAGCTGTGGAAGAAGTGGAAAAACTTTTAATAATTTAAATTAATGAAAAACAGTTGGATGGTGGTGGTGTGTCTGAGGCTATTGTTTGTGAGAAAGCTAGAATTTTGTATAGTGACATTACGCGAGATACCCCTGGTTCTAGTGCTGAAAAATTTAAGGCTAGTAAAGGGTAGTTTGACAGTTTTAAAAATAGAAAAGGGATTCACAGTGTGGTTATGCATGGAGAAGCTGCCAGTTCAAATAAAGATGTTGCTGAAAAATTTGTGGAGAAGTTTAAATACTTTGTGGATAGAGAGGGATTTATTCTTGCACAAGTATTCAATTGTGACGAGACAGGCCTCTTCTGGAAAAAAAATGCCAAAAAGGACCTATATCACAATAGAAGAGAAGGCCTTGCCAGGTCACAAGCCTATGAAGGATAGACTAACACTACTTCTGTGTGGCAATGCTAGTGGGGATTTCGAGGTGAAATTGCTGTTAGTGTATCACTCAGAAAACCCCAGGGTTTTTAAGAAAAACAACGTGCAAATAAACAAGCTTAGTATAAAGTGGAGGTCACACCATAAAGCCTGGGTAACTAGGCAGTTATTCACCAAATGGTTTAATGAGGTTTTTGTCCCTAGTGTGAAGGAAGATCTGGAGGAGAAAAATTTACCACTCAAGGCCCTTTTAGTAATGGATAATGCTCCTGCACATCCTCAAGGACTGGAAGAAGATTTGGGTGCTGAATATGGCTTCATCCAGGTGAAGTTCTTGCCACCCAACACCACTCCTCTCATACAGCCCATAGACCAGCAAGTTATCTCTAATTTCAAGAAGCTGTACACAAAGGCACTTTTTCAAAGTTGCTTTGAGATAGCTTCGGAGGCAGAGCTAAATCTAACGGATTTTTGGAAAGACCATTTCAATATTCTCCACTGTCTGAGGATTATAGACAAAGCTTGGAGCCAAGATTCTCACAGAAAGAAGCGATCTGCTTCGAAAAAAACTTTGGCCAGCCTTAGGGGTCTGTGAGCCAGTAGCAGATTCTGAAAAAGATGCAAGAGTGGTGGAAGACATCAAGTCCCTAGGGCAGTCCATGAGTCTGGAAGTGGGCGAGGAGGATTTTGAGGAGTTGGTGAAAGAACACAATACTGAGCTGACCACAGAGGAGTTGCAGGATCTTCATAAAGAACAACAGCAGGAAGTGGCTGAGGAATTGTCTTCAGAGGAGGAGAAAAACAATGAGGGCAACATCACCACTGCAGACATCAAAGAACTAATGGGGTACTGGTCTAAGACATAGAATCTTGTACAAAAGTGGCATCCTAATATCGCAGTTGTAAACAGGTGCATCAACCTATTTGATGACAATGTAATGCAACATTTTCGTACAATTTTAAAAAGTAGACAAAGCAAATGACATTGGACAGATGCTTTTACAGAAAAGATCTGATGATGGTAGTAGTAGTGTTAGTGAATCATAACCTTCCACTAGTGGATTCAAGGGGAGACGAGAAAGCACGTCAGAAGGCTAGTTTTTATGGAATATGTCTCACCTTCCAAGCAGTAATACTCCACTACATATTTTATTTTTATTTTGGTTATTTAATGTATGTATGATTTTATGCATATAATATTAGTGTTATTATATCATGTTTACTTAACCAATATTTATAAATAAAATGTCTTTTAATGAGTAAATTTTGGAGATCTTGAACGGATTAATTCAATTTACTTTATTTCGTATGGGGAAATTTAACTCGAAAATCGAACAAATTGAAAGCCTAACCGCCTCGTGGAACGGATTGTGTTCGACTTTGGAGGGTCCACTCTATTAGACAAAACATAAGTTTGTACATATGGTCTGCAAGATCAATTTAGACATTAAACTGTAAGTTTTTTCCGTATTAATAACAATGAAGACATTGTAATATATTGAAAGCAATGTACACGTACGATGAGTTTTAGAATTTGGCTTAATTTTATTTTCATTCCATATTGTTTTTAAGATAAAATATCAGACATGAATTGTTCGTAGTTCAAATTTGCTCTTGTATTGTAGTATCCAGGACTTTTATACAGCCGCTCTCATATCTTTTAGTAGCCGTGAAATATTTTACTATTTTTCGGCCTGTATTCGTTTTAGAATTAGGTTTTATATCTCTTTTAATTTATTTACGGCTGTTCAATGGACTTAATAGATAGACTGCCATTTTACATTCCAATGTAGATGCTAATGTGGCTGTAGAGACGCATATCTGATCATGTAGATTTGTGTCTAGAAGAAGCGAAATTTCGAAGTGTGTGGTTCATTGTTTCGTTTTCTGTTTCAATTAGGAAATACTACTACTACTACTACTACTGCTACTACTACTACTACTACTACTACTACTGCTACTACTACTACTACTACTGCTACTACTACTACTACTACTACTACTACTACTAATAATAATAATAATAATAATAGTAATAAGTATATTTACTGAAGTAACTGCCAAATGAGTGGAATGATTTTCATAAGGCTTTTGGACCTTTAGATTATTTGTTATTGATTGTTATACTTGTAATTTCAGTTACTCTACCTTCTACTCATGGTGCAATATTGATCAGAGGAACCAATTATTAGACGACAAGAAAATTATTAAGGATAATGTAAAGTTATATGAACGGAAAATCTATTGCACGTGGGGGAGATGTGAAATAAGTAGAACCTTGAGTTGTAAATATCTAAGGGAAGAGAAAAGTATGAAAGCATGTATGGAGATATAAAGTAATATTAAGAGGGTTCTTAAGGAAGTAGCCTATGAATGGCTGAACTTAATAAATTGGCTTATGACAGGACGAAAGGAAGGAGTTGTGTCCAAACGTTACTGAAGTCTCTGGTTACGAAAAGCCGTTTTTCGTTTATGGCCTGTCCAAGTATACTGAACATTCTGGTAGCCCTCTAAGTCTTTGAGTTAGATAGAATTGTTGATTAGCTTATTATTTACAGTGATTAGTCGTGACGAATGAGAAAGCCATAACGTCTTTAATTTTGCATCTGCAAAGAGGATCTGAGTATTTTCACAGACTGTTTAACTCGCGAAAATACAAGCTGCTGCAGACACGTTAGCCGTCTTACGATGGTACTGGCATTGGCGTTGAGTTAAGCCGCTCGGTGGTTTAAAGCGAGTAATATTTGGGAAAAATTTGGTATCTGCCGGAAAGGTTTTCTCACGGCTTGGCGCTTCTGCATTGCTTTCGGGAGGCCCCATTTTCGAAATTCAGATCGGTCGACGAATCTTCTTAGTTTTCTTCCGTCCTCTCACGTGAATGTTAATGTAATACATCAGGTCAAGGCATGAGATATTCGTACCACATTCTATTCCGTTCGTTCTGCATTAATCATCCTACCATTCATCGCTGGGTCATATCATCTGAAACACTTGTAGCGTCGTGCAAAATATAGTGGAATAAATTATTCTATACCTGAATGTTAATAAAGTAGCATGTAAACTGAGAGAGTGCGATGTAATCTCCGAACTGAGAGACAGCAGGGCGTTTGTCCTTTCCTACAATAACGTAGAAATGCCGCCATTTTTTAAAGTGCTCTTCATCCCGAGAACATGGTTATGCTGCCCTGTATTTATGATATTAATCACTGTCCGACAAGAGAAATAATCTGACATCAGTTATTGTATCATTATTTTGGCTATGTTAACGTTTGCTGACACAGAGCAGTTCGCAATTACAAGTTGTGTGCTGTGGAGTGAGGAGGTGCCTGATTCTCTGGTAAATGATGAATGAATTGTTGAAGCAATCCCCCTGCAAGGAACATTAATTTCCATTAATTTGACTATATCATTTTCTTGTTCCGCAAAGTTAGATGAATTATATAAACACAGCAGTGTAATAATCACCAAGCCCTGATGTACACTTTTGATCCTTCATTTGCACTAACTTTGTTGGTGTTACCGTAACTCGGTCTGCAAGGTAACACTGTATGAAATGTACAGGAGTCTGCAGACAAAATTGCATTACATTTCCAGGAGACTAAATTGGACTTGGGCTATACCATTTACTGTAGGAAATAAATTATTTTGATTTCAATTGTAATGCACACTTATGCTTCAATAAGAATAGTTTTAATCCTGTTTCCGCCCATATCTAAGTGTATTTAAATCTGCCTGAGTGTTTCGTTTTGATAGTGTAAACATCAGAATATTACTGAACGTAAAATTTAAACTGCAGAAGTGAATAACAGCGAATATGATTCAGTTTTTAAATGTATCCACGCGTTGAAAACTTTATAAGACCGACTGGTACGATAACTGGGCTACGGACGTGACGACCGAGAAATATGATTTCAATTTTTTACAGAGGAAGGAGAGTTTTCTCTATTCTCACGGTGTTGTCAAGATTACACTCTAAGTTATGTGATGCCGTGTGGTCTGGTAGAGAGATACCAGTGTTTTAGAAAAGCTGGCTGCTTCCATTCTTAGAGTGCTTGTTCTCGGTTTTAGTTTTTGAAGAAAACCGGAAATGAATTTAGATGACACAGTTGTTCTCTTGAATCTGTTCTAACACAGGTTTAAAGTGTCATTTTTAGAATAATCTTACAAGAACACTGTTGATGTACAAATGTATGACACTGGCCTCCCGTGGAATATTCACAGGCAAATAACGGCTATAATACACCGACTATCAGAAATGTCAACCATAGCATGGTTAATTGTGAGAAAACTTGACATTCTGTACCGCCAGTAATTCTTATTGAAATGTGCGGAAAACATGTATTATAATTCTGCATTGCGTGCACATCACCGCTAGTTGCAACTATCGGAGTTTTCGAAATCTCTTTGTGTTTGTTCAGTGTATTTGTTACTGAATATTTCCCCTCCGTCAAATTAAACAAAGCGTTAGTATTGTAAGACTTTTTAGCTTTATTGATTTATTGATGTTCTTTAGAGGAGGGTCGTACAAATTTTCTAAAATTCTAGGAATCACTTCAAAACTGTAAGCTTTAGAATAGTTATATGATACAAGGTTCATACAGAGGACCCAAAAATATTAGCCGCCATTGGGCAAAGTTTAGTCATCCATGCGATATGGCGCCCGGAATTTGTTCACCCCTGATTTAGATTCAACTTTACTTTCGTCATTGTTTGTGACTATTAAATATTAAAAGAAAACAGCCGAATAAAAAGATTAAAGAGCAAAACTAGGCTGTCAGCTAATCTGTGGAATTGACTGGATTTTGGTTTATGAAGTCATGTAAGGTCGCGTAAATGGCAGTAGTTAATAGATGCTTTTTATTCCACAGTCTGCGTGTTACACCTAACCAATTTAGTTATACGAGCAAAGGACTAACGGCATTTGCTTGTCTAGCACTCTCCTCCTAATGACTTAGTAATCACTTATTCGATACACAAGCAAGTTAGTTTCGCAGGACATAAACTGATACTGTCATATTTCCCTGAAAATAAATCTATATTGTTTTCTATAAAACTGAGTGACTGTTGATGTAGCAGCGTTGTAGGTTTTTGCCGTACCGTGTAATGTCTAATTTATAATGCCATATCACAAGCAGCAGAAGTCTGTGCTTCTTTGCCCCAGTTGCTGTGTTTTAACATTAATTTAACAAGTGATAATTGCACATTGGTGAAATACACTGCGTTTTGTCTTATTGATGATTTGTGTTATGGGAAACTATAAGAGGTCTTGAAATTTTAAAAGTATTACATACTGAATACCTTAAATTTAATTGTAATTTTTTTAATTTGTTTGGTGACGCTATATTAATATAAGATTCTACTTCTTTTGCTTCTGGAGAATAAGTATCCAAATTATTTGCACACTTTTGCAGATAATAGGATTTAACAGCAGTTGAAAAAAAATTATAACCTTATTATTAGGAAAGATGTTGCTCCCTAATATATCCTCAAACGTTCTTGTCCTAATTCTTGTTCACAATTTACTGTTATACTTCCAGGTTACTTGTCGTATAAAATGGAGCAGATACAGTGTTTTTAAGTATTATGAGTCTCAGAATCTCTCTATGCAATAGTGCTGTTTCAGCATTGATATTATACAAACGGGCGAGTTACAGTTGGCAAGTGTGTGAGTAATGTTTCCTAACCTGTAATATTTTTGTTAATCGTGAGTTCTTTTTTCGTAAACTGTACCTGACGGAAGAACAGGCAACCCAACATTTAGAGATTACTGTTGTCATATGTTCGAAGTTAAAAAAAAACATTCGAGTTCTTTGGATCCGTAGGAGCAGGCAGTGGGAACATGTTGCGCCATGTTACTCCTCTAACAAAACAGGCTGGAAGGTAGCGGAAACACCGAGATTCTTCGGGAGCTAAAAAGTTCAAATTGTGTTAGGCTGCTGCTGGACTACTTATGGCATGTGTATTCTGGGATGCAGAAGGAGTCATCTTCTGTTTTCATTTCGTGAATTTTTGCGAATTACAGACGCCGATTTTTACAGCGACCGCATACTTAAATTCGTGTCACGTTGGTACACATGCATCATTCTTTTCGGGAATTATGGGAGAAAATATTGACAATGAATTAGAGTGACTGACCTGCATTTGAAACTGCTGTGTTTCGTCTTTTAATTCTGGTGACCTAGGAAACCGTTCTTATTCATCTCCTTCATACAGTCTACCTTCCCTGTGCACTGGAATCTTTGAGAAGCCATTATTTTCAGTTAGTGAAGAAATTCGCTGTATTTTGTTGGTAAAATCACTTTGCTGAATTTCTTCTTTCTTTCTTTCTGGATAAAATAATGGGATTTAAAATAAAATAAAATTTGCAGCTTTGGAATGGGACTGGAGTAACTTCCTTTGTGAACAGAACATATTTTTTCCCATGCTCGTTTGAAGTTACTCCATTTTACTCAGATATGTCTTACATCTGATTCTTAGTTTGTTGGCTTATCACATGAAAATTCTGAAAGTAAAGTTCTGTTCTCAGATTGAAAAAAATACGTTATTAATCTCGCAATGTTTACAGCATTCTCTACTTGAATAAATAGTAAAATAAATACGAAATTATATAAGCAAGTCAAAGTTTTCATGGATATAAGGAATAATAAAAACCTATAAAGGGACTTTTGTAAATTCAGTTCACTTGTGTAACAGTTTTTCCAGTACAGAAAATACAGTATTTTTGTGTATGAATTGTGGCTCCATCGAAATAGACATTGGTCTGGGAAAGCTGAAATTATCTGGGTATTGCATTATTACTGATAAAACAGTGTGAGGTAAATCCGATTTGTTATTGATTTTAAGTATTGCGTCGCTCTGTAGATAACAGGCCACACTGATGGAAGTATAAAGTATATGGGTTTACGACACGGAACGTCAAACGTAAATTCCAGTAGCAGACAACGCTTTGAGGGATACTCGGTTCAGTGTAAAAGCACCTCTATTTCCTGTGTTCCACGTTATCCGAAATAGCAGTGCTCTGAAGTTTCTAGGCTTCACCTTCGCTTGTCCTGATATAGGCAGTATTAAGATGAAAATGGAGTACCATTTGAATAATACTAACAAGGAAAACCGGAAGTAGTTGGAGAAATACTTGTTACCTACCACTGTATCCACGAAAATCTCACACGGATTGTCCTCGGATCGAACTGGTTCCTTCGCGGTGACAGGCCAGTGAACAACTTCCTAAGCCTTGGCACCGACATATGAAAGAGACATTCCCCACTATACTATTTAAAACTTTGGCTCTTACCTAGTAGAGGACACATTGTCCTTACATCTGAGAGACAAACTTTCAATGAAATAATAGCTGTTGAAAAGTCATCTGGATGCAGAATTAACCCCAAATTCTATCCCGTAGGGAATATGATGGTAACAGTTGAACTGCTTTGCTCGTTGTCTAGTCGTTTATTCTAATAAAAATCTGCTGATCTAAAGGGGCTTTGTTATTTCAGGTGACCGTACATCGCTTTGTATTCTGTCTTTGTTACGTGAGGCGATCATACTTCGCATTGTATTCTGCCATGCTTGATGAGGTAATGGTACGTCGTGTTGTGTTTCGTGTTACTCCATGAGGCTTTCGGGCATTGTGTTGTACGCTGTCCTTACTAGTTAAAGCGACTGTACGTCGCGTTTTATGAGACGAGGCGATCGTGCTTCGCGTTTTATTCTCTCTTACTACCTGAGACTTTCGTGCACCTTTTATACTGTCCAGAAAAAAATATCACGGCAACTACCTTACACAAGCTTTACAATTAGGATATTGTACTTTATATGATCTATGCAGCTGACAGAGTTGCATTTATTAGTTTACTTATCGTCATTAAAACGATTTCTTACTAGGAAAAAATGCAGTGATAAGCAACATTTTTTTGTTTTACCGCAGGTATCTTTGTCTGTGGAAATGCAGACAGAATTTGAGTCGAAAAAATACGGAAAAAATCTCATGTGAAGAACAGGATCTGTTTCACATTTTAGTTTTTCGTGAAGGCGACTACACGGATTTCTATCATCTGACGTGCGACGCCCTGCAGCCTGGCGGAGTTACCGACATCTCGAAGGAGCCTGCTGCTTCCATCTTCAGGATAGTAGAATAAGCTGCGCGGAGAAAGACGTGAAAGGTATCGGGACACGAAGGAGAAGCCGGAGCTCTGAGCGAAACAGTGTGAGCCATTATCCCTTACATCGAGAGATCTGAATCAAAATTGTGACGATATGGACTGAATGCATGTGACTCAGGATAGCGTCTTGTAGTGGATATACTGTTCTGTCATTCTGCAGACACAAAAGGCTTTTCCCTTAGAGAATAGACAAGAATCTGATGAACCCCTTCTCACTCTAGGACATACTTTATATAAATAATAAAGGCTGCTGAATAAGGCTGCATATTACAGTAGGAGAAGTGGCTACGTCTGCCATATGTGACTCATCCAGCCTACTTTCCTGCTGCACTAAATGTGTTTTCTCGACACCGCAATCTGCAGTCATTAAGTTTCTTCCGCTTGTTTTCTTTGATTCGAAAAGTCTTCTCCGTGTTACGATGAGGGCCAGACTCTCACAGACAGGCTTTTCATTGAGTTGGCTTATCACAGTAGCAATTATTCTTCAGCGATCAGACGTCATCGATTAAAAAATATAAAATCTTATCGTGCATAACATAGGCCAAGCATCTACAAATTTTTTGGAAGTATAATTCCATTATCTGAGTAGTTTTCAGTGTAAGAAAAACGAAATATTTTTTATTCAGCTTTGTGTCCGTGGTATAAAAAATTAGTACCGTGAGTCAACATCTGAAACTGAAGGCACCCTCTGTTGGAAAAATCGACTGACAACTCCGTTCTCGTCTCTTGTAAAAGAATTGTCAATTGTATGTTTCGCAACCCTCACGTGAAATTGTGCATATGTAACACTCTGGCATGGCAAAGATGATAAGACGAGAGGAACAGGCTTCTCTTTTCATAGCAGTGAATGAACTCCGATCAGAGGGGGTGATAACGTGGAATGACTCGCCTGCAGTATGCATGAAATGTTGTTTCACGCTGTACTGGGCTTTTCAGTGCACGTCCATTATTTTCAGCTAAAAATTACAAGGAGCCACTGGGCGATTTGTTGAAATCTTGTATAAAGGCTGGAGATAAAGGTAGGTGCAACATTTAATTAACAGAGAAATTCCGTTCCCTGTTTTTTGATGATATATCCTTCATTCAAATTATTTTACACAGTACTTCAGGGAATGCTGTCCACTAGCCAGAGCCATTTTTCCTAGGACCCAACGCGACATAGCTTCAAGGTAAATATATCACAAATTAATCTTAGGTGTTTTATACTGGTGTACGTGTAGATGCTTTCGCAAAATTACTAAACGCGACTATTAACTTCATCACGTCTGTCCGCTCGTCCGTCTTTCTGTCCATCTGTCTGTCCGCTTAGAGTAACTGGGGTACCACTGGACGGAATTTCGTGAAATTTAATATTTGAATGTTTTCCAAAATCTGTCGAGAAAGTTCACTTTTATCAAAATCCGACAAGAATAAATTGGTATTTTACATGACGACCTATGCACGTTTATGATATCTCACTGAATTCTTCCAGGAATAAGAGATGTTTCAGAAGAAACTGTGGAGAAAATGAAAGCAAGTATTTTATAACGAATAAAATTTATTCCCCGAAAATTGTACCATTTGTGAAATAATGTGGAAAAATATGGTGCAGACAAAGAGGCCAAAGATGACAAAGTGGCGCATGCAATTACCGTCCTGGATAACTAAGGCTAAAGACACACACACACTCAGAATCTCTAATACTTACTGCATTTCCACGGCAACAACGGTTACATGAACGCGTCTCAGTATTGCGTTTATACATATATTGCCTCTCTTGTCAGTCTAATAAATAAGTCTCAATTAGTGTACACCAGCATAAGGTCAAAATTATCTTTACAAATTTTCGGTGCCACACATTTCTCTTTCAAATACTGAGTGGGCTCATTTCATTATAAATTGATACATGCATCGTGCAGTCACTTCCATACAGTGTCTTTAAAATAACATCCGCGAAATCCATAAATACTTTATTAGATAAAGCGTACAATCATATAAAATTTGGGCTATTAATTGCAAGTGCTTACTCAAAACGTATGCCCTGTGCCATTTTTATGTGTGGAAAGATTTTTCCAACATATGTAGTCTTGTGTGCCGCATATATATATATATATATTTATTTCCATGGCCCTCCGCCAAACTCGGGCCTAGGCTGCCTCATTGTTGAGGTTTCTATGTCACACAACATACTGACGGCAGGACTCCTCTGAATTAGTGATCAGCTCGCCGCAGAGACCGCTGTCTACACGACAAAAGTAGCAGGTTTCGAACCCATCATCCCAGCAATTTAGCGGCTACAGACCGTGTGGTATACTTACCCACACAAATTAAGGGCTGATAATATACTGCTGCTATTACGTGACTTGTAGCTTGTACATATACGTGTATTGTGTGGCAGTTACTCCAGAACAAGAGTTTTGTTGAATTGAGAAGTGAGTGGTTACTTCCTTTAATCCCAGACACGCACAAACTCCGGACACACACCTCCACTGCCGCATAATAAAAACAATAAACCACAAATTCTTAATTCCAGAAAATTCTCTTTCTAGTAGATATACCAGACATCGCATAATCTACAGAATGTCCGGTGATTATATGTCATAACTTCGGGGTGAGATTCCCGATATGAAAATTCCGCTTGCCGGTAAAATCTAGCAGGTTGCATGACGGATGTATGCAACGACTGACAGGCGACTTTTTCTCTAAATTTTTGGAAAGTTTACTGCCAGGCTTCTTAGCATACAATCCTCTCCAGAACGCTAGAACGGGCCAGACTGTGTATCCAGGCCGAAGGCGGTCAGTTTGAGCGCTGGTTGTAAGCACGCTGTATTAGATTAAAATTGAAGTAAACAGAACCATGTCTTCCACTGACTTCTGTTTGTTTTGTACTCACCTGTCATCATTCACTCACATTAAAAGTCCTGTATCTTTGTAATATTTGCGAATCTGGCCAATGTTATATGACATGTTTGTTTGGATATGATGTCAGAAACCTAATCCCAAAATTGTGGCGAAGTCGCCGCAAACCGTGTAATTCATGCAGCGCGCTATTATATGTCTTGTGTGTGTGTGTATATATATATATATATATGTGTGTGTGTGTGTATGTACATATACATATACATATATACATAGGCTTCTAACAACCCTCTAGAGCTACAAGTGCCAACTTCGTATTAGGTTGTGTGGAAATATTCTAAAGTATGTTTAAGCGTTTTATGAACGTTGAGTTCATCGTTCTAAAAAAAATTTCCGTTTGCGGAATAGGACTTTATGACGGAATCGGCTATTGCCTGACGTTTGTATTTTGTCGCCGGGTTAGTTTTTCCCGAAATTTCGAAGGAGTTTGGTTTTTTTCCTAACTTCGGGAACTAAATATATAATCTATCAATACAGTTTCAACCCAGTTTACTTGCATCCTCAACAACGCTGCTGTGCAAATCTGAAATCTCACACATTACACTGATTTTTTTAAAGTAGATGACATGCATTTGCTGATGTTTAATAAGTGAGCTTTGTAGATAGAAGTACAGATTAAATTAATCGCTACTTCAGTGTCTGCCTCAAGACTTTTGATATGCACAGAATGGAGGTTTGCTAAAATTCCGCATTGGAGTGTTTAGAAGTATGTCTTCGGCATAGGTATAAAATTATCTTGAGAGGTTTCCATTAACTCTGTGATTATTGGTACCGCCATCACTTTCACACTACACGTGCGCCCTTGCTTCGGTCAGCAGACTGTTGTATTTCAGTATTGGCACATTTATTATTGTTATTATCTTGTTTTCAACTTTATGCAGGGTATTTACAGTTATATACCTGAAACAAACCATGTTTCCAGGGTATATATTGTTGCAACTGTTCTGGTTTTACGACTTGTGCTACATGAAATGTTATTTCGTCCTTGAATTATGTTTTGTACTCTTACATTAGCACATCCCGTAGTATGTGTTCAGTGCTCAATACGGCTCTTTTTTCAGTTCCTTAATTTCGTTCTTGCCTGGTATGTTGCTCAGGTATTGTGTGAGTGATTTTGAAATGGTTATTATTATTATTATTAACTTTATATAATTGGTACATAATATAATAAATAATATTTGGTGTCTTCGACACAATGTATGTATACAATATTCAGGTACGTATATCATAGACATAAATAGCTGCTATTTCCTTTAAAGTCACAGAATTATACTGGTAAATACTGTTTAGCATTGGAGGTTTTCACGGCAGTGAAAATCCAAATGATGATTTTAAGAATAATGATTTCTTTTGCCCGTTATATGGGAATACACGTCACAGAGTAAAATAATGTCTCCATAATCAACAACGTATAATATATACTGAAAATTAGTTCAGACGTAGTCTGCGCCCTCTTGTACAATTGAAAAAGACTACCGATTGCTTAACGACGTCATCTGAGTTGCGTATATGCGTGTAACTTAATTGTACTAGTGACTTATGTTTGTACGTTTTTTCTCCTTTGTGTTTCATTCACTTCTTGTTTCGCTGAAAGTAATCGAACTAGCAAACAAAACTACTGAAACCTCAGTCCATTTCTGGGCCGAGGACGGGTTCCGAGAGCCCTGGAGTTCTAAACATTTGATCGCGTAGTTTCGATGTGTTTCACAAAATGACTAGTTTTATTTTTGGCATTGAATAGCGTTGAGAATATTGAAAATTGTTCGTAGACACCCTGTGATCCACTTCCACTGGAATCCCTGAACTATGGCTACTGGCGAATTATAATTACGCGAGTGATGAGATGTGCAGTGAATAGCAGCAACAATAGGCTATATACAACAACTCGATAGAGTTTTGATTTTGGGGGCTTAGTGTTGTTAAAAATTGTCTATTGAAAACCGTTGTATGTAGCGGTCTTCCGCTTTGTTACACTCTCCCTCTCTCGTACTTGAGCTGATAATCCATATTTATTGTGACGTTCAATGCAAAACTGGAATAGCCTAAGTCATGAAACGTTTTGGTTCATACAGGCTAATTGTAGGAATGATGTTTAATAAGAGTTATTTGATTTACTAAAAATGAGCGTAATGGTAATAATGATGGTGATAGTCACACTAACAATAACTACTTCTGCTTCTTAAAAATTTAACTTTGTAGTTGCATATACTCGTGTATATATATATATATAGGTACTTATGCGTTATTCATTCGTTAAAGATCATCAGATTTCCGTTTCAAGTGGAATAAATATTTCACTTATTCTGCTGATGATTCTAATTTTGTAACTGAATAGCTGACACTAAATGATCCTAAATAGTCGAATATTCTTTTGTTGTTGGTGCGGTAAAGTCATCTTTCTACTCGACGTACGTGTCACTATTTAAGTTTTATTCTGTTTTGTTAAAAACCGTTTCTCAATTTTTAATTGATATTTCCCGATCTGCCGTATTAAGGGCCAGTGTAACTCATTAAATACGTTAAGGCATTCAGAGTAACACTGGTAAATTAGTGTATATACTTATTACACTGTTTTGTGATTTTGCAGGAACTTAACAGGAACATTTATTGTCTTGGAATTACTGTGTAAATAAGTAGAAAAAAGTTACAGAAACAGTTGTATATATAGGTACAGTATTTTGATAATTGTTATATGTTCCATAGGTAAATTTTAAACATCTAATTAAAAAAATTAAAAACAGGAATAACAAGATAAAGAGGAACAGTGTAATATAGAAGATAAGGGTCGAGTAAGGTAAAAGTAAAAAGTTTCATATTTATCATAATTAAATACCTCATTCTAAGTAACTTTAAAGTTAATAAATATTGTTAGGACTGACACAGTTTTTATGTAATCATTTGGGAGACGACGCTGAGGAGAGCTGAGTAGACTCGAAAGGCATGCCAATTTGTCGTAATACGAGTACGTACTACTTTTGGGTAAAATGTTTAATTCGATGTATTGTGTATATGTGCAAGTGATATGAAGCCACAAGGTATGTTAAAACACAGAGAGTAGCTACAAAATTTGGAGGAGGAGCACGTATTACATGAGTCTGAGGAAAATATTTGTTACTAAGTGAGGGAAAGTAATATGGGAGAATATGTATAAGAGAAGACAGGGGTGGTGGAAGGGGAGCCATTGGATGCTGGAAACCAAGATTTTATTGTGAAGGTTGATGAATTTAAAATGATATAGAAGGTTCCTCCCCTTACACTGTCGGAAGTACTGGTAAACCTGCCAAACGGAAAGTGGCATTCAGTGTGAAGACTTCGTTTGACCGCCATTATTATTGTCTTCATGTTATTACTAGAGCGATGAGGTACTGATCGTATGAAAAATAGGTCTAGTTTTATTGTTTCTTTCCCTGAAAACTGCTGAAAAGGCATTACGTTTCGTTGTGCTCTAAAAAGATTCGTACATTATCATTTGCTGTTTACTACCAGATAACAGTTGAGGTCATGGGCGTAATTGAGGTTATGAGAGACACTGTGATTCTCATCATCCCATTGTTGATCGTAATTTTCATATGTCAGTTTATATGGAAAACTCTAAAAAATTTCAAATTTATTATTATTATTTTTATTATCATCATCCTCCACCTCCTCTTCATCATCATCATCATCATCATCATCATCAGGCATAGTAGTAGCAGTAGCAGCAGCAGCAGCAGCTGCTGCATTAATAACTGAACCTAGATTGTAACTGCTGTGTTTTCCATGTTTAATATTCGTGACACAGACAACAAGTACCGAGAAGGCTGAAAGGTCTACAGAATAATTGTATGATGTAACAAATATGTTCATTCGTTCAGTCTTTAGTTGTAAAAATATCCAACTAAACTACTAATTTATTTTATTTATTATTTTGGTGGTAAACTTGTAATATGTAACTTTCATCTAACTCTATACAGAGGAATTAAGATCGATACAACCGGTATGTAATATATATATATATATATATATATATATATATGTGTGTGTGTGTGTGTGTGTGTGTGTGTGTGTGTGTATGTGTCAGAAGTTATCGTATATATTAAAGAAACCAGTTTATGTCGTTAATAGAAATAGTGATTTACTAGACATTTTAAATAATTCTTTAGATATGACTTGTAGTTTTTGTTTCATTTCAACTTTTCTTTATATGGTTCCGATCTCTTCTTTCTACTCTGTCATGAGACAACGCGCCAGTTACTTAGATCACTGACAATAACTGTTAATGCATTCACGTGAAGGACGTAACGAATACCTGGACATGTCAGTGGGTAAGAAATGCTTGCAGAATTTTAGGTACTGAACTCTGGGGCCAATCCAATCCCTTTATTTCCCGGAGATAAAGCTGCCTGATGAATCTGATCATTCGCATCCATTTCGTAAAGAAGATAAAAATATTTCTACAACGCCCCATGTTTTCGTGGTGTGTTGCTAATTTAAGCATCGGGACAAACGTATATCCATCAACACTTATCAGTAGTTGGTTGTTTGAAAAGTAGGTTGTTGTATCAGTTTATACAGTTAAGCCTTCCAGTGTTGTGAATCATGTACAGGTAACGTACGCGTACTTGACTCTAAGAAACAGGTACATTTTAGTATAGGTGCTTCCGTGGTTTGACTTGGTGTGACAAATGTACCCCGTAATTTAGGTCTGCTTTAGACCAGGCAGTTCCGTGAAACAAACAAAAGAAAGAATCTTTGCGACATTTGAAGTTTACCCAGTGGCGAATGTGAAGATTGCTGGCTTCTGAGGTGTTACGGCAGTGTTACGGCACGCAGCCTGGTATAAATGGGTCCTCTGTCTTTATCAGTAGGGATTGTACCCAGCCTTTCTAGTGATCCTACTTCAGTTACTCTGTTGGCCACCTGACATCCATTCTGTAATTCGATCCCCGCACACCTGCAACAACGGTTGCTAAGCGGAGAGCCCAAAGTTGGAATTAGCAGAGCGAGCAGAACAAACGTTGACTTGCCGAAGCAAACACGTAAAAAAATTTATATGAGTTTTATTAAAACCGTTACATCTCAGGGAAGCCCGTTCACGGGTTCGAAACTAGAACGGGGGTTCATGATTTGGTGAAGATGGAGATAGAGTGGTTGTCTAACTCATCTGTGCATTTCTTCCAGAATACACGTCGTCATATCCGAGAATACATCAAGCCTAACAATATTGTTTCCTTTAAATAAAATTTTGCATGTTATTAGAAATTTTTCCTTTTTAATTGAAGTTCTTGTAATGTTAGAAACTTGAGCTTTAATGTAGGATTGACAATGTGCATAAGTCGAATGATTCAAGGCGCGAATTGCGTTTGTTTTCCAATGAACTGCAATCATACTTATACCGAAATTGCAATGAATGTCTCAGCTCTTACAGGACAGAGATAAGAATTCGGTTCCCAGGGAAAGTACAACAAACAGCCGAGAAAATAGTTTCGCGACCCACTTTTGTTAGCGTTCGCTGTATCGCGACCCACGCTGAATTGTAATCAATCATAGAGGCGAGAGGCTCGCTGTATACACAATATTTCTTCTGGTATAATGTTGAAACGTTTCCCTTTGAAGGTTTCGATACACTTAGTAACCTTTCTCGTGTTTGATGCATAAACTAGAGAAACATGTCTATTGTCAGACGAGCAGCTGCGCAAAAGGAAAATTGTTTCCATAGGGCGCATGATAGTGTTTTTTGACCACAAAATCATTCTATTTTTTCATTCCAGGTTTGAAAGAATTTTGTGAGGGTAACTTCCATGTGTTTGTGAAGAATGGTTTAATGTGGAATCATTGTTCTTTTACGTATTCTTATATGTTTGCTCACTGTGGAAACACTTCAACTGTCCAACATTGCGTGTGAGCAGGAATAGCGCAGTTAGTATAGTTACTGTGCTACTGGTCGCATGAGCGAGAAGCAAGTTTTGATACCCAATAGAAGACGATGCTTCTAGACCGGTTCTGGGGTCCACTCAGCTTCCTGTTCAGTAGGTGGCGGCGGTTTTTTCCCAGGGGATGGTGCGTGAAGAGCACAACTCACCTCTGAGCCTGCCCATTCCATGTTCGATCCCTTAAGTTGTAACATTTTATTTTAAACTTATATAGAATTATTTCGTACGTGTTTGCCTAGGCTAGCCGACATCCTTTCTGCTTCTCCACGATTTCTCCTCGGGCCACCAGATTAACGACACAATGTTGCAGATGTGTGAAGTGTGAGAGTAATACGGAGATTTTGTGACAGGGATGAATATCGGCCGGCCGATAGAAATATTTATTTGTGTGAGGTGCGGCAAATTTTAGCCATTTAGTTTCGATAATGGCATCAGGCTATAACACTCTGAGCTGGAATTTTTGAAACGCGTGGTTGAACAAGAAATAGGTTATCCCCATGAATTATTCGGGGTATTGAAGCAGCCATGACAAATGTGTGTGTGTGAACAGATCACAAAGTTACTGCAGTGACTTAATGTAAATCGAGGCCTATATATTAGTGATGCATCGATCCTTCGGATAGAGTACTCGACTGGATTATTTATTGTGTTATTTGCTTATCGGTTACCTTTTCTACTGATATTAAAAAGGCAGTGTTTTAAACGAAGGAACTGTGAAAAATAAAGTTAAAATTCCATTGCACATCATAAATTTTGGATATGTGTTTTTTATCATCCCGACCAACAAATGCACAATATATATATATATATATATATATATATATATTAATATTTTGTACATCGTAAGTACTCCTACATGTTTCAATGTATCAGCATCATCTTCAGGGGGCTTTAACTTTGTGTTTGCTAAAGTTACAAAATTATTAACGTTATTACAATTACAACTCAATAAACGCAGCAGAGTAAAATGTGATCGTTGTTTTATGATAAAATCTATAAAAAGTTAATAGAACGTGGAAGTTGTCGTTTGGCGGCAACATAAGCAATCTGGTCAATCCAGATTTTATGTGCAGCAGTTTAACTTAAAATTTCAAACTTAATGCTGGATTTATAACATGTTTACCTTTATCGATTAACAGGCAAAGAATTATATAGGTGTTCCGCTTCACCAACAAATTCGACGATCTGTCTTACCAGTCACCTTCCACCCTTTCTTACATTCCCTGAGAGAGTGAGAGAATCAAAATCTACGCTGAGTTTAGCAGTGAAGAAGTCGAGAGCCAGTCACCCATCTTGGCACAAGGAAGAAGATCGTTTGTATTTCCTGTTAATACTAGGATTAAGAAGGCGTGGAATTGTAGAAATATACTTCTCCTTCCTCGTGTGCTTCAGTGGCACGTTGCTTAATTAAGCAGAAGAAATTTTTAACTGTACCCATGACATTGTTTGCACCAATATACTTTGGCGCGGACCGGCTGTGACAAATGAAATATTCATATTAACCACGTGTAATATAACGTGACTTGCAATAAATATCGTGACAGTTTGAGGGGGGAGAGAATGAGTATGGAAAAGTTTTGGAAATATACAATTCCATGGAGCTGAGTCCTCAATTTACTGAGAGGTATTCAGCTAGCGTAGAAATTTCCCGAATTTTATGGAACCCGAATCTTCGTCACGTGTTCACAAGAACATGCGGGTTTTCCATGTTTTGAGCTTGATGAATCCACTCCGTACTCATCCATCCTACTCCGATTTACTTCAACATTATCCAAAACTCACATCCGTTTGTTTAGCGTTGGTGGCTCCACGGAATAATAATAAGACTGAGGTCCGGTGTTTTGAAACATGATGATTGTGTACGGAAGGGATTTGTTAGCCACCCACCCAACCATCAGGCTGGAGGGCTACCATTTTCAGCTGTTTTCGACTGTTTACTCCCTATATTTACAAGTTATTCAATATTTGGAGACCGTCTCCCGCACACGGAACCAGAGGACGTAATCGTAGAGAACCATCTAACGTGGACCGTAACCTATATATATAATTAACCGTAGTTTGTGGTCGTATTTGCTTGTCTTTGCGTTATGGTCACTTTTCAGAAAACATTTGATTTCATAGCCAGGAATATTCAACTAATACTTTCGAAACCTTATCTTAGTGAACTTAAATAGCCTTGAATTCAAGGCTGTACTCCTCCCCAGATCGCTTTGGTGTGGACTTTCCGCAAATCCAGTGTTCTCGACCCTGGTATTCCAGAAACTTTGTGGAAGGTTTTGTAGTATAACGGGTCGATGTGTGTTTGGTCTGTGTTTAGGAACTGCAATGTTTCTACGATCGTCTTACGCGCTTGTATGTTCTACTCGAAGAGCGCTACTATACAGATGTCTGTAATCAACACGACCGCACTGGAATACTTTGCCAACGGCGTCTCCTGCTGACGTGTAGCCAAACACACAGACTAGTGAGATGAACTTTAAATCGATTTAAATCATCCTGACGATAATACCTTACACCTTCGTTTACCGAGTTTCTGGATTTCATCAGTGGTTTGTCGCGCTGGAGATATCACGACGTTTCAGAAACCATATCATTTTTCGTGTCTAGGCGAATGAGCGTGTCTACTTATTCGTTCGTGACATAGGCATATGCCACTCCATTTTCCACCGGAGGACGGAAATATATCCATTTATACAAAAGCTATTGTATGGAATAACGAATGTTTGACAGACCCGAAAATCAAGTGATAATACGCGAAATTTTTTGTGTGATAGAAACTGCCAAAGTGAATGTCATGGGAACTTACTGGGCTTGTCCTGTTATTTCAGTGCACTTCTTATTAAATACTATGGCTGTGAATGCCGAGTGATTCAAAGTTCTACATTTCGTTTTCACTGACGAAGTTTATGCCTCGTGTAAGCTGCAGAACAAGAATGTTCAAGCAGGAAGTAAATTGTGGTAGTGTTTCTACATTTCCATGAAGATTCTGTTATGTAATTTTTAATGTAACATTTATAGATTGGGCAAGTGGTTCATTCTTTATTAAACTTACCTTTCATTCGAAGAAATATAGAAATTCCCTACCCAGATATATCTGATCTACATTTATTCCCAATTTAGGTCGTATACTTAACATCTTAATCACAGTGATAAATTGTGACGAAGAAGAATAATTAAAACACGAAATATGCTAACACAGTATGTCATAAATACATGTTTCTTTTAGGAAAAGCGCAAAGAAATCCAAGGAGTTTGGATTAATTTGTACATCAGCGTCATCATGAAAATGTATATTTTATTACTGATTTGTTAGTGTGTTTAAAGTTGTCAAAACTACGCTAATTTTTGTTAATGCCAGTACTCTTTACCTCTCCTTCCTGCGTTCTCAGTAGAGCTTTACAAGCATGTTCTTCATTCAGACCAGCATTTCTGGGCTCTACCAATATACCTGTTTTCTCTTTGTGGTATTTGTAGAATATGGTTTTGTTGTTATTTATTGAATTCAAATGAAATAAAACTTGCCTAATAAATTTTAAATTAACGTAATTTTAAGCTAGCATTTTCTCCACGCCACGTGTAAATTTATACAGACATTGTTCGATTTACTGACCCTCGTAAGTAGGAACAGCTTGCAGTAAGGCCCCTTACGTTTCCCAACAATTCAGGAGGGCCATTGTGTTGCACATCATGTCGCTTATAATTATTAGTAATCTTCTTAAACAGAAGACACATAAAGTGAGATTCTATACACTTGTTCAACATGTCGAGATTCGGTACTTGGAATCTTCCTCTGTAAGCGCCTAACAGCAAGCGATATGTCGCGTTACGTGTTGTGAAGAATGACATTCCATCGCTTCACCGAAATGGCAGTGATAGGAGAGCGCGCAGCTGAAATTGATCCCCTGAAATTATGCAATTTCAGATCTTATTGGATACGTCGTTAGCCCTTGTCCCTTTTGTGTGACGTAATCACTGGCACTTTACTGCCTCGGTTTGCACTGCCAACCGTCAGCCGCCCCTCCCCCGTATAATGACTCACATTGCTTCTCAGGTCTTTCGAATAGGGAACAGACAATGGTAGATTCTTTACCAGCTTGTACATTTATCTCCAGGAAGGTTTTATCGATCGTTTACCCTTCGATAAAGCTTCTTTCTCCCGTTACGTTTCTCCCAGACGGGGAGAGTGATTTCTGGTATGAAATTCAATGTGATAATTAGCACTTCTTCATATTCCGAAGTTCCAAGTGCCGATCTAATTTGGGTACCAGTTAACTTATGTAATTTTTCGCAAATATTCCCTGTCACTACAGACTGGGCGACTGTTTTAAAGCGCCCTGCGGCCAATTTCTTTAAGGCAATACCCTCTTATTACTTAAAATAAAATAGCCAATGTACGTGTAGCGTAACATTCTGACACTATTGTTCCAGTGGAAACACAACAATGCATTCTTTGTGTGTTGTTGAGATGCACGTCGCTGCCATCTATACAGACATTTGGAACGTTGCACAATAATGCTTTGATGGAAATGTTTTGTGCCAGTTTCATTAAACCTACTTTGGTCTGTAATGACTCACTTTCGCATATTTCTGCTGCAGATAGTTGGCTTGTTTAGACGTTTATGTTAGTATCAGCCTGTGCCGATGCTACGAGTTTGTTTGTTTTATTTTTGCTGCATGATTCAACTCTTTTTCCAAGTAATGAAACAGAGACGCGCAACAAGAAGAAGACGTACGGTTGCTTCGGGAGGAAACAGTCCAAAAGTTCTAAGTGTGGAATTTTCCATGTTATAAAAATAATTATCGCAAGAAATGGAGCTGATGTTTGGATACACGATTCGGTTAAGTCAGCCATTGCTTGCCATTTGATTTGTTACCCTCGTTAAATTACCCAGATTGGTGATCATGCCGTGTCCAAATTAAAAAAAACGGGCATTTTAGTCTCAAAATTTTGTTTATTGGCAAATAGGTAATCTATAGACCTAGTAGGTATCTTGATGTACTTGCAGAGGTATGATTTGTATTGATATGATTAACCACAAAGCCCTGGTGTCAATGGTAGACAATGTGAAGCAGAAAATCGGTGGTAAATGTGTTGAAAGACGGAGCTGGGCACTTCCCAAAGCAACAGTATATGTACGTAACATAGAATATAATACAGCACCGTTACACTTGTTTTGGAATGCCATAATGTGGTTTGACATAAATAGAAAAATTACAACCAGAAAAAACTGATAATCTTCTTATGATTTGTGAAAATAATTCTGCATCTAGCAACATTTTTCACCGGACGACCCCTTTCCCGAACTGTGTTGAATAGATTGTGGTCTGTCAGTACTAATTCCAGTTCGCCTTCAGTTCGAGCACATTACAATTCTACATGCAAAATGCCGGAAGCTGCATTGAAACAAAAGAATGTTCATTCCTTAGACGTATAATTTCGCTTAACAAATCGGAATGACAGGTATATCGTTGCGCATTTTCTCAGTTTTTGTAAGCGTTGCTATAAAACATCTACACATCAGACGGAATTAAATCAATTATTAAGCAGTAAGTATCAAATATTTTGAATGTTGTCTGTATTCTTTCCTTACATATCCGGCACGCAAAACTCATATTTTCTGGTCCGCTTTTATTGTCATCTGTGGCCTGGCGGGCACTACCATATTTTCCTACATTATCTCATGAACCACACGGTTTTCGGGAAACGCTTTTGGACATAAACTTCGTGTTTTTGTTTTCTCTACAACGTTTGCTTGAAACCTTCTCATTCTAAGAAGAATTCAACTATACCATACACGTACATACATTTTAATGCAAAGAACCCGTTATTCTTGTCAGACTTTAATGAAACTTGAACGTTTTGAACAGATTTTTGAAAAATACTCAAATATCAGTGTCATGAAAATCAGTCTAGTGGAAGTCGAATTGTTTCTTTTGGACGGACAGAAAGACAGACCAAACGGACAGGCGGACGGAAGGATAGACAACTATGATAAAACTATTAGTCACTCTTCGCAATTTGGCGAAAGCGCTTAATTAGCTTCTTATCCGACCCTATACTAACCTCGTACGTGAAAGCCAGGCAGTGAAATTTAATATACACTTCATACATCACGGACGTCAAGATATTTGCATAGCCATGAGTTAAAATTTCACAGATATTTGTTAGCGTTGCTGGTAAAAGTACCTATAACTTCAGGCTAACTGTAATTTAGGGTATGCGCTTCCCTCACTTTCTGTTTAAGATTGTGTTTCAGGTTACATTATTTTGATACGAATTTCTCTTACGGCCCTTTGGTGTTCGCAGTATTTATTTCATTGTTTCGTGTTTCCTTTTATGATTTGACAGACGTTATTTATCCACGTTGTTTTGTGGCCATCTGTTTGGTCGCAGTTACCATCCACACTACGTGCATGTTCTGTGTTTGATCGGCGTTAACATAGGATTTCTGCTCATTATGACTCTATATTGTGTTTGTATGGAATTTGATGTGAAATTGTGTTAGACTGCGACCACTGTCTCCATTTACACCTACTCAATAACTTATGCCCTACATTCTTTGTTGTATTGGCAACTGTTATCCTTTATATTTAAGACTTTGAGGTTATCAGAAAGGTAAATATGTAGAGTGATTTTGGGGGAATTCGAGACCCCATATATTCGTAAATATGTATCAGCCTTTCGAAAAATGTTGGTTACTTCTCTCTTCAGGGTATAACAATCAGCGGAGGATGGTGGGAAGTGGTGAGATATAGGGAAGGGTGACAGGATGCGTGCTGTTGGAGAGATGCAGTAGGGTACGATGGCACAAGAGTGAGAGTGTACCGACAGGAAATGAATGGGAAATAATGTGTAGAGTAGAAACATAAATAAAATGTTTTAAATAATAAGTTTTTCCTTCCCACTCATGAAGGCAAGTCGCAGAGGTAGTGGTACTGCTCCACTCTTTCGTAACCACTGCATTATTTGGAGGTACCAATGTAATAGGAGGCTGGGTGGGCATCAGATCCAGTCTGCAAGTTTTGGATAAGAGAAATATTTCTTGGCCTTACCGGTAAATTTTTACAAATACAGACCTTTATTACGTTTACCAGACATACACATTCCTCGTCAAAAGGACAAACCGCAATCGCAGACCCCAGTAGTAAACACAAACTTTACAGTGCTTCAGTGGGAAGGGCTCACGTTCTCACAATGCTTATTTTCTCCCTAAAACACACCGACACACTTATCTTTTGCCATTCGTTAATAGAAGGGGAAATCAAGTCATCAGCTTGGCCACACCCAGACTTCACCCTTTTAGTCAGTTGTAACTTAAAATTTGTCTATGTAGTTCCCGAAGGTCGTCAGCTGTGTTCTGCACTAGTAACCTCGCCACCGCGTGCGGCGCGTGAATTCTGTAAAGAGCTGATAGAGATCTAAAATTATTTTACCTCAAAATACAATGTACGCAAAGGAGCATAGCTATGTTTGGTGTTTTGGGCGCTGCCAAATTTTGAAGGCGGGGCAAAGGAACTACTCCCGAGACATCCGTCGAGGTGTTGTGCGATAAAAAATAAGCTGGAAGGGCGCTGGTACATATCCAAAGGTCGGCGCTGGCTCCACGCTCCGTAAGGGGGTGCATCAGTGTGTCCGTTGCTCCATACTCTGAACAGCTCTCAGTTGCCATCAGATGAATAATATACAGGCTCACATTCGTGGGCACGAGGTCGTAGATCACAAAATACCGCATAGACCGACGACTTGGAACAAGTTCCTCCACACTAAATGCAAGTTGATTGACAAGGACATGTTCGTGATTGTAACGCTCCGAGCCACGGGCTTCTTGACGCGAGAACCTTTCACATGTCACAGACGCGCTTTTAAAGGTCTTCTCCGATTCCCACATTTGTTGGGAGTAATATACGCCCTCTCCTGATAATAGTTCCTCAGGTATTCCAATGTCCTTGAGATCGCAGTTAAAAAAAGGGTGGGTTTACGATTTGAGAAAAATCATCCCCAAATCGAAACCATTTAGCCGTCAAAGAACTGGACAGATGGGATTGTGCACTGTATGTGAGCACAAAGAGACTCTTGCATTTGAACCCAAATTCTACGAGTTACATCCCTTCCTTTCCATCTCGCCCCTGAAGGATCATAGTTAGTATCTTTATCGCTCCGTCTGCAAATGAACCAAGTGGTTGCAGTTATAAGCTTTAGGAGTTATTCTTTCTGAAGGGGAAAAATCTGTGCCACATACTAGAACCGAGAAAGTGTAAGGGTATACGTATATGAGTAGGCTGAATATTTTGTTTTAAACACAAGTCCCTGTGGCGTGCATTCCTCGCCGCCTCTTTCACCCTCGTCATTTTTACGGTCCAAGACAGGGTTCTAGACTCACTGACCGGCTGTGGGAAGACGTCGCCAATAACTGATGTCCTGGTAGTGTGGAATGCCTATACCACGTATCGAGACGTCAAACGATCCGACGGCTAGAGCTTTGGATTTCTTTACGCTGAGGCATCTCCTGTTACCACTTCATAGGTCCCGACAAGCTCTAGCGCCGCATTTATCTCCTACTCATCTGTGGGGACTAAGGTATGGCCGTCTGAATATGCCACCACAGATACGCTGTGCTTCCCGATGCCATATCCTTTACGTCCTAGGTGTCGACCGAAGATGAAAAGCAAATGTTTTAAGGCCAAAATGAAGAAGAGAATATTCATTGTACAACCATGTCTAATTAAGCTTGGAACCAGGAAAGGCCGGGAACAAAAACCATTTACCTCTACCGAGAACAACTCATCATACATGGTTGTATTACCCAAAGTAAGACGTCGGGGTAACCATAGGCCTTCAGTAAATTGAAGAGATACTGATGCGAGATCTTTTCAGAGGCGAATTCAAAGTCCAGATATAGGATGCAAAGTGTATGTTCCTAAACATTGTTTATGCAACTCGTCACGATAACCGATATCGCGTCGAAGATAGTTCTGCCTGGCAACCCACAATAATTAGCAGAGTGCATCGCTGTCGTTAGAGGCTGTCGCAAATGATTCGCCAAAATAAACGCCAGAAACTTGTAGTGGGCGTTGATGACAGTCATCTGTCTGTAATCCCCCGGTTCCATCGCCGATTGCTTCTTTGGAAGGTTCATTGCCAAACCCGTTTTTCGTGATAAGGTTATTTTGGCGTCTTGGAACTTCGGATTGTAAAATCTCAACATGTCCTTGATGACGTCCAAATACTTCTGTAAAATTCTAAGCTAATTCCTTACAACCCGGAGATTTATTTGGAGCTCCTTGACGCACTGCCAAAAACAATCCATATCCATGATTGGTGCCATCCATTCCTTCCTCACATAAGTTGACACTACATTGAACATTTCTTAACTCCATAGGAAGAAGACATTTAAAGTCCACTTCCATGAATTCGTAAAGCTAGCTGAAAAACTGTGTCATGATGTGCAAAATTTCTCATCTACTCTTTTGTAGGGTAATATTGCTGTCCAACATCCTAGTTGCCAGACTAATAAAGTCGGCTTCTCGTCTGGGTATAATACGTTTTCCCGCGTGTCTATTGCGAGTGATTTTGTTTTCGTGTTGTCTATAAGCATGACCTTCGCTGTGTAGAAAATGAGTCGTGCTGGTGTGTCCGTGTTCGAACGATTGATTCATAAATTGTCATACATTCAGACAAGACTGAATTCCTCCTGCAACGAGGCAAACCGGCTACGTTACCGCCCCTCCCTCATAAAAAAATACCGGACGTTCCACTTAATGCGTTTGTCCCACCATTAGAGAAGGTCGGGGTAATACCTTCGTCTTTCTCTCGAGCGCATCCATTCACTACGGAGGCGGAGACCTCATTGATCATCCTCCAACTGTTGTCTTTTATGTTTCCATAGCCCTCAATTATTCACGATGTTGCCTCTTATCTCACTTGTGTATCCTTAGACACCCAGCCAAATGGTCTGTAAATGCGGCCATTACAATCTCTAACCCTACTTCTTTCAGATTAATTTGGCCGATACAGGTGTATTCTATCGCAGTGGACCGTACTCTTTTTTGTTTAAGGCTGGAACGTCTTCCGTCCGTCCGTGATTGTTCAGACATCTATAATGCCGAGGCAACTTACCACGCGGCCTAAGGCTCCACTAAAATCCCCAACCACGTGCAGTCCTCTGAGAAATAAACGTAATTGAAATCCCCACCCATGATCATGTCGGACGGAAGAGATAGGAGTAAGTATAGCAAGTCCGCATTATAGAAGTTTTTACGTGCCTGTCTGAGAGGTCCCACACGGTGTGTCTAGGTTGACAATGCCGACACGTACATAAACTGCCACGATTCCACCTGCCGAGAGCAAGCGAGTAACTCTTCTTAAACCAGTGCCCCCTTTGGCCAATATACCTGACCATCGACGTGTGTCGGCAATGTTTTAAACGCATTGTGTAGCCGACGATGTTATGCACGCCCTCAGTTATACCTCCTGCGGAAGCAGTATGTCAGTGGCCCGTTATGGGCCAAGTCTGTCAACAAATCTAATCCTGTCCGCAAAGAGCATCCTTTGTTATTTAGCGCTGGTATCTTGTGAAGTGAATCCATTGCGTAGGTATGGTGGCATTTCTGAATTACTACAACTTTTCTCGGCACCTATCGTAAGTACCGAGCGTAAATGACAAATTCTACATTTGTCTCCCGGAGGAAGAACTCTTCAATCTCGGGTTTGTAGGGAAAATTATGTATCGTCTGCAGCTTAAACTCGTCGTTTATTTCATGTATGTTTGAAGTCCTTATGTTCTGAGTTGGTCCATTGAAAAAATAGTGTCTCTGCTCTATCGAAATTTTTTGCAGTGTTCTAAATTTACCTCGACGCCGGATTCGTGGTCACTTTCGGTTACTTCGAACTTTTTTTTTTGGTGATCCGATGAACTGATTCTCTAGTCCGGCGAACCCGTAAGCTTACCTCGTCGGGTCGTCGTCCGTTTCGGTGGCCATCAGGCCATCTTCTGCCATAATATTAGGATTTCCTCAGAAACCTGTGTGCCTCCGCCTGCCAGTTGTTCATGTTGTGATTCGATAAAACGTTGTCACCAGGTAGCACGGATATTAACCATCATTGGTCGGATTCTGCGAGGGTTTACCTACCACATACAGACTCTGCAACCATCATGTGTTGGCCCTGTTCCTGTGCAGTTGTCTGGTCTGACATGTAACTCCCGTATTTCCGTTACGGTTCGGTTTGTCAGTTGTTTTGGGGGTTGTGCAGGTCGCGTGGGTCAAATTGGTCGGCGCGGTAATGCCACAGATTATCAGTTGCGGTCCTCATTCTACCCAATTCCACCATTTGGACCCTCGTTTGTTGTAGATTTTGTCGATTACTCTTCATAGTTGAAGAGCGCGGTAGCCTAGTGGTTAAGGCACTACGCTACAAACCGGCAGGTCGCGGGTTCGATTCCCGATGGTGTCATTGGAATTTTTCAGTGACATAATCCT
>JGI20166J26741_12223361_pt1 | contig 37426 bp, 41 predicted proteins | sample TergutCu122P5_FD_26741 | JGI IMG/M metagenome (IMG submission 26741)
ACTGTTCCCGCGCCATTACTCCGCGACCTTCAAAACTTCCCTTTTATTATAAGTCCCGCACTTCCTGCAGGCCCTGTGGGAGCGCATGATCTCCCCGCACTTGGGGCACGTGACGAGGCTCATGACCGGTATCCGCCAGCTCTGCGCCCTGCGCCTGTCCCTTCTGCCTTTCGAGTGTTTGCCCTTCGGGCATATAGCGCCCATCTATCTCACCTCCGAAACTGTCGCGCCAAATTCGTACATTTTCGCGAAAACCACGAAAATGTACTCATAACAGATTACCTCTTCGAGAACTGCGGAGCCCTGCGCGCGCCCTTCAGGCCGTACTTCTTGCGCTCCTTCATCCTCGGGTCCCGCGTCAGGAACCCCGCCTTTTTCAGTACCGGCCGCAATTCCGCGTCCACGAGCAGAAGCGCGCGGGAGATGCCGTGCCGGATCGCCCCGGCCTGGCCTGTATAGCCGCCGCCGAACACGTTGACCTTCACGTCGAAGCGCGAGCCCGTCCCCGTCAGCTCGAGCGGCTGGCGGACGATTAGCTTCAGGGTCTCGAGGCCGAAATAGTCGTCTATATCCCTTTTATTGACGGTGATCCTGCCGGTTCCGGGAAGGATGTACACGCGGGCGATGGAGCTCTTTCTCCTGCCCGTTCCGTAAAACGAAACCAATGCCATTGTTTGTCTCCTCTCACTTTACTCGCGGTCAGATTCCCGGAAACGACAGCGGTTCCGGCTTCTGCGCGGCATGGACGTGGTCCGGGCCGCTGTAGACGAAGAGCTTTTTTAACATCTGCCTGCCGAGGTTGTTCTTGGGGAGCATACCCTTGACGGCGCGCTCTATGACGCTCTCCGGGTTTTTCGCGAGCACGTCCCTGAGCTTGATCCTTTTAAGGGAGCCGACCCAGGCCGAATGCCTGAGGTATTCCTTCTGATCAAGCTTCTTTCCCGTGACCGCGATCTTTTCGGCGTTGACGACTATGACGTAGTCGCCGGCGTCGACGCTGGGGCTGAAGATCGGCTTGTTCTTGCCGCGAAGCACCTTGGCGATCTCGGACGAAAGCCGCCCGAGGGTCTGCCCGGCGGCGTCGACGACGTACCATTTCCGCACGACGTCCGCGGGCTTGGTGATATATGTGGTTCTCATGTTATCCTCCTGAATTCCGGGGCTAATCGGTTTTAGTGGAAACACAATGGGCATTTTAACGCAGAACGGGCGGGGTGTCAAGCGGGAGTTTTGGGAATCGGCGGACTAGCAAAGCCCCCCGTCCGCCCGTATCACCTGCCCCGTCACATACGCCGCCGCGTCGGAGGCCAGGAAATAGGCGATCTCCGCGATTTCGGCCGCCGTCCCGAACCTCCCCAGGGGTATGCCCGCCGTGAATTCCAGCTTCTCCGCCGGCGTCAGCCTGCCGTTCATCCCGGTCTCCACGGCCCCGCAGGCTATGGCGTTCACGCGGACGCCGCTGGGCCCGAGCTCCTTCGCCAGCGACCGGGTGAACGCGTCCGCCCCGCCCTTTGACGCCGCGTAAACGGCCTCGCAGGAGGCCCCCGCGCCGCCCCATACGGAGGATATGTTGACTATGCAGCCGCTTTTCCGGCGTATCATGGCGGGAAGCGCCGCCCTGCAGCAGTTCAGGACGGAATAGAGGTTCGTTTTGAGTATCCTGTCCCACGCGGGCGGTTCCATATCCTGAAACAGCCCGAAATCGGCTATACCCGCGTTGTTCACGAGGACGCCGACGTCGCCGAAAGCGCGTCTGACGCCGGCGAACATGGCCGAAACCTGCTCAAAATCGGAGACATCCGCCCGTACCGCCATGACCCCGGGGTTTAACTCCGCCAGCCTTTGCCGCGCCCGCTCCAGCTCGTCCGCGCCGGACGCGCAGTTGAGGACGATTCTGTGCCCCTCCCGCGCGAAGCGCTCGGCTATCGCGAGGCCGATGCCGCGGGAGGAACCGGTTATAAGAACAGTCACGCCTACATCTCCCCGTATGTCTCCCTGTATTTTTCCTTGAACTCTCTCAGCATGCCGCGCAGTATCTGCTGGTACTCCTTTGTCCTGCCCGCCGCCTTCCTGATCCGCGCCTGTTCCAGGCGGGCCCTGTCGTTTTCCGGGTCGGCCGCGAGCGCCTTTTCTATGGCGGACTGAGCCCCCTCCGCGTCGCGGTCCAGCCGGCGGTACGCCGCCAGGCGCGTCCAGAGCTCGGCGCCGGGCGGGCCGGCTTCGATCGCCCTTTCCGTGGCCTTGGCCGCGGCGGCCGGGTCGTCCTCCGCGGCGTTGATCTCCGCCAGCTTCATATAAAATCCGGCGTCCTGCTCCGGGATCATGAAAAGCGCGTCCTCGGCCCTGCCGTAGCTCCGCAGCTTCGCGCAGACCTCAGCCAGGCGGTAGATATACCGCCTCTCCGGCTTCAGCGCGATCGCGGTCTCGAAGCGCTCGGCCGCCGTGGCCGGCTTTCCTGCCTCGAATTCCAGTTCTCCGTACAGATATTCTATGACGTGCCGCTCCGCTATGCCCGACAGGTCTTTCAAGCAGCTCTCGGCGGCCCCGAACGAGTGCGCGTAGACCGCCGCCTCGGCATAGTTCACGAGCATCCGGACACGCGTCCCGCCGGGCGCGGCGCCGGCCTCCGCCTCCACATCGCCGTCTAAAAGCTGTTTTACGGCCTCCTCCAGATACGCCAGCGCCTCCGGGAAAAGCTCCAGTTCCATCATCGCCACGCCGATGTTGTTCAGCAGCCGCGGGTCGCGCCGGCAGAACAGGGCGCGCCGGTACAGGGCCGCGGCCATGGCCGGTTCTCCCGCGGACATCGCGTAGTCCCCGCGCTCCTTTAGCTTTTCCCACTCCAGCCGCTTCTCCCAGTCCCCCAGCTCGCCGTTTAGCGCGGAGAGCTCGCCGGAGCCGAAATAGTCCAGTATCTGTAAAAACCCGATCAGCCGCTCGCTGAAACTCCCGGCCCCGGCGAGGCGCTTTATCCTCGAGGCGTGATACGGGAGCCCCAGCGCGTCTCTGACCCACGCCTCGAACTCCTCGCCGCAGAAGTCGTCCACGCACTGCCTCCAGTTGTGGAACACGTAAAAAAGGGCTTCCTCCAGGGAGAAAACCCGCTGCCCCGTGAGCCGGAACTGATACGCGATGTTGTTCTCCCGCTCGGAAACGCAGGGGATTAAGGTCAGGGCGGACATGGAATCACCTGGTTTTCTTTACGATTAATACGAATCACCACATAAACCCTCCGACGCATTCCACCCGCCGGTTCCCCGTGACTATCCTCCCGATGACTTTCGCCGGGACTCCCATGCCGTCAAAATGCCGGATGACTTCCTCCGCGTCCTTCGCCGCGGTCACGGCCGCGTATCCGACACCCATGTTGTACGTTCTTAGCATAGAAGCGTCGTCGAGCCCGCTGTATCTGCGGATGATTCTGAAAATCTCAGGGATGTCGTACCTGTCCAGCTCTATGACCGCGTCCGCGCCGTCCGGCAAAACGCGGTTCAGGTTCTCGCGAACGCCGCCGCCCGTGATATGCGCCAGGCCCTTCAGGAGGCCTTTGCCGAACAGGCCCCTCAGCGCGCCGTAATAAGCCGTATGCGGCCTGAGAATGGCGTCGGTGAAGCTCTCCCCGTCCGCCGTCTCGTCAAGTATCTCCGGCTTTTCGGCCATAAGGCGGCGGATCAAGGTATAGCCGTTGGTGTGGACGCCGTTGGAGGCCAGGCCGACGACCGCGTCCCCCGGGGCGATGCCGCGCCCGTCGATGATTTGATCCTTCTCCACGACCCCGACTATGCTGGAGGTCAGGATATATCTGCCTTCCTCGATGACCTGGGGCTGCTCGGACGTCTCCCCGCCGGTCAGCAGGCAGCCGTTTTCGGCGCAGGCTTCGGAAATCGCCTTTATGACGCGCTTGAGAATGTTTTTGTCCAGTTTGCCGCATATGACCGCGTCCTGCACGGCGAGCGGCGCCGCGCCCACGGCGGCGCAGTCGTTTACCAGGTGGTTTATCATGTCGCGGCAGACGCCCTCGACGCGGTCGTACCGCATGGCGATCAGCTGCTTGGAGCCGGGTTCCTCGGTTTTGAGGACAAGAACGGGATGCCTGTAGCCTGCGAGGCCGATGTCGTAGAGGCAGGCGAAGTCCGCCGGCTTGCTGAGTATGCGGCTGTCGCCCCCTCCCAGGAAAGCGGAGATTTCAGCCTTGGCTTCGTTCGCCAGGTCGATGTTCACGTCGTATTTTATCATCTGCGGCCCTCCGATATCTATGATTACCGATTCGATAATTTCCGATTTGATCCGGCGGCTTTAAGTTTTTCAAACAGCCGCCCGATCCTCTGTTCCCGCGCCGCCGTCCGGGCGCGGTCGATTTCAAAACCGCCGGTTTTCCGGATTATGACGTCGCCGGCCTTTGCTCCCGGGAGCCTGTCCCGCGGCACGTTGATTGTCTCCAGCGTCGCGATGTCCTCGCAGACAGCATAGCCGCCCTCGAACCTGTCGACCACGTATGTTTCCCGCATTGGTTTATTATCCCTCACTTCCCCGTCGTCACGCTTATCGTCGTCCCGTCGCTGACCATGCGGATTGTCCCGTCCAGGTCTGTCCTGTACACCTTCGCGCCGCTTTTGTTCAGCCTGTCGAGTATCTTCGTGTGCGGGTGCCCGTAGGGGTTGTCCTTGCCGCAGGGGATCACGGCGATACTCGGGCGCACGGCCGCAAGGAACGCCGGGCCGGTGCTCGTCGTGCTGCCGTGGTGGCCGACCTTTAGCACGTCGGCGGACAGGTCGTATTTCATCGCCAGCATGTCCGCCTCCGAGCGCGCCGACGCGTCCGCCGCGAACAAGAACGACGTCGCGCCGTAAATTGCCTTTACCACGACGGATTCCTCGTTCAGGTTGTCGTCCGCGCTGTAGTTCGCGTCGTCGTACACGGCGTTCGGCGCCAGGCCTTTCAGCGTAAGGCCGGCTATGCCCGTGGCGAGGTCGGTTCCGGGCTTCGCAATCTCGACCCCGAGCCCCTTTTTTTGCGCGGCTTTCAGCAGATTTTCGAACGAGGCGGAATTGGATGTCACGTCCGGCATGACCACGCGCCCGACGTCAAAACCGGAGACGACCGCGGCCAGGCCGCCGGCGTGGTCGCTGTGCGGGTGGGTGGCAATGACGTATTCGAGCCGCGCTATGCCGGCGCTTCGCAGGTACCGCGCCACTCTCCCGCCGTTTTCCGCCTCCCCGGCGTCTATAAGAATGCCGGAATCGCCTTTTTGGATCAGTTCGCAGTCGCCCTGGCCCACGTCGATAAAGTGGACGGTCAAATCGTTTTCCGAGGGCGGGGCGCTTTTGCCGCCCGGCGGGAAAAACCACAGGAGCGCGGCGGCCGCCAGGACGGCGGCGGCAATTAAGACTATTTCCAGCCTTTTCATAACGCCATTCCCTTCCCCTTGCCCCTGCCGCCCGAAATCAGGCGGTCTATCGCCTCTTCGCCGTCGAATTCGCCAGTGCCGAGGGCCTTTCCGGCCGCCTCCTGGGCTTGCGCGAGTATGTCCAGATCTCTGGCCAGATCCGCTATTTTGAACTCCGGGAGCCCGTGCTGCGCCACGCCGAAGAAGTCCCCCGGCCCGCGCGTTTTAAGGTCCAGTTCCGAAAGCTCGAAGCCGTCGGACGTCCGCCGCATGGCGCCGAGCTTTATTTTGGCGGCCTCCGTCCCGGCGTCGGAGATCAGGATGCAGTAGGATCTTTCCTTTCCCCGGCCCACCCGGCCGCGAAGCTGGTGAAGCTGGGCCAGGCCGAACCTGTCCGCGTTTTCGATCACCATGACCGTGGCGTTCGGCACGTCTATGCCGACCTCTATGACCGTCGTGGAGACCAAAACGTGTATCTCCCCGTTCGCGAAGCCGTCCATAACCGCCTGTTTCTCCGCCGGGCGCATCTTTCCGTGCAAAGGGGCGAGGACATAGCCCGGAAGCTCCGCCCGGAGCCGCTCCGCGTAATCCTTCACGGCCGCGTTCCCGCCGCCGGCGTCCTCGCTTTCTATGGCCGGGCAGATTATATAGGCCTGCCGGCCCTCGTCGAAATTCTTCCTAAGAAACGCGTATATCCTGGGCCTGTACGACCCGTCCACCGCGTATGTCTCTATTACGGCCCTGCCGGGCGGCTTGCCGCGCATGACGGAAATGTCCAGGTCGCCGTAAAGAATCAGCGCCAGCGTCCTGGGTATCGGCGTGGCGGTCATGACGGCCGCGTGGGGGGCCTGTTCGCCCTTGCCGGACAGCGAAAATCTCTGGTCCACGCCGAACCTGTGCTGCTCGTCGGTTATGACCAGCCCGAGGTTGTCATACTCCGCGGCCTCCTGTATCAGCGCGTGGGTGCCGATTATCATCCGCGCCGCGCCGGATCCGGCCGCTGCCCGGGCGCGCTTTTTCTCAGCCGCGGAAAGGCTTCCGACGAGCAAAACGCATTCTATCCCCAGGCTGCCGAATATCCCGGAAACCGTCTGGAAGTGCTGCCGCGCCAGGACCTCCGTCGGGGCCATCAGCGCGGCCTGGTAGCCGTTGGATATGACGGTGTACGCCGCCGCCATCGCCACGGCGGTCTTCCCGGAGCCCACGTCGCCCTGGATAAGCCTGTTCATCACCAGGCCGCTCCGAAAATCCGCGTATATGTCGGCCAAAGCGCCGCCCTGGGAATCCGTCAGCTCGTAAGGCAAGGCGGCCAGCAGCTTTTCGGCCTCGAGCCTTCCGATGACGACGCGGCTCTCCTTTTTCAGCCGCCCCTTCAGCTTAAAGAGCGCCGTCTGCGTCAAAAACAGCTCCTCGAACACCAGCCGCCGCCTGGCGGCGTAGAAGCTCTCCGGCGAGGGGGGGAAGTGGATGTTTTTCACGGCCTCCGGCTTGGGGCGGAGCCCGTATTCGGACAAAACGCCCCGCGGCAGGTTTTCCGGGTATTCGTCCCGGAGAGCGTCGAGGGCGGCTTTAATGAATTTGCGCAGGAGCTTTTGCCCCAGCCCGGCCGTGGATGGGTATATCGGCACGATACGCCCGCCGGAGAGCAGCTCGTGCCCGTCCAGGCATTCGAACTCCGGATTCTCCATTTTATACGAGCATTGCCGGCCCCGGGCTTGTCCTTGCCCGCCGCGCGCAAAATTATTTTCGATCACCTTGCCCGTGAATATGTACTCTTTGTTTTTGACAAGCTGTTTGCAGAGATACGGCTGATTGAACCAGACGATCTCCAGCGCGCCGGTGTCGTCCGCGATGACCAGCCTGACCACCGCGCGCCCGTTCGCCCGGAAAAGCTCCGGCGCGGCCGCGGCCGCCCCGCGCATGGTGTTCCGCGCCCCGGGGATCAGGCCGGCGATTTTGCGCACGTTCGAGCGGTCGTCGTAGTCCCTGGGGTAGTGCTCTATAAGGCCGCCGACCGTGAACACGCCGAGCCTGGCGAAAAGGGCCGCCCTGGACGGGCCGACGGAGGGAAGGGCCGTGATTGGGGAGGAGGGGGTCATGGCGGAGTCTCCTGGGGTAAGGCGTGGAGGTATGGATGATGATTCTATTGCATTATGTAGTGATTTGTGCAGTAGAGCAGGCACTTATGTTTAGGTGCATCATATGGATAATGCGTAACATAGAAAATGCTTATTTTGAACGTTCTCTATTAAAATCTTTCCTTGTCAAGCCCAATGGCAATATAACCACTAATAAGAGTACAATATTGAATACCACATTAAAATAAACTTGAAAATACATAGAAATCGGCGTATCTATTATGAACCATGCCGCCAATCCGGCAAGTAAGCAATTCCACGCCCATTTTTCTTTTCTTGCAAAAGAGTTTTTCACTATGAAAAAAATAAGAATACCAACCATTAAGCATGTTGCGCCAAGCAATCCGTAAACCCAACGTTGAAAAAATAATGTTTTCGTTGTTAATTCTGAATTTGTCCAAAACACAGGATTTATTTGATTATTAAATACCGCTTGGAAGATTGTTGTTTGGTTAAACAAAGCTATTATAATTCCAAAAACAGCAAATGAAATACTTACTATTTTGAGCCACAATACCGACAAACTAAATCGCTCCATATCTAACACTCCCCCCGCCTGATAATCAAATGCGCGGTAGATTCCAGAATTTCCTGATATTTATTGATATCCTCCTCGTCAAAACCGGAAATATCGCTCTATTGATACTCCGGCAAAAAACATGCGGCCGACTTAAACCCGCCGGCGACCGGTTTCTCAATATATACCTTTACCCTTTCGCCGTCGAGCAAATCGGAGTGGACAATCTCGGTATTGTCGTTTAATTGCAGGAACGGGTACATCATAAGCTCATCTCCTCCAAGCACAATGACAAAACCTCACGTTATCGGCTCACTCCACCGACACGATAAAATCATAGACCGGCTGCCCGCCGTCATACAGCTCCAGCTCGGATTCCTGATACTTCTCCCGCACATAATCCGCCAGCGTCCCGGCGTCGGCCTCCGACACGCCCTCGCCGTAGTAGAGGCTGACGACGTCCCCGCCGTCCCTGAGCATGACGTCCAGAAGCTCCTCGACCGCCGGCTCGCGCTCCGAGTTGACGGCGGCTATTTCGCCGTCGAGGATGCAGATATAGTCCCCCTCGCGGATGTCCTTTCCGCCGATTCGCGCGTCGCGCACGGCCCGCGTGACCTGCCCCGTTTTGACCTGGCCCAGGCTCTTTGTCATCTCGGAGACGTTGGACTCCGCGTCCGCCGACGGCATGTAGCTGACCATGGCCGCCAGGCCCTGCGGGATCGTTTTGGACGGCGCGACGAACGCCTTTTTGCCCTGGCAGAGGGACGCGGCCTGCTGCGCGGCCAGGACGATGTTGCCGTTGTTCGGCAGGACTATCACGGCGTCGGCGTCCACGCGCCCGATCGCGTCCAGGATGTCCTCCGCGCTCGGGTTCATCGTCTGCCCGCCCTCGACCACCTCGTCCGCGCCCAGGCTTATGAAAAGGTCGCGGAAACCCGCACCGGAGGCGACCGCCACGACGCCCAGCGGGCTGTGCTTGGATTTGGGGCGCGGCTCCGGCTTTTTGGCGGAAAAATTGATCAGCGTGGTGTGCTGGAGGCGCATGTTCTCGATCTTTATGCTGGACAAACTCCCGTAGCGCATGGCCCGCTCCAGGACATTGCCGGGGTGGTTGGTGTGGACGTGGATCTTGACTATCTCCTCGTCGGCCGCGGCCACGATGGAATCCCCCAAAGCGCTCAGGAATTCCGTCATCTCGTTTTCGATCTCCTCCGAAGTCCGCTCTCCGGCCTTTATGTCAATGAAAAACTCCGTGCAGTACGCGAAACGTATGTCGGCGGACGACATGGCCGCCGCCGTCTGCGCCGGGGCGGACGCCGCTCCCGCGGCTTCCGGCGCGTCGAGGCTTACTTCGGCGTCCGAGCCGATGACCGACGCCGCGCCCTCGAGAAATACGATCAGCCCCTTGCCGCCGGCGTCCACGACCCCCGCCTGGCGAAGCTCCGCCAGCATTTCGGTCGTCCGTTCGAGGACGTCGCGCCCGCGCGCGAGCATGTCCCGGATCACGCCCTCGGCGTCCGCGCCGTTTTCCGCGCTTTCCGCCGCCTGTTCGCCCATCTCCCTGGCGACGGTAAGTATAGTGCCCTCCCTGGGCTTCATGACGGCCTTGTAGGCCGTGTCGGAGGCCTTGCGGAAAGCCTCCGCGAGACGCCGCCCGTCGGCCAGCCCGACGCCGTCGAGACCCTTGGCGAAGCCCCGGAAAAGCTGGGACAGTATGACTCCGGAGTTGCCCCGCGCGCCCCGGAGCGACCCGTTCGACGCGGCTTTGGCCACGTCGCCCGCGTTGGGCGAGGCTGTCTTCCCGGCTTCCTTCGCCGCCGCGATGACGGTCATGGACATGTTGGCCCCGGTGTCCCCGTCGGGAACCGGAAACACGTTCAGCGCGTCGATGGCGGCCCGCTGCCCGCTGAGCTCGTTTGCCCCGGCGATTATCATCTTCCTGAGTAAATTCCCGTCGATGCCAGAAACGCTCATTCCCGCTCCTCCATAGGACCGCCCCGAATGGGATCCGGGTCACGTCCTTCATCCGCGCTCTGTTTTTTATCGGCCGCGCTATACGCGAATGCCCTCCACAAATATGTTTATCGACGAGACCGGCACGCCTGCGCTCTCCTCCACGCGGTATTTGACCGCGCTGACGAGGACCTCCGCTATGGCCGGGATGTTCGTGCCGTATTCGACGATGATGTGAAGGTCTATCGACAGGGAATTGCCGGCCGCGCTCAGCCGGACGCCCTTGGTGAGGCTTTCCATCTTCAGCAGCTGGACTATCCCGTCCTTGACGTTTTTGGCGGCCATGCCCACTATGCCGAAGCAGCCCATGACGGCGTAGCCCGCTATCCGCGCGATGACCTCGTTTTCGATCGTGATTGAGCCGTACTCGTTTACGGTTTTTGACGGCATAAAGAAACCCCCTCTCCAGGGATTGGTATACCGGAATGCGAAAACATCAGCTTCCTTTGTCGCGTCGCCGGCAAATGTTTTCAGCGTCCGGAATAGCCAAGAGGCTGAATATATTGTATCAGGAACCGGCGTTTTCGGCAACCGACAAACGGAAGCCGGGCGCGGCGATTTTTCGCGGGAAAAAGATATTCCGGTTGTGCAGGGGCGGTTATTAATCGGAGTGCGAAAACATTAGCCTCCTCTGTCGCCGATTCGCCGCTGAAACGTTCGGCGAATCGGCTCGCCGTCGGCAAATGTTTTCTGCATCCGGTATAACCGCCCGCAAACGCGCAGAGAAGGTTAATAACCTCCCCGCAGGCAACCTCTGTATGTCATCCTGAGCGAAGCGAAGGATCTTAAAAAGCCAAAACATAAGATTCTTCGCTCCGCTCAGAATGACAAAAAGAGTATAGAGTATAGAGGTTACTATATGTAGGGCGGGGGCTCTGCTCCCGCCGTTTTCGACATTCCCAAATTATTCCGCGTCTCCGGGAAGTTTATGACCGCCGTTCAGGCCATTGTTTTCGCTCCCGGCTTCACCCGCGCCCGGCCCTTCGCCGTTGCCCTCGTCCTGCTCTTTGCCTTCGTCCCGGCCCGTGTCCTGTCCTTAGCCCTTGCCACGACCCATATCCAGTTTTTCATCGTTATCCTCGTTCCGGCCCGCGTCCTGTTCTTCGCTCTTGCCCTCGTCCCGGCCCGTACCCTGTTCTTCGCCTTCGCCCTCGTCCCGGCCCGCGTCCTGTTCTTCGCTCTTGCCCTCGTCCCGGTCCGCGTTTTCGTCCGCCTCCGCGTCCCGGCTTTTATCCCTGTCCGCGCCCCAGTTTATAAGCTCTACGCCCGCGCCCGTCCCGGCGTCCCTAACGGCACCGGCTCTCTTTCTGCGCCAGAGGAACACTAAAACCCCGCCGACCACGAGGATCACGGAAAAAACCTGGGAAGCCGGCACCCCGGTGTGCCCGATTATGAGCTGGTCTGTCCTCATGCCCTCTATGAAAAACCTGCCGAAACCGTAGGCGATCAGGTACAGCAGAGTGACCTCGCCGTAGACCTTCCGCTTCCGCGTGAAGAATATCAGCAGCAGAAACACAGCCAGATTCCAGACGGACTCGTACAAAAAAGTAGGATGTACTTGAATATATTCCGCGCCGCCGGCCGTTATGACGCGGTCCAGAACAGACTTCGGGACGGTCCCCGCCTGGTTCGCCAGATAGCGCATCGCGAAAACGGAGTCCGTGTATCCGCCGAAGGCCTCCCTGTTGAAAAAATTCCCCCAGCGGCCTATGGCCTGGCCGATGATCAGGCCGGGGATGGCCGTGTCCGCGAAAAGCCAGAAATTCAGCTTCTTTACCTTGGTATAAATGACGCCGGTCGCGAACGCGCCGATCACCCCGCCGTAGATCGCCAGCCCGCCCTCGCGCAGCGCGAACACCTTCAGCAGGTTGTTTTTATACTCGTCCCAGGCGAAGACGACGTAGTACAGCCTCGCGCAGACGATGCTCCCGATCAGCGCGAAGAACAGGAAGTCCAGGTAGAGCTCGGGGGACTGGCCCGACCGCTTCGCCCGCACGCAGGCGGCGGCCGTCCCCGCGATAACCCCCAGGACCAAGGTTATGCCGTACCAGTAGATCTCCAGGCCGCCTATCGAAAACGCCGCCCTGGACAAATGCTGGATAGTGATCCCCAAATGCGGGAAAACGACTTCCGGGCTCATTTGTATACCCCCCTTGAATTGAATTGACTTGAGTTCAAACGGAAAGACAAATATCCGCGTGCAAATCTTCGTTTTTTTAGCTTTGCCTGTTTTTTGGAACTATCATCGACAAGGCGCAGTTTTCCTCCAGATAGTGCCCCCGGAGCCGCTCGTCCACGGCCTCCGCCGTGACGTTCTCATAGCTGTCCGCCAGGTCGAACAGGTCGCGGCCCAGCGTGAAAAGCTCCGCCTGCGTCCCCGCGACCCAGTCTATGGCGTTGAACCCGGCCGTCAGCCGCCCGATATGCTTGCGCTTGACCGTCTCGAAGCGGTTCCTGTCGATGCCCTCGTTTTTCAGGCGGGCTATTTCGCCGAGGATCATCTCTTTGGCCCTCTCCGGCTCGCGGGAGGCCCCCGAAAACAGGCTCACCCCGAAGTAACCGCCGCCGGCGTAGTCCGCGTGGAAGCTCCCGTCGATGACGCCCTCGTTGTACATCCGCTCGTACAGCGGGGAGCTCGGCCCGGCCGCCGCGTCCGCCAGAATCTTGTACGCGGCGATCTTGTCCGTGAGGGAGGACGCCGGGTCAAAATCCCTGTCCTTGAAGCCGAGCCCGAACACGGGCAAGGCCACGTCGAGGGCCTTTTCGGCGTAGTCCCGGCGGACGGGCGAATCGTCCGGAAGATTCGGAACGCGCTCCCCGGATGCATGGGCGGGCAGTTCCGAATACGGACGCGCTTCATGTCCGTATTCGGAACGACCAGCCCCGCCCTGGGCCCCTTCGCCGAAGCATTCCGCGCAGATTTTCTCGGCCTCGCCGCCGTCCACGTCTCCGGCGCAGACCAGCGCCATGTTGGACGGCACGTAAAACCCCTGATAATACCTGTATAAAACGTCTTTGTCTATTTTTCGTATCGAATCGACGCTTCCCGCTATGTCCGCGCTGACGAGACTGTCCCCGTAGAGCAGGTTCTGGAGGTTCATGTAGAGCCGCCAATGGGCGTTGTCCTCGTACATGTCGATTTCCTGGGAAATTATACCTTTCTCCTTCTCCACGTTTTCGTCGGTGAAGAAGGGTTCGCGGACGAGCCGCGCCAAAAGCCTCAGGTTTTCGTAAAAATTGTCGATACAGGTGAAATAGTAGGCCGTGACCGTGAAATTTGTGTAGGCGTTCACGTCGGCCCCGTTTTTCATGAACGCGTCGTACATGTTAAGCTCGGGGTCCTCGAACATCTTGTGCTCCATGAAATGGGCGACGCCGTCCGGCGGCGGCTCCTGCCCGCCAAGCCTGTCCGCCGAGCCGTATTTTACTACAAACGCGGCCTGTTTTTCAACATATTCCTTTTTAGGTATCACGAAGCATTTCAATCCGTTCCGAAGCTCCGCGCCGTATAGATATTCGCCCGTCAAACCGTTCCGTCTCATTGCGAAGCCTCCTCTCCGGTCCGGCCGTCCTTGCCGCGGTCTTTGCCGGACATCAGGTATACCGTGTCCGCGGCCGCGGACGACAGCGAATCCAGCACGTCGCCGACGGTGATCCCGTTGAGCCTGTTCACGACGTCGTCCAGGGAATCCTTCTCCCGCAGCATCGACTGGGCGGCCTGGTAGTCCAGCACCGCCGAGGGGTAGTCCTGGAGGCTCCGGTACTTTTTGGTCAGCGCGGACTTCGCGTTCGCCAGGTCCTCTTCGGTGATTTCGCCCGACTTTATCTTCTCTATCTCCCGCGTGATCATCCCGGCCGCCTCCTCGAGCTTATCCGTGGACACGCCGGACTGTATCAGCATGATAGACTTGAACCTGTAAAGAACGGAGCCTACCGTGTAGCAGAGGCTGTTCTTCTCGCGCAGGCTGGAGAACAGTTTGGAATTCGCCCCGCCGCCGATTATCTCGTTGGCGGTCTGGAGAGCGTAGAAACGCTTGCCGGTGGGCTCGACGCCGCATCTTAGGCCCATGCAGAGCCTGCCCTGCGTCGCGTCTGCCTCCTCTTTCACGGTTTTGACCTCGCCGGAGGCGGTCCTTATCTCCGCGTCAGGGATGCCGATAGTCTCTCCGCCGGGGAGATCGAAAATTTCGCGGATCCGCCGTTCCAGTTCCCCGCCGTCCAGATCGCCTACGCAGACGAAGTCCGCCGGGGATTCGGAGAGAGCTTGCCTCCAGCCGGCGAGCAGGCTTTCGCCGGAAATGCCGTCCAGATCCTCCGCGAAGCCGTCCCCGGGTATGCCGAAGGGCTCCTCCGCGCACATCTCCCCGAGGCACCTGAACCTGGCGTATTCGGCCTTGCTGTTTATCCTGGCGGCTATGTCCGCCCGGAGGTTTTCCTTTTCCCCGGCGACGATTTCCGGGAGAAACGCGCCGTCCCGCTCCAGCGGGCGAAGCATGTATTCCCCCAAAAGCTCCAGGCTCCTGTAGAAATTGCCGTCTTTCGGAACCGCCTCGAGGAAGAACTGCAAAATCTGCCGCTCGCCCTTCTTGACGGCCTGCGCGCCGAAAAGGCTGCCGTACAGATCCTCCTCGGCGAGCCTCATGCCCTGGAGGGAGGGATATTTGGCGCAGCCGCGCCGCAGAACGCCCGGCAGCAGCGCGTTCCGGGTGACCTCGTCCCGGCGGAGCGGCCGGTGGACCAGAGCGCACAGGACGGCGGTCTTGAATTTCGCGGAGGGGATGAATTTTATGCTGACAGAGGACAAAAAACCACGCCTTTCGGATAGGGAATATCACACGGTATAATTATTCCATATACTCCGCAATAAATTCCGTAACCGTCATAATTTCGGGTTTTTCGACTTCGACGCCGATGAAATCCTTATCACCGGTGATAAGTATGTCTACATTTTCCAGCATAGCGGTGTAAAGAACAGGGTAGTCACATTTATCTCTGATTTGAAATAATCCCGGCGGCGTGTTTTTTGGCGTATAGGCGAGCGAAAAGGACAACGTTGTCAGAAATTCGTCCAACTCGCCGGCCATTCCTGGGAATTTTACATCTACGACATCCCGCAGTTCTTCCACGACATAAGTTGATAGCACCAGTTCATGATACGAGACGATGTAATCTATCATATAGTAAATTTTTCCGCTTTGAAAAACAAAAGCCGAAACAAGGATATTGGTGTCAAGCATCACACGCATTGCTTTTCTCCCATCTGCCGCGACGAACCTCCTTGACCATGGCCGCCACATCGTCGTCGGTTTCAAGGCCCAGCCTCTCGGCCTCTCCCTCGAACGCTTTGCCGATTTTTTCGAGGGCCATCATCGTCGGGTTGACTATGACCACGCCTTCCGGATTTTCGATGAACATCAGCTTATCCCCGACCTTGATCCCCAGGCGTTTGCGTATCGAAACGGGAATGGTGATCTGCCCGTTGCCGGTTACCTTCGCAAGTTCCAATTTTACCCGCCTCCTACGGCTTTATTCCACTTCCTCTATCCCGTACTCCTCCGACCCGACGCCGTATTCCGCGAGCTTCCGCAGCTGTACGAACGGGTCCTTCCCATGCAGCCGCTCGAACAGATGCCCCTGGCCGCTCATGTCCGCGCCGGCCGGGACGCCGGCCATGATCAGGTTCTCCGTCTTTATCGCGTCGAGGCAGGCGCGCTCCAGGGCCACCATGTCCCGGGAGGACATGACGCCGATGTCCGGGACCAAAGACGGCGTGGACAGGCCCCAGCAGTCGCACAGGGCGGTTATGTCTGTCAGAAAGTTGATATAGTATACGTTTTCCGGCCCTATGGCGTCCAAAACGGTCTTTGTGCAAAGGGCCATGCCGGTCTGGAAGTCCTCGTAGCGCGAATCGTCCATGACGACCGCGCCCGTCGGGCAGACCTTCACGCAGTGCTGGCAGAACGTGCAGTTGTGGAAGAATATGTCGTATTTGCCTTCCTTGGTGAAGCTGTTCGCGTTGTGGTTGCAGCCCTTTATGCACTGCTCGCAGTGGGTGCAGAGATCTTCGTTCCATACGATGCCGCCCTCGAGATGGTGGATCTGCGTGCGCGTGCGGCCCGTCACGCAGCCCATCGCGATGTTCTTGCACGCGCCGCCGTAGCCGCAGGCCCCGTGGCCCTTGACGTGGGAGAGGTCGACCATGAAGTCCGCGTCCTTGATATGCCCGGCCACGTCCACGTTCTTGAACGTCTTGAAGTCCACGTCCACGGGGTAAAAGTATTTGTCGAACAGCCCGCAGACGTCCACGACGGGGCAGTCCAGATATTCCGCCGTATAGCCGCGGACGCGCGCGCCGGCCACGGTCACGTCCGTGACGAACGGCTTCGCGCCGTATTCCTTCAGCTTATCGACGAGCGTCTTCACGTACAGCGGGTGAATCGTCGTTATGCCGAGGCCGACGCCCACGTGCATCTTTACCGCGACGTTCTTGTCCTTCACTTTTTCGGCGAGGCCCATGCGGTCGATCATCCGCCTGAAACGCGCGGGAAGGGTCTGGCCGGCGTCGTATTTGTCATAGCCGACGCCGGCGAAGAGGACTGAGTTTGTCATGTATTAATCTCCTTTACAGATTTTACCGCCTGCTCATCTTCTCATAAACCTCGTTATAATACAGCGCGTTCTCCACCGGCGTGTTCGCCGGGATGTGGTTCCCGACGGCCATAAAGAACCCCGGGCACTTCTTCCCTATGTCCATGCACCTCTTGACCTCGCTGTATATGTCCTCCTTCGTCCCGCCGAGCAGGATCCTCGTGTCGGCGTTGCCGATGAACGAGTGCGTGCGGCCGTACTTCTCCGCGACATAGGCCATGTCGGTCATCGGCTCCATGACGAAGCAGTTCGCGCCGCAGCGGGCTATGTCGTCGACGAACATCGTGTAGTTCCCGTCGGAGGTGTAGCAGATGATCTTCCCCTTTTGGCGCGGATAGTCGAACAGCCGCATATAGTTCGGGAACAGGAACTCCCTGTACCACGCGGGGTTCAGGAACGGGCCCGACGTCCAGACGATGTCGTCGTGGAGCATGACGACGGGCGCGTCGCTCTCCGCCAGGGCGATGAAATACGGCTCCATCCACTTTGCGTACCGATTGGCGAAATCCCCGAAGCGCCTGCCGTCGAGGCCCGCCGCGGCGAGGAGCGTCTCCCAGCCCAAAAGGTCGATCAGGCCGGACATGCAGGTTACGTATACGCCGGTCATGTTGACCATATCCGGGTACGCTTCCGCCGCGTCCGCGTAATTTTGGTTGAACAGGGGTATCAGCGCGGCTTTGTCGTTCGGGCCGAAATTTTCCTCGAAATCAAAGCCGTACACGTCCCCGGGGTCGTTGAACAGCCTGCTCACGTTGTCGTCGTAGTCCGCGCCGCCGGCGGCGTAGGCCGCGTGGCCCATGCGCGTCACCTTGTCCCCGAAAATCCGGCCGCTCACGCAGACGTTCCAGTTAAAATCGAAATTCCAAAGCCTCATCAGCTCTTTCGTGGCCTTCCCGCGCGTCTTTTCGTCGGAAAGCGCGGCGACGGGAACGCCCGCGGCCGCGCTTATCAGCTCCAGATGATAATTAAGCGAGTATTCCGTCCTGGGGACCCTCGGCGGCGTCTCCAGGCGCAGCGCGGCCATGCCGTGTTCAAGTGACATATCGCGACCTCCGCATTAATATAAATCCAACATTCGCATTACGCCTTATAAAAGCTGTTGTTCACGTCCCCGTCCACCTCGCGGACGGTTTTTGTCGATTTGGAGCCGCGGATTTTTTCCTGCAGGGCCTCGTAATACTCGTCCTCGTCGAGCGGCAGGGTCACGGTCTTGTCCTTCCAGGAGGACAGGTACATCGCGTTGGCAATGGTCAGCCCGCGGATGCCCTCCTCGCCCTTGGCCACCAGCTCGCCCTCGCCGTTTATTTTGTCGACCATCGCCTGGAGGACGCCGGGGTGCTGAGTGTACGAGCCGTCCGTCTCGACCTCGGCCTTCTCCCACTCCGGCTGGCCGAACATGGACCCGTTCGAGGCGTTGAACACGCTCTCCGGCGTTTTGAGGCGGTAAAAGGTCAGCTTGCCGTCCTCGTGGACGAGCTTGCCCTTGTCGCCGGCGATCTCAAACCTGTCCGTGCCGGGCGAGTCCGCCGTGGAGGTCACGAACACGCCCGTGGCGCCGTTGGCGTACTCCACATACGCGGTCACGTCGTTTTCGACCTCTATGTCGCGCCAGTGGCCCTCCTTGCAGAACGCCCTGACCTTCACCGGCATCCCGCATATCCACTGCCATATGTCCAGGTTGTGGGGGCACTGGTTCATTATCACGCCGCCGCCCTCGCCGGCCCAGGTCGCGCGCCAGCCGCCCGAATCGTAATAAGCCTGGGAGCGGTACCAGGAGGTGATCAGCCAGTTGACCCGCTTAAGTTCGCCCAGCTCGCCGTTTTGGACCATCTCGCGCATTTTCCGGAACGCGCCGTAGGTCCTGACGTTGTACATGATCCCGAAGACCACCCCGTCGGCCTCAGCCTTCGCGGCGGCCTCGTTCATCTCCCTGACCTGCTTTGTGTAGACGCCCGCGGGCTTCTCGGTCATGACGTGGATCCCGCGCTTAAACGCCGCTATGGCCATCGGCGGGTGGGAATAGTGCGGGACGGCGATTATCAGCGCGTCGATCTCGCCGCCGTCGAGCATCGCGTCGAGGTTGTCGTAGGTTTTGAGCGCGGGCATCTCGCCCAAGGCCCAATCCAGCCGCTCCGGCCTGACGTCGCACACGGCCGTCAGCCGCGCCCCGCGGACAAGCCCGTTCCTGAGGTTGTTCAGGTGCCCGCCGCCCATGTTGCCGACGCCGACTATGCCGAACCTTACTTCCTTCATCGGAAAAGCCCCCTTATTATTGAAATGCCCGGTAAAACGCCTCGATGTTCTCAGCCGGCGTGTCCGGCTGAAACATGTGCGCCGGGCAGGCGATATATCCGGCGCCGAACGCCCCGGCATAGCGCCTGACTTCCCTTTTTACCTCCTCCGGCGTCCCGGACGGGAGGAGCCGCTGGACGTCGATCCCGCCGTGGAAACATATGCGGCCGCCGTAAGCCCTGAGCGCTTCCGGCGACATCTCCGGCCCGACCGGCTGGATCGGGTTCAGGATATCCACGCCGCAGCGTATGAACGACGGGATGAACCCGGCGACGTTCCCGCAGGAGTGGAACATCAGCCTCGCCCCCAGGCGGTGGACGGCCTCCGCCATCTCCGACAGGTAAGGCGCCACGAACTCCCCGAACATCCGGCCGGAGATCATCGGGCCCCTCTGGGAGCCCACGTCGGAGATCACCAGAAATATGTCTATCTGCCCGCCGGACGCCTCCCAGGCGCGCCTGTAATCCTCCAGGTAGAAGTCGGTGAACTTCCGGCTAAGCCAGTGGGTCCAGCCGGGGCGTTCGCACATGTCCAGGAGGTGGTTCTCCAGCCCGCGCACAAGCGACGGCCGCTGCCATATGTCCGCGAAGCCGTAGCGGACGGCGAGCTTTTTGTCCCTCGCCGCGCGGACCTGCTCCCGCAGGCGGCCGTAATCCATCGCGTCGTTGTCCGGCCAACGGAACGCCGCTATCTCCTCCAGGCTTTCCGCCCGGCAGAGCGCGCCGTACGTGTCCTCCCGCGCGTCTCCCCATTCGCCCCGGCGGAAAGTGTACCTCTCGCCCCACATGTTCTCGTAAAATCCGCCTCCTATATCTTTGGCCGGAGGCTCGACGGCCCGGAATTCCCGGATATCCACGCTGTTTTTGTCCAGGAAAAGGTCTATATCCCTGTGCCCGAGGTAGGCAAACAGCCGGTTAAGCGCCGCGTCCTCGGCCCAGAAATCGAAGGGCGGCCTGTCCGTCCGCTCCCCGGAGAGCGCGGCCATCGTCCGCTCGAAGCCGGTCATGCGTGCGTCCCCTCCCTGATTTCTCAGTATTTCCTGTACTTTTCCATATTCCTCAGGCTGTTTTCCAGGCAGTCAAACGGGTTTTTCCCGTAACAGTCGTCCTGCTCCACGAAGGCCCACTTCACCTTTGCCTTTTCGCAGGCGGCGTAAATCCTCTCCCAGTTCAGGTTGCCCTCCAATATCTCGGCCATCCGACGCTCGCCGTTCACCATCGTCATGTCCTTGAAGTGGACGGCGTCCACCCGCCCGGCGAGCTTCTCCAGCCACTGCGCCGGGTCGCCGCCGCCGGCCTGCACCCAGTACACGTCCAGCGTGAAGCCCGCGTTTTCGCCCAGCGCGTCCGCCAGATGCTCCAGAAGCAGCCTGCCGCCGGATTTTTCAAACTCGAAGTCGTGGTTGTGGTACATGAACTTCATCCCGGCGCGCCCGATCTCCGCTATGGCCTCGGCGAACTCCTCCGCGAACCGCTCCGCGCCCTCTTTTGTCCGCCCGTACTCGCCCGGCAGGCTGCCGACCCCGATGTAATCCGCGCCCAGAACGCGGTGGTCCTCGATGACCTGAGCCGTCTCCAGGCGGATCCTGTCCTGGGCCGTGTGGGTTATGGCGATCCTAAGGCCGCTGTCGTCGCAGATCCGGCGTATCCTCTTCGGCTGGATGGGCCCCGCGCCGGAAAGCTGCACCCACCTGTAGCCTATCTTGCCTATTTTCTCGGCCGTTTTCGCGAAATCGGCCTCCGTTTTGCAGAAATTCCTGACCGTGTACAACTGCGCCCCGTATTCCATCAGGCGTCGCCTCCTTCGTATTCGCTTACAATCTCCCCGAAAAAAAGGATGTGATAATCCCCGTCGTAGAAAGTTTCCTTTATCCCGTTCCTGAGCCCGCCTTCCTCGAGCCGCCCGCGGTAATTCACGCGGCACTCGAGATACTTCCGGCAGCCGGCGACGACGCAGCCGTCCACGGCCTTCGCCGGGACGAACCCGACGACCTTGCTTTTGTCGATGTCCGCGCCGGAGCGCGTGCCGCATACGACGAGCTCCTCCGCGAGGTCTCCCTCGTCCGGTATGCTGACGGTGAAGCAGTCCGCCTTCTCCATCAGCCCGTAAGTATACCTTTGCGGCCTGACGAGCGCGACGAAGTGCGGCTTGTCCCAGATCACGCCTATAAAGCCCCAGGAAATCGTCATGGTGTTCACCTTCCCGCCGCCCCTGACGGTCAGAAACGCGCCCTTCGCCGTAAAGCTGCTCATGGCCCGCGCCATATCGGCGTCAAAAAACATGGTTACGCCCCCTTTTTATATATATGAAGATTATATACATTCAAATGGAGATATACAAGCGGATTTGAAAGGTTTTACGGGGTTTGCCATACGGAAAGTACGGAAAGTACGGGGGGTGCGGCAAATTTTCGTGGGATACGCCAAAATACAGTAGGGGACGCCGCCCTCGGCGTTCCGTTGTTTTGCGCCGCCCTCGGCGTCCCGCTGTTGTCGGCAGAATCGGGTAACGGGACGCCCAGGGGGGCGTACCCTGCGAATTTCCACGAAAATTTACCGCACCCAAGTATGGGCATATGCTTGACTGTTTTAATCTTGTATGGTAATTTATTGCAGAAAAGTATAAGAAGCATAGCTTTCTATATTAGACCTCCTCGGGAATTAGTTTCCGGCGTCTTTGCGGCCATTTTTCCGGATTGCCGCGTCAGCGCCTCCTATAGTCGTTTCGTTTGAAATTGAGCTTCAAACTTCGCGCGAAACGCCCCTGAACATCGGTCGTCTCGCGCTCGTTTTCAGCTCATTTCAAATCGAAACGACTTTAGCAGACCTCCTGCGAGTATGCGTCGTCGGCGCTTCCTTGCACTCCAAAAAAATGTCGCGCAAATCCGCCGAAAACTAATTCCCGAGGAGGTCAATGAATAACGCGCCGCATATGTAGGGCGGGGGCTTGCCCCCGCCGCGCCATACGGGAGCTTTCGGCGGGGGCAAGCCCCCGCCCTTCTGCGGAAAACATTTGCCGGCGACGTGACAAAGGAGGCTAATGTTTTCGCACTCATACGAATCTCGATTAAAATCTTCACAGTCTGTCGCCGAGAACGCCGCTGAAGCGTTCGGCGTTTCGGCTCCGCCTGTGAAGTTTTAATCTGAGATTCGTATCAGGTATAGCAAACGCTGATGCGGATGAGCCGATTTTTTTATTAGACTTCTTCGGTAGTTGATTTTTCGTTGTCACCCTGAGCAAAGCGAAGGGTCTTAGAATCAAGATTCATCGCTTCGCTCAGAATGACAAGCGCCAGTTCCCGCAGAAATCTATTTAAGGGGGCATGTATTAGTGGATGAGACTGATAAACAAAAATTGCTGAGAGGAAAAACAAGAGCAAATCTTCCGCCGGAATATCAAATGATTTACGAGCGGCATTACAAAGACAACAGAAACGGCGATACCGCGGCTGCGTCAATGACTCAAAAAATGGAGCGATGGTTACACAGGCAAGTGGCCAAAGATACGGAGGATATGCTGTCCACGCTGGAAATAGGCGCGGGCACGTTAAATCAGCTTGGATATGAGAAGGGCAATGTGTATGATATTGTTGAACCCTTCACGGCGTTATATGAAGGTTCCAATAAATTGAAAAGAATTAGAACGGTCTATGATTACATAGAAAATGTGCCGCCGAGCAATAAATATAACCGAATAATATCATGCGCCGCCCTGGAGCATATTGAGAATTTAGCCTTTGTTGTGAGCAAGTCCGGGCTGCTGTTAAGAGACGGCGGCTGTTTTCGCGCGGCCGTTCCGAGCCATGGCGGATTTTTATGGAAGATAAGTTATACTTTGACATCGGGCCTTGAGTTTAGGATGAGGCATCATTTAAGTTATTCGGTTATTATGAACTATGAACATATCAACACGGTTGATGAGATCGAATGGATAATAAATTTTTTCTACAAGGAAGTAAAACGCAAAAGACTCGGTTTGTCAAAGAATTTATCCTTTTATTCGTTTTTTGAAGCCAGATATCCCGATTTACGGCGTTGTAACGATTATTGTTCAATAGGGTTATAGCGAATTCCGTTCACCGCGGTGAACCCCGCTCGCGGAGATTCGCGCGTTTGCCGTGACAATCCCGCTCGCGGAGATTCGCGCGTTTGCCGTGACAATCCCGCTTACCTTTTCCCCGTGGCGCCGGGCGCGGCGTACCTCGCGCGGTAATCCGCCGTGTCCGTTCCCTCGTACTGCCTGAAAAGGCTCCTGAAATGCCTGACGTCGCCGTAGCCCACCTTCACGGCGACCGCCTCGTCCGATTCGCCGGTTTCGCGGATGAGGCGCTTCGCCTCGTCCAGGCGCGTCTTTACGGCGAAGTCGAACAGGGTCTGGCCCTCGAGGCCGAGAAAGAGCTTCTGGATGTGCTCCGGCGTCGAGCCGACGGCCAAAGCCAGCCTGGGCAACGAGAACGTCTCGAAATAGCGCTCCCTTATATAATCCTTGGCCAGATCCGTGAGCCGCCGGTCTATCTCCCCGCGCCGCCTTATGATCGCCGCGCAGAGCTTTTCGAGCGCGGTTTCGAGATATGCCCTCGCGGACGCCGGGGCGTCCAGCTCCAGGGCCTCCCTCGACGGGAAAAAGCCCGTGAAAGGCTCCCGCAGGCCGAGGTTTTGTTCGCTCAGGCGCAGGCTTATCGAAATGGACATGGCCGTCGCCATTTTGGAGCAGAATCTTTCCGGGAGAGGCCCGCAAGCCTCCAAAGCGCCGAATATCTCCGCCAGAAGGGCCGCGCAGCGTTCGAAATCCCCGGCGGCCGCGCAGCGTGTCAGCTCGTTTTCCCTTTGGAACGGGTATCTGTAGGAAACGATATTGTCAGGCTCCGCGAAGCCTATCGGGATAACGCAGTCCCCGCCCAGGCGGAACCTGTGCCTTAGCGCGCCCTCGGCCTCCCTGTAGGAGACGCATATGTCCGCCGGGCTGGCGTATGAGCGGCCGACGCCGATCGTCACGCTGACCTTGGCCTTTTCGCGGATACGGTCTTTCAGGTCTTCCCAGAGCGCGAGCGTCTTTTCCGGATCCTCCGCCGCGCCCAGCAGCGCCGCCAGCCTGCCGTAACCGATCTGAACCGTCTCGAGCGGGCCGCCGCCGAACACCTCCGCGGCAATGCCGGCGATCCTGAATCCCAGCATGTGCTTTTCCCTCTCGTCCAGCGTCAGGACGATCTTGTCGAACCGGTCTATGTCTATCAACGCGGCCGTGAAGCTCTTGCCGAAAGCCATGCCGAAATACCTGAAAGAGGCCCTTATCTCGCGCTCGCCGCCGGGCTCCCCGCCGAAAAGCCCCCGCAGGAACAAATCCCTGTAGCGGAACGTCTCGCCGGCGTATCTGCGTCCGAGATCGGTCTCGTTTTTTCTCTCCAGCTCGGCCTTTTTGAAATACGCCTCGGCGGTTTGCAGGCACCTCGTCAGGTCCGCCGGCTTCACCGGGCGGTACATGAAATCGACCGCGCCCCAGCCGCGGCCGGATTTGAGATATTCCGCGTCGCTATAGGCCCCGTAGAGGATGAAGCGCACTTCCGGAAACTTTTCGTGGATGTCCTGGAAAGCCCTGACGCTGTTCGGGCCGAAAAAGCGGACGTCCGCGATAATAAGGTCCGGCTTCAGTTCCCGGATGAACGGCACGATGTCCCGGCCGCCGTCCGTCGCCGCGCCGACCGTTTTCATGTCCGGAAAGCCGCGCGCGATATGCGCCCGGAAATTTTTGATGTTTTCGATATCGGAACCCGCGAGAAGTATGTTTATCATCATGCCTATATTCTTGCCTTCCGCGGCGGTTTATAAAACCTGTGCGGTCATTCAAAAGCCATAAAACACAGCAGTGCGGGGGCAAGCCCCCGCGGCAACCCCAGCGCGGCGCGGCGGGGGCAAGCCCCGTCGGCGACCCCAGCGCGGCGCGGCGGGGGCAAGCCCCCGCCCTACATATTCCGAGTTCGAGTTTCCACGAAAACCCGAATGCCGCAGTCCGTTGTCATCTTGAGCGAAGCGAAAGATCTTTCACCTCCGTGTCAAAAGCAAGATTCTTCGGCTTCGCCTCAGAATGACAGAGCAGTTTCCGCGGATACTCTATGCCGCGCGTTTTTTTATGCGGAAAATTATACCGGAGTGCGAAAACATTAGCCTCCTCTGTCGCCGATTCGCCGCTGAAACGTTCGGCGAATCGGCTCGTCGTTGGCAAATGTTTTCTGCATCCGGTATATGTGTCTTATACGGCTATACTTCCCTCTCCTCCGCCTTCGGTTCGCCCACGCCGGCAAGCTCCGCGTATTTTTCGATGCTCATGATGACCATCACCCCGTAGCCGTTTTTGGTCAGGTAAACGGGCCTTCCGCCGCCGACCGCTTTTTTTATCTCCGGGAATTTGTACCGGAGATCGGATACCGGCCTGATCAAGACCATTGCCCCCACTCCTTAGCGTCTCGTCTGATTCTCTTCGGCGATAATCCTCTCCATCATGTCGGCGACCTCGCCGATCAGGCCTTCGCAGGCCATGTCGCCGGCTTTCCGCCGCGCCAGGAGCGACGTGCAGTTCATGCCGGGATACTTTTCCGAAAAAGCCGTGAGCAGCCTGATCCTCATCTTTTTTGTGGTAAGCTCGTCAAACAGAAGCCCGAAAACCATGACGCCGGCCAGCAGCAGCACGCAAAGCTCCCCGACGCCGAGGCCGGCGTTTATCCCCTGGCAGGCCTGGAGCACCTGCCTGGAGACGGGGAGCTTATAGACTTGTTCGGCGGCCTTGACTATGCACTGAGAGCAGTTGTAACCTTGTCGGCGATACTGAAGCGCTTTTTCCCCCAGCATAAAAAGACCCCCTTTACTCAATATAATATCGAGACAAGGAGGATTTTGTGAATAACGAAAAGCGCCGCGCGCTTCGCGCTTTAATCGGGGTCATTATCCTCGTTTCCGCCGCGCCGGCGGCTTTTCCGGAGCGAATATCCTATGACGCAAAGGCCCGCGGCCGCGGCCAGCGCGGAGACGAACCCCGGCAGCGGCAGGCGCGTGAGCGGACGGACGGCCCCCAGCACGAGCAGGCACGCCCCGGCGTAAAGCGCGCCCCTGTCGGGGCCGCGCCCGCCGGCAAAGTACACGAACAAAAACGAACAGCCGGCGCAGGCGAGAAACAGCGCGGCCCCCGCGCCCTTAAACGCCGGAAGCGCGGCCAGAACGGTAAACAGGCCGAACCAGAGCAAAAACGAGGCGGCGTAGAGCGCCCCGCGCCTGCCCCTGGCATAAAAGCGCGTCAGGAACGTCACCCCCGGCGCAATGAAAAACAGCGCCCAGACGAGAGCGGCCGTGACCCGGCCCGGCAGCGCGCCGCTCAGAATGGCGACGGCGCCCCCGCCCAGCAAATAGAGCCCGAGGGCCAGCGACCATGTCTTCCGCTTGCCCTGATACAGCATCAGAAAGGCGAAACCGCCGGCCAAAAGCGCGGCGTGCCAGAAATGGACGGTGAAAAAGCGCTGCGCGGCCGAAAAAATCCCGACCAGCACGAGGATGACGCCCAAAACCAGAACGTTGGACCTGTTCATCGCGAACCCCCTTACCGGAAACCATTCGCTTCTCTCATTAATATTTACCCTGAAACGAAAAAAATGTCTGAAATTTCGCTCCGCGGCGCAGGGCAGCGTCCAATGGGGGATAAAGTGAACAGAGCCCCCGCCCTGCAATTATTCACTATTCACCGCTGTAATAGGCAATTCACGGAATTTAGACTGACCTGAAAAGGGCAATAAAAAAGTTGAAATATGGGAAACGGAGTAATACAATAAGGATTCGGGCGCAAGGCCGTGTGCGTTTGCGGCGGTATGTCGTTTCGATTTCAAGCGAAACGACAATAATATACCGCCGATAATTATTACTTTTCCACAAGGAGGCCGATATGTCAAACCTGACCCTGAAAATCGGCGGCATGTCCTGCGAGCACTGCGCAAAAGCCGTAAAAGACGCCCTTCTCGCCCTGCCGGGCGTCCGCGGGGCGCTGGTCGACCTGAAAGGCATGTCCGCCGGCGTGGAATACGACCCCGCCCTATGCGCGCCGGAGACGATGAAGGCGGCGGTCGCGGACGCGGGGTATGAGGCGGAATAGAAAACCCATCATTGCGCAAATCAAAAAAATGTGTTATACCGGAGTGCGAAAACAAGGAGGTCTGTATGAAAAAACTGTTCGCCGCGGTTCTCGCCGTTATACTGCTGTCCGGCGCGGCGCCGCAGATCCGGGCCGCGAGCCCGGCCGGCGCCGATCCCGCTGGGAAAATCATCTCCCTGACCATCGGCTCCCCGATAATGACGGTCAACGGCGCCGCCCGGCGCCTCGACGGCGTTCCGCTCATCGAAAACGGGCGGACGCTCGTGCCCCTCAGGGCGATTTTCGAGGCGCTCGGCGCGGGGGTGGACTGGGACGCTGCGGCGCAGACGGTCACGGGCACGCGCGGCAAAACCGTGATCCGCCTGACGGTCGGCAGTCCCGACGCCTATGTGAACGGCGTCAGGATACGCCTTGAAACCGCGCCGGAGGCGGTAAACGGCCGGACGATGGTCCCGCTCCGCTTCATCGCGGAGAGCCTCGGCGCAGAGGTGCAATGGCTTCCCGAGACACGGATGGTGATCATCGCTCAAAACGCCGGGTATATCGCGATTAACGGCGCAGCCATCGGCATCGGGGACACCCTGGCCGACCTGACCGGCCGGCTCGGCGCGGCGGACAGGATCGACCCGAGCTGCTATGGCTTCGACTGGTACGTATATAACGGCGATTACAGCCGCTTCATAATGGCCGGCGTGAAGAACGGCGTCGTGGAGGCCCTGTACACCGATTCCAAGGGCTTCGCGACCAACGGCGCGAAATACGGGGACGCCGGCGTTTCCGCCGGTCCCGGCGCGAAGTTCTATTTTGACAATAACGACGGCGGCAGGCTGTACGCCTGCATGATAATCTCCGGCGACGCGGCCTCCGCCGATTACGGGAGCGATTTCTACGCGGCGCAGGAAATGGAGAACTTCGACGCGACAAACGCGTTCCGCGTGAGCCACGGAATGGCCCCGCTGGCCTACGACGAGGCGGCCGCGCGCGCCGCGCGCCTGCACAGCCAGGACATGGCGGACAGGAATTATTTCAGCCACTATTCGCCGGAGGGCTACTGGGTTCCGGACTGGTATGCCAAAGGCGGCGGGGGGCTCTACCGATACATCGGCGAAAACATCAGCGGGGGGCATCTCCTGGGCGTGGACGCCTTTGACGGCTGGGTCAACTCCGCGAAGCACAGGGAAGGAATGCTGGGCGATTACGCGTATCTGGGCGTCGGCTATGGGCATAACCCGAATTCCCAATACGAATATTACATAACGCAGATTTTTATACTGCCACAGTAACGAGGGGGCTTACAAGTGAACGAATCCGCCAGGGCCGACATCATAAGGGAACTGATAAGCTGGGCTAAGACGATCATTTTCGCGGTGATTCTGGCCGTGTTCATAAACCAGGTGGTCATCGTCAACGCCACCGTGCCCACGGGCTCGATGGAGAACAACATCATGCCCAACGACAGGATCGTCGCCTTCCGGCTGCAGTACCTCTTCCAGGGGCCCAAGCGCTACGACATCGTGGTCTTCCGCTATCCCGACGACCCGTCCCAGCTCTTTGTCAAGCGGGTCATCGGCCTGCCGGGCGAGACGGTGAGCATCCGCGGCGGTAAGGTGTATATAACCGGCGCCGACGGCGTCGAGGACCCCGTTCCGCTGGAGGACAGCTTCGTTTACAATCCCGACCCCAGGGATTTCGGCCCGTACAAGGTGCCGGAGGGCTGCTATTTCATGATGGGCGACAACCGCTACAACTCCCTGGACTCCCGCTTCTGGGATAACAAATACGTCGAGAAGGGCACGATTCTGGGGAGAGTTCTGTTCAAATATTACCCCGGGATAAAGATGCTGTACAATATCTAGCGCGCTACTATTCACAGGAAAGGCTAACGGAATATGCATGAGCGGGCCAATCGTAGGGCGGGGGCTCGCCCCCGCCGGCCCGCCCGGAATTGCATGTCCCATCGCGAAACGGCGGGGGCAAGCCCCCGCCCTACAGTACGGCATATCGTAAAGAAAAGCCCGCATGTCATCCTGGGCGCAGACAATAAGCGGTAATTTTTGGGATGATGTGCCGGGAAATGGAGGATGATCGATACGTCCATGCAAAAACTTCAAAAACAAAAACTTCAAAATCGTGCGCCCGCACAACGGAATCTTTCGGACGAGCTGATCTCCTGGGCCAGGACGCTCGGCTTCGCGGTGATTTTCGCCTTATTCCTGAGCAAGGTCGTCATCGTCAACGCGAAAGTCGTCTCGGGCTCCATGGAGAACACCATCATGACGGGCGACAGGGTCGCCGGCCTGCGGATCGAATACCTGTTTGAAAACCCCAAGCGGTACGACATCGTAATGTTCCGCCCCACGGACGGCGGGAAAGTGCCCTATGTCAAGCGGGTCATCGGCCTGCCGGGCGAGACGGTGAACATCCGGGGCGGAAAGGTGTATATAACCGACAAAAACGGCGTCGAGGACCCTGTCCCGCTGGACGACTCCTTCACGGCGGAGCCGCCCGCGAGCGAGTACGCCGGCCCGTTCAAAGTGCCGGAAAACTGCTACTTCATGCTCGGCGACAACCGTAACCACTCCTCCGACTCGCGCTGGTGGGCCGACCCATACGTCCCGAAAAGCGACATACTCGGCAGGGTTCTGTGCAAATACTATCCGGGGATCGACATGCTGTACAATCATTGATAACTATAGGAGGCTTGTAAATGCCTGAAATCACCAAGGAAACGCTCATCGGCGACCTCATCGGGATCGACCGCGGCGTCGCGGGGATACTCATGCGGGCGGGGATGCACTGCGTCGGCTGCCCGTCCGCCCAGGGCGAGAGCCTGGAGGAGGCGGCGTTCGTTCACGGCATGGACATCGACGGCCTGATGGACGAGATAAACGCCTACCTGAGCGCGAAACACGCCGAAAACTAGCCGCGCCTGTACTTCCCGCTTAAAGTCCCCGTCAGGATCTCCGCCAGCGGCCCCATCGCGTTTTTGGCCTCCTGCACGGTACTCGTCTGCGCGCCGACCTCCACGAGTATCGACTTGGGTTTCATGAAAAGGCTGTACCGGTACGGCTTAAGGTATATCCTCCTCATAAGCCCCGGATAGAGCTCGTTCGCGACAAGCTGCATCTGGAGGCTCATGGCCAGATTATCGCGGAGATACGGGTTGTCCAGGCCCTCGGGCTTCTCCCGGCTCCCGTTGTCGTTAAGGCTCAGTATGCCGTCGAAGAGCATAAGCCGCGCCGTCTGCGCTCCGCCCACCGTCGCGACGAGGCGAGCGCCGTCCGGCACGCCGTCCCTGTGCAGGTCCACGACGACCTCTATCGAGGGATATTTGCGCAAAAGCGCCTCCACGGCCGGGGCCATCCTCTCATAGCTGCCGTCCCGCCGCTCCTCGCCGTTGACCACGTCGTACTGTCCGACGTCGTGCACCACGGATATGTGGTATTTGTCCACCAAAATCTCGCAGAGCTTCTGCCCGACGCCGACGATGGTGTCCTCCAGAGCCCCGGGGCGCGAGTCGGCGAAGGCCTCCCGGGAATGGGTGTGGAACACCAGGATCTTAGGCTCCGGGCCGGACAGGTCGGTAGTCAGGTCGGCCCCGGCCAAGGCCCGGACGTCGAGGTCGCCCTCCGCGACATAGGCCGTGTCGTCCACGCCGTAGAGGTATCTCTTGAGGTCGTCCAGGCCGTTTAGCCTGGACAGGGTGTCAAAAGTCGGATAGAAAGGCGCGATAAGCGGCTCGCCGAGGCTCTCGTCCGCGGGCGCCGGGGGCGGCGCGGCGTTTCGCCCCCCGCCGGCAAGCCTGCCGAGCATGACCATTACGCCTATAAAACATATGACAAGCGCGGCCAAAAGCAAGGCCGGCTTTTTTTTGCCTTTTCGGCCGCGGGGCGCGGGCAGGCGGGGTTTTCTCAGCATGTCTGTCCTCCGTGGTAAAAGATGCACCAATAATTACTATGAAAATAAACGGCAAATAGACCGTAAAATGCGAGTAGGCCGTAAATCGCGTTAAGCAAAATTCTTCATGCGTTTCTCGTGCCGAACCGGAATATCCCCTTGCCGTTACAAGTGAAAAATGCTAAAATTTAATAAATAAAAAATTAACAATAGACTTCTTCGGAAATTGTCGTTTGTCATTCTGAGCGAAGCGAAGAATCTTGATTTCAAGACCCTTCGCTGCGCTCAGCTGACAGCGAAAAATCAATTTCCGAAGAAGTCTGATCATCTTTGTTTCCAGTTTTCAGTTTTCAGTTTTCAGTTTTCAGTTTTCAGTTTCCAGCACCGAGGTGCCCCATGACCGTCATGAAGGACAGCGTCCGCCGGTATCTGCCAAGGCTGTGGAAAATATCGGTCCCGATCATAATCGAGCAGGTCTTTATCACTGTTATGGGCATGGTCAACACAGCGATGGTCTCGACCGTGGGTAAGTACGCCCTGTCGGCCGCCGGCATGGTGGACAACATCAGCAACGTCGTCATAGCCGTGTTCGCGGCCCTGACCACCGGCGGCGCGATAGTCGTGGCCCAGCGGACCGGCGCGGGGGACAAGGCCGGCGCCTCCTCCGCCGCGGCCCAGTCCGTGGTCATGTCCCTGTCCATCTCCATTGTCCTCTTCCTGTCGTTTTTCATATTCAGGCGGCAGATCATCTACGGCCTGTTCGGCGCGGCCGAACCGGACGTGGTCGAGGCCGGGAGCAAGTATTTTTTTATCATCAATTTCTCATACCCCGTTTTGGCTATCCTGGAGACCATGTTCGCCTCGATCCGCGGGAGCGGGAACACCGGCACGCCCATGCTGATCTCCCTCGGGATGAACGTGTTCAACTTCATCTTCGGCTATATCTTCATAATAGGCATAAACCTGCCGTTTTTGCACACCAGGAGCCTGGGCGTCGCCGGAGGGGCTGCGGCGCTGCTGATCTCCAGGTCGCTGGGCATGATCGTTTCCGTTGTCTATCTGCTCAAAAAATCTAAGACGATCAAGTTCGGCAGCATAGCTATGTTCAAGCCAAAGTGGAACGTTCAGAAAATGGTGCTGGGCTTCGGCCTGCCCACCGGGGCGGAGTCCGTCCTGTTCCAGGCCGGCCGGCTGATAACTCAGCTGTTCATAGTCGGCATGGGCACGGCGGCGATGGCCGCGAACACCGTGAGCGGGAGCGTCGCCGGGTTCACGAACGTCCCCGGGAACGCGTTTTCCATAGGGACGATGATCGTGATCGGCCAGATGATCGGCCAAGGCAGGGTCGACGAGGTCAGAAGGGCGTCGCTGTTCTCCGTGTTCTGCGGGACGGTGGTCATGGGCGCGCTGTGCCTGGCGATTTTCCCGGCGGCGGGCTTTCTCGCCCGCGTCTACAACCTGGACGGCGACTCTCTGCGCTTCTTCAAGCAGATACTGTATTCCAGCCTGATCGTCACGCCGTTCATATGGCCCATATCCTTTGTCACGCCCGCGGCCCTTCGGGCGGCGGGCGACGTGAAATACACGATGATCGTCGCGACGGTGAGCATGTGGCTCTTCCGCATCGCCGTGGGATATATCGCGGGGATATATTTCAGGCTCGGCCCGGTCGGGGTGTGGGTGGGCATGTACGTGGACTGGCTGGTGCGCGGGGTGCTGTTCATGCAGAGGTTCCTCTGCGGCAAATGGCGCAAACACGTGAAATTGGCGCAAATAGGGACGTAACGCAAATCCCGGTTCGTATAAAGGAGATTATATATGACCGATGAGATTTCTCCGGCGGTGGTGCGCAGGCTGCCGCGATATTACAGATACCTCGGCGAGCTTCGCAGGAACGGCGTGGCGCGGATATCCTCCATGGAGCTAAGCGAGAGGATGAAGCTGACCGCGTCGCAGATACGCCAGGACCTGAACAATTTCGGGTGCTTTGGCCAGCAGGGGTACGGGTACAACGTCGGGTCGCTCCTGGACGAGATCGGCCGGATACTCGGCCTCACGCGGTCTTACGCCATGGTCGCCGTCGGCGCGGGGCATCTCGGCCAGGCTTTGGCCAGGGACGAGAGGCTGGCCCAGCGGGGCTTCGTGTTCAGGGCCCTTTTCGACATCGACCCGGCGCTGATAGGCGCGCGCGTGAACGGCGCCCAGATACTCGCCGCCGATAAAATGGAGGATTTCCTCAGGGAAAACCCGGTGGACATCGCGGCGCTGACCTTGCCGACGAGGGAGAGCGCCGAGCAGGCCCTGGGGCGGATCGCCGCCTGCGGCGTGAAGGCGCTCTGGAATTTTACGCATGTGGATCTGGATCTGTCCGCGTACCCCAATGTGATCGTGGAGAACGTGCACCTGACGGACAGCCTGATGATGCTGTCGTATAAGCTGGCGAAGGAAAAACAGGAATAAAAGGAATAACAGACGTGACTGGAATAATTATTGTTTGGTTTTTGTTTGAAGAGAAGAAAATGTCGCTGCGTCACTTTGCTTTCAAGGAATGTACGCCGCTGCTCATCCAGGATTTTATTATTCACATGAAATCCGCCGGAAACTCCGCAAGCACCTGCAACCGCAGGCTCTCGGCCCTGCACGCTTATCTTTGGTTTGCCTCGGATCAGTAAAAACCGTCGCATGAATTGTGGCGAATCCTTGATCAAGTCGATCTATATGTCGATCCAGGAGATCAACAAGAAATGGACAGCTTCAGTCCGTGACTGGACAGAGATTTGGGGGCAGTTTACCATCTTTTTCGATGATAGGCTGCGCAAAGTGAAAACTGCTTAAAACCGGGTTTATCCGCTTGGGGCATACCGCCAGCCTCCCGGCTGACGCGCGGCTCATCCGAAAACTTTTATGACGGGCAAATGGCGGAGGTATCCATATGAGTCTGATTCACTACAAATTTTTTTCAGAATGCCTAGGGGTTCAAACAGGGATTTATATCTGTCTGCCCCAGCCGCCGTCTTACCGAGAACCGCGGTCTGTTACGCCTCCATATCCTGTCCTGACGCTGCTCCATGGACAGTTGGACGACTATACCGCCTGGTCGAGATACACGTCGATCGAAAGATATGCCGACGAGCGCAAGCTTGCCGTTGTCATGCCCGATATAGCCAGAAGTTTTTGCGTCGATATGTCCTGCGGTTACAGGTATTTTGATTATATCACACGGGAGCTGCCCTATGTCACCGAGGCCGTCTTTCCGTTAAGCGGAAAACGGGAGGAGCGCGCCGTCGCCGGGCTATCCATGGGGGGCTACGGCGCTTTTCTTCTGGCGCTGTCACGCCCGGACAAATTCTCGGCCGCGGCTTCCCTGTCGGGATGCCTGGACATGGCGGACTACGACCCGGAATGGTTCCTGCCCGGCGAATATGACGCGATCTTCCCGCGCGAACTGGCGGAGAGCCGTTACGACCTGTTCAGGCTGCTGCGCGGTTTGAGCGGAAACACAGCCGGCATCCCCCGGCTGTATCACTGCTGCGGAGCCGAAGATTCTCTGCTTGCGCAAAACAGAAAATTCTCCGGTTTTGCCGCGTCCCTCGGGGTTCCGGCGCTCTATTCGGAAGAGCCCGGCGACCATGGCTGGGCTTATTGGGATAAAAAAATACAGGACGTGATTAATTGGCTAAATATCTGATCGATTGTCGTGCCCCCGCCTTTTAGGCCGGATATGGAAATGCCGTAAGCCACGCCGTACAACAGCTTATGCGCTGATTGACGTTCAGAATGCCTATGCTATTGTGTCAGCCGTTCACCGAAACGGACCGATCAACGACGCGGCCAGAGTTACGGACGGAATAATCGGCGATTTCTGCGAGGTGGCCGTAGGCCCGCACTACATCCAGCTCGACCTCGGCAAGAGCTATTATCTGGACACCGTTATGTTCTCGAGCGGCGCGTTTGCGGCTTCCACACCGGATAGCGTGACGGCCCTGCAAATTGCCTTGGACGAGGCGAAAACCGTCAACGGCGACGGCGCGGCGGCGCAGGCGGACGTGGACGGCGCGCTCCGGGCTGCGCTGGACAACGCCCGGGCATCCCATGGGACATTCACCTGCACAGTCAAGTCGATGCTCGCCAAGGTCGCCAAATTGCAGAAGATACCGTTCGCATGGACGGGCAGCGGCGCGCTTATGTTCACAAACTCAAACGCGGCTGTGTGCAATGTGACGCCCGAGACGGGACGTTTGTTCCGCTGAAAGCGGGTATAGCCGTCATTACCATAGCCATACCCGACGGCACTAAATATCTGTTTGCCGTTACCGTGACGGTGTAGCGGAGAAACAATGTTCAGCCAGAAAGCAGCTCAGAAAATTACAAAAAGAAAGCGACTTTCTACCGTCCAAAGTCAGAAAGCCGCATTCCAACGGGTTTTTCAGAGCGCCTATCGACACCGTACTTAAACAATTCCGTTAAGACGGCACTGGCGCACCGCTCCGCCATTCTTGCCAGAAGTTTAAGGGATGAGGGCAGGATTGTAAATCAGAAAAAATCTGCTCCCTTTGGTGAGGACGTCAAGATGGTTCGGAAAATTTCCCAGAAGCAGAAAATTCTCACGCCCGGCGAAAAAGATGAACTGAGAACAAAATATAAAAGCGGCATGACTATGACGGTCTTAGCCGACCTGTATAGCTGCCATTATACTACGGTCAGTAGGATACTCAATAATACAAAATGTTTCTCTGTAGAAGATAGGCAGCCCAAATGCATTGAGAGGCTGAATATCCCAACGGGTATTAATCTTGAGGCATAATCCATTTACCGCCGTCAGAATACCCGTTTTTTCTTCAGTTGTGTAAAAAGTATAATTCTCAGCAATCATCTCTGGGTTCATTTTTTCCCATGCTTGCTTAACTAAGAATAATACTTCGTTCTTCATATTAATTTTCACTGACATGCCCACCTCTGTATTCTGACAGCGGTTTTGACAGCAACGGTGTCAAAAAATGTCATGGCGTACTGTCTGCGAACGAATGGCCGAACAGAGGTTGTATGAAACATATCGGGGGAGAAATCAATACCTGATCGTTGTTGTGGTCCAGGAGGTCGGCGGTTCAAATCCGCTCGCTCACCCCAGAGGTAGAAGAGCAAGGCTCGGTTGCATTTATCGGTGTGCGAAAGTTGAGTATTATATTATGATATTTCATATTATGTTTAACATTGTCACATTCTGACAGGAGATAATAAGCTTTTAGGGTACTCCAAAATGAGTGTAATACAGACAATAGTATCCAAATTGTGAACTAAAAAGAGGCCCACCTTCCTGAATATATGGATGGTTAAGCCTCATTTTGGTATAAAGCTAAATCCAGACTAAACAGAAAATTAGTATTATACCGGATGCAGAAAACATTTGCCGATGACGAGCCGATTCGACGAACGCTTCAGCGGCGAATCGGCGACAGAGGAGGCTAATGTTTTCGCACTCCGGTATAATTACTGCACATCTGAAGCTTACTCCAGTCCGTTTGCCGCTAGGAGTACATCGATAAAGAACCAATCGGTATCGGCCAAATCGATGAATGTGACGGCATATTCTCTACTGATATCCGCAGTCCACCCAAGCAATTTGTTTACTATTGTAACTGTTTCTGCTCTCGTAATATTTTTATCAGGCATAAACGTCCCGTCGGGGTAACCACTGATCCAACCCTTGTTGTAAGCATTTTTGATTGAGTTTGCAGCCCAATGTTCGTTGTGAACATCTGAAAATGGCATATCGCCTGTATCATCGTACACTTCAAATTTTGATACCATGGTAGCAAACTCCGCCCTCGTTATTAGGTTGGCCCCTTTGAATGTACCATCGGGGTAGCCCACAACAATCCCTTTAGCAGCGAGATAACCAACCGCTTCAGAATACCATTGATCTTTAGGTACGTCGCTAAACTTACTGACTTCATTTACATAGCCAGCTTTGTCATTATCAATGATAATCGAATAGAAAAGCACCGCAGCTTCGTAACGAGTAATGTTTTTGTTGCCGCCAAATGTACCATCAGGATATCCGGATACATAACCCATTATACCACTTTTATCAAGCGCTGGAAACTTTGAGGCCACAGATGATTCGGATTCTGGCATCTGCTCTTCGGTTATAGTTTCAGTCGGTACAGAACTGGTCGAGGCAGGATTAGTTGGGTAAGTCGGTATGTAACCACTACCACCGCCGGGTGAAGGCTTTGGGGTTGGAGTGGGCGTCGGATCATTGCTCGTGAACTGGGCAATAAGCTCAATATCTCTCATAGTAGTAAACTTGTATTCCAAATCCATCGATACAAGGGTGTTTCCCTCATACCATCCCTTAAATGGCGCATCTGTTAGCGGAATAACATTGACTTTAGCGTACTCTCC